>JACCDH011273457.1_pt1 | contig 10505 bp, 11 predicted proteins | sample 7442481 | NCBI WGS metagenome assembly JACCDH01 (sample SAMN15323433, study PRJNA562643) | freshwater metagenome | isolation source: river surface water | place: USA:Blue River Watershed | collected 2017-08-15
GTGTGCAGCTACGCCAAGACCAAGGGCCTGATGAACAAGCAGGTGATCAACGCCGATGCCAGCCTGCGCAAGCTGCTGAAGATCACTGAGAAGGATGAGCTGATGATTCTGAATCTGCAGCGCTTCCTGAAGCAGCACTACATCAAGGCTGCAACTGCTTAAATTTCATAGACTCCCAACATAAAAAGGTAAGTTCCCTCGTCCCTGTTATGCTCCCTTCGTTATCCACTCCATGACCCATTTTTGCGTGGGGTACGGCTTTCCCCTTTAACCCCTCCCTTCTCACATCTGAGTTTTTCACATAGACCTTGGCTCAGATGGATAGAGCGTTGGACTTCTAATCCAAGGGAACCTACGGTTCCCCTTTAACCCCTCCCTTCTCACATCTGAGTTTTTCACATAGACCCCTTGGCTCAGATGGATAGAGCGTTGGACTTCTAATCCAAAGGTCGCGGGTTCAAGTCCCGCAGGGGTTATCTTCCCTATTTTTCTATCTCTTGGCTATTTCCAATATCCCAGAGATGTTCAATTATTTCAAGCACCATTGTAAGAATTACGGTCATGGCCTCGCGAGAGAACAGAATCGTCCAAAAAGAGGCTAAATTACGTGAGGTGCCCCCTGAAATTGCCGCCTTCCTAGAAGCCATGAATGAGGAGAAAGCTGCTAAAACGGCTCTTTTTCATCAAATATCCCTCTATAAAACCTTTAATACACTTACAGTCCAATATCCCTACATAAAAGATGCGTATGTTCTACAAGTTCTGGAGGCCTTGGCCGAAAAGGCCGTGGAATTTTACAATTCTGCAGCCTATATCAGCGAAGAGGATCGTGGATTTTTGTTGGAAGTTGAGAAATACATGGCTACACCCAAAACCCAAACTTCCCTTTTCAACCTTGCAGATGCCGCAATTCGCCATTATCCTTCTGCTACTACCAACATTTCCAACAATACACTCTATAAAACTATACAGGCCAATGTGAATGCTGCGCAGAAGAAACAAGCTGAACTTGCAGCGATCCCAAAACTTACCGTACATGCCATGCAACGCATCAATACTCGCCGCATCCCTAAAAATGCCAGGAATGCCCTTACAGGTATCCCAATTTCCTACAATACACCCGTACTGAATTTCAATGGTGAATATGCAGCGGGTCGGTATTATCAGAATTCGGCAGCGAGAGTGTTGGAAACCCGGCGAAACCCTCGCACTCAACAGTTTCTCACAGACGCATATTGGTTTACTCCGAAACGCGGAGGTGGCTGTGGCTGTGGTTGTGGCAACCGTGGGAAGAAGTGCGTTCAAAAGAGGCCAAAAACTCCTTCGGCTAGAGTGTAGGGGTTCTTGGGACAACCAGGGCTTCCTACACCCTCTCGCGATAGCTCAGTTGGTAGAGCAGCAGATTGTAGAGATTTGTGACTCTAAGTAAAACTCTGCTAGTCCCTGGTTCGATTCCGGGTTGCGAGACACTTGCTCCGTTAGCTCAGTTGGTTTCGAGAGCACTCGACTGTTAGTATATATATATAATACATTAGCAATCATCGAGAGGTCGCTGGTTCGATCCCAGCATGGAGCGCAAACATTGGTCCGATTTCCATACTGTCTTACATGATGGAAAACAGCCCCTTTATCTTTGTAATTACTTCAGGTGTTATCTTAGTATGATCAAACTCAGAGGGAACCTATGGTTCCCCTTGGCAGCGCAGCTGCCGAGGGGTCAGGCCCCAAATTGGCGTAGCCAATTTGGGGCTTTCCCCTCTTACCCCTCCTTGGATGAGATCCCCTCTGCCCTGCGGGCAAAGGGGATCCAATTCACGGTGCGATAAAGTAGCCTTATCTATCAACATGCACCCTATCAATTTTCTTAATTACCCATAGAAACACAAAATGCCCAAGACTCGTCGTGCATCCCGTAGACAGCGCGGTGGATTTCTGGATTTCATCACTGATCTCTTCAGCTCCACTCCTAGCACCAATGTGAAGAAGAATGAGGGCGCTAACACTGCCAGCAGTGGTACTAACGCCCTGGCTCCTCCCATGGCCCCTGCCGGTGGTCGCCGCAAGAATCGCAAGAACACTCGCAAGACTCGCAAGCACCGCAAGAACACTCGTCGCTCTTGCCGTCATTAAAGCAACTGCTAAAGCAGCCAACTAAATCAATTTAGCAATATGTTGGGAGTCCAGGATTTCCAACATATTCTACTGCGCCCCCATCCCGGATGCGGAACCGCACGCGTAATCAAGGATGTCCATTGCACCCAACACACCAACCAATCCCGAAGATCTCGCCACCGCTGTGCGGCAATGGGTGCATTTTGACAATGTGGCCGAGAATCTCAACAAACAGATTGCCAATGTCCGCGCTCTGCGCAGTGATTACGAGGGGAAGGTGTTGGAACTTCTGACACGCCAAAACCTCCGCAATGCCACTCTTCGCGTCACCGGCGCCACCCTACAATACGCCACCCGATCCAAATCCACCGATCTCACATGGTCCTTTCTAGAAGAACAACTCCATGAATACTTCCGGACCAAAGGCCAGAAAGACGATACCTCCGAAATCCTCAACTTCCTACATCGGCATCGCGGTGGCAAAACGATTGAATATCTAAAGAAAACACCACTACCTCCAACTACTACAACCCCTACACCTCCTACAGGTTCTGCTGTAACCAAAAAGTAATCATGCAGCGTAATTTAGACAAACTCATTTCCCGCCATACTACACAATGGTTCCATCGGGAAAACAGGGACGAATTGTCGCCCGCCATAAGTCTCAATGAAATCGCCACGCGTCTGTTGGAGTTTATGGAGGCAAGGAAGCTCGGACTTACTGTAACACGCGGAGAGCTCCGCCGCAATCTCTGCGAGTTTCTGTGTACCTATTACATCGCCAATAAACGAGGGACAAATTGGCGGGGTCCTCTTTCCCAGGCACCGCGGCCCCGCGGTTGGACTTCCCACCATGAACAGCAATGGGATGATTATTTGCGGTTTGAGCATTTTTCCTCCGAGTTTTGGTCGGCCTTTTGGGACTACACACCTGAAGCCCTGTGGGAGTCGCGGACACCAGGATGGCGTGACAATCTTGAGCATGTGGTTCTGCATTACATTGCTGTGCAGCCCGATAAGATAGATCTGTATTTGGATAGGCACTCTGATGGCGAATATAGCAGTGAAGGGGAGGCATAATCGTTTATCATATTGTTATGAGTATTGTGTATTACACAATAGTCATACATATTCCCATGAATTAATGGACATTTAGGATACATATTGGAAGTTTGGGTGTATGTTGAAATTGTAAGAATCATTGATTCTTTTGATATTAGGAGGGTCAAAGGGAACGCTCCACAAAATGGCTACGCTGGCTGGTGGTGACCCCACGGCAGCGTGGGGAACCGTTGGTTCCCTTACTCATTCCATTTGCCCTTGTGGAAGGGCAGAACAGTAGCAGCATCCATTTGATCGCGGAATCGCTGGACCTGTTTCTCAAATTCCAGCTCCGCGGGGGACTGTGGTAGCGCAACCTGGCTATCCAGGATTTCATCGGATGCCTTTTGTGCCGGCTTCGTGCCATAGCAATTTACACCGAACCGGAGTTCCGGATTGTCAAAATATCCCCCATTTACACCAGGCTGCCCGCACGCATTGCGGAACTCCGCGGCGCCTTTCTGCAGCTTCTCATAAGTCTTTTTCTGTGTAGGATACACGGCCATCTGTCCCTTGATCCATCCGTAATTACACCAATCCGCCCCGCTATCATAGGCATCCTTGACCTGATCATAAGTTGCTAGCTCTGCGCCTGCCGCTGCACAGACTGCCGCGGCATCATTAAATGTGTAAATATTCTTGCTGATGTTGAAGACCTCCTTTTTATCGGGCAACGCCTCCTTCACATCTTCCTTGAAACTCTGAAAAATACTCTTGGATTCGGCGGAGCCAGGCATACCTGCAGGCCGATCGGCCGCCGGAATATTCATATGATCGTTCGGCGGATTATCAGCAGGCTTCGGCACAGTTACCGGCTCTGGGAGAAGTGTGGCTGTAAGTGGCGGCAGGATAACCGATGGTTCAGGATCCAGTTTTGCAGTAACTATGGGTGTGCCGGTATTACCGGGATCTATGCCCACATCAATTACACCTTTTTCGCGAAGTAGGGTCTTGATCTTTTCCCAACCGACGCGCACCTTGTCGCCCAAAGTCCGATTGTATATTACTAAAAATACAAAAATTATGAGAACCAGGCCGATTCCGGCAATTACCATGCTTGTTGTGGTTGCCATAGTGGACTTAATTGTATTTGTGGCGCGATTCATCAAACTGGGTCCAGGCACGGCATTTGTTGGTCCTGTAAATGATCCCATGAAGGGCAACCGTCCATATCCATTGTTGGCCATTGGGGCTTACTTCTATTGTGGCGGGAGAGTTGTGCTAGCAGAGCTGGCTGCACTAGCAGCACTATCGCAAGAGACTGGTCTGGCGAAGATAACATACGAGTCTGGTGAAATGACTTGTTCCACCGTGGTCTTCGCGACTGTCTCATCGTCGCAGTTGAGCCAGCCATCCGTCTCATTGTCCTTGGCAAACATACGGTAATGTCCACCACGCGAGGAGCCCAGATGTTCAATAACAGCAAAGGTACTGAACTTACCAGTGATGGGACCACCCGAGAAAGGGCAGCGACTGAAGGCCATCCAGGGTCGGAGTGACAGGGCATCCAGATCCCAGTCAATCTGTCCACGAATTTTAGCGCCTCCGTTCGTAAAGCGCTTAAAGCTTAGGAGGAGGATGTTGGGAAGCTTGGAAATCCGTGTGCTCATCGTAGCAGGCTGGGGTGACTTACAGTGCTCACATGCATAATCCGCAATAGGTTCGGGGGCAAACGCCGCCTGCATACATGCTTCAAATGTAGGGACCTCGGCACCCACCTTATCACCACCGGGAATCGGTACCTTCAGCATCATCCAGGGCTCGTAGCGCTCCGACACATTCTTACAGGTCTCACATCGGATCCGGATCTGATACTGCCCATAAAAGTGCTGGACGATCGGCGAATACTCCTTGGCAAAGAACTGGGACCAGGACTGTAGGGCCTTAATTTGCGAGACCTGCTCGGCCGTCTCCCCCTCCCCGTGAATTGTAATGCGCACCTGGCGATACACGGCATCATGGATGCCGTCCAGAAGATACTGAATGCACTCCGCAGCATCTGCCTGTTGGCGAGGCTGATACCAGTCATCGTCACAGGCACGCACGGTATTCACTAGGGCACTCACAACCCCCACAGGCCGGTACATCGGCTCCACCGCCCGTTCCATATCCAGAAAGAACATCTGGAGGGCCGAAACAAGTGGGCCCTTCTTGGACTCTGTGCGGGTTGCCGGTGTGCGTGTGCGATCCGTGAGAAGATACTCGGTAAGCGGTGGGCATCGCCAAAACGCCTGGAGCACCGTGTTGAGAAAGCAGGTATTGCCGAGATTCAGAAGACCCACATGCATATTGGAAGTCATGGAAGCCATTGGTAAGGAAAGGAAGGATGTATTTAGAACGGTAGAACAGCTGAAAGAATACGCATCATTTATCTAATTACAGATGAACCCTTCAATTTTTCAACACAACACCACAAACAAAAAGTGACAACCTTGATGATTTTTGTAGAATCTTAGCACATTTTCGCACCAAAATGACCTACAATCCTTCTCGTTACGAGTATCCGTATGGAATTCATCTTCTAGATGATCTCCATAACCTCTTTCCTGAATTATTGTATGATCCTGGAATGTTTCCTGGAAACCAGCTTCTTACATTTATGCAGATGCGGACGAATGAGCTCTTTCCTGCGGATTATGCCCATAATCGCACGCAATATCGTCTGTATCAATTGGAACGCCGGCGACGGGAAGCGGGGATTCCTTTGCCTTCACTTCATCAAACACCCCAACGGCGTCGTGTAACTCCTATTCCTGTCCCCGCTACACCTGCACGCCCTACACGGCCTGTCTCTCGTCAAGTGCCTCATCCGGAACCTCAACCTCAACCGCAAGTACACACTCAATACCAAACCTATACAATTCCACTCACCAATCTATTCTCTACTCTCCTTGGTAGCGCAGCAACAGGCCCAACAGGCGCAACAGATGAAGAGGAGGAGGGACATGTTGGAATGCAAGCAATGCAATGGAATCCTATAACCGTAACCACAACCCCAACAACAACCACAAATCTCCTGAATACACTCATGGTGTCGGCGCTTCTCGGGCAACCGAGCCAGGATCTTACAGATCTTTTAACTCCTGTTGTCGTGGCTCCTACAGCCGCGCAACTTGCTGCCGGAACAATTGTGAGTAGTCTGGAACCCCCTGCAGATGTCACATGTACCATTTGCCAGGATCATGCACCCCCTGTACCTACAGCTACCGAATGGCGGATTCTTCGGCATTGTGGACACCGTTTTCACCGCACCTGTATTGATCAATGGTTCCGACAGAATGTACACTGTCCAGTCTGTCGGCATGATATTAGGGAAGTAAACACTGAAACTGCCAATTAATGGCGGCGAGTCTTACGCATATTTTTGCGTTTTTTGTAGGTCAATCTGCGTTTCCCTCCGACAACTGGTGCCTTTGGCGGCTTTAGAGCACATACAGCATTCGTCATTGGCAGAAAAAAACTGGGCTTATCTTCGTCATCCATTTCTACTGTGTTCCAAGAAAATCTACAGCCTTCCCTAACTTCCCTAGGCGTTTCCGAAGTTTTTGCAGCACATTAAATGTCCATTCTTGGGTCTGAATTGTGTTGGGATTACCGGTGTTTCCGACATTTCCTACACTTCCAACATTCCCAACATCCTCCCTCCTCAATCGCCTCCACATTACGGCAATCCAATCTTCTGTTACCGATATGTATACCTCACGCTCACGAATACCCCAATACATCAAACACCACTCACACAATGCATAAAATCGGGCACTCATTGTCTCAATTCCATACACAGACTCAACTGTCTCCAAAGACGCCGCATCCAACATGCGCATACACAAAGCTAACACAATTGCACAATAATATGTGCTAAGGGACGAGGGTCCTGCATATGCGGAGGCACCGATGAGACCCTGTAGGAAGTGTTGGAGTTGAGGGGTAGTCTTGAAATTCCGATATTGCTGCGATGCAAAGGCCTCCGCAAAAAACCATGCGGTTACTGGAGGCACCTCGCCCGTTCGTGTGGCCTCAAGGCAAAATAGGAATTCCACCGCGGATTGAAGATCCGGAGGAATGACTAATTTCGGTGTTGGTGGTGATTGCGTAACCGATTTGTCCTTCTTTGCTGAGATTGCTAAAGCGAGGGAGGGCATCCTACTTACATGGCGAAAATTCCACTTTAGATTAGCATGCACTAGCGTGCAATAGAAGCTGCCCGCACAACGGCCCGCATCTCCCCCCGCACCACCTCGCTCCCCACAATCTCCTCCCCTGTTTCCCGCCACACGCGATAAATGTGCTGATCCGGTCCGCGATACTTATTCAGTTTGTCCAAGAGTGCGGCAACGGTTGTGTTGGGAGCCTCGGTCGCCAGACGAAGTTCCGCACCCCCCTTGAATCCCGCCACTACCAATACAGCCGAGGGATCCGGTCGCAACACTAGCGTGCCAATATCTGCCTGTGCCGTGCCAAAAAGAGCAGACCACATTTTGATCTTGATTTATCTTATGGAGGTTTCGTTTCTTTTATACCATTTATATCTCCTTCTTCAAATACCGCGGCATCTTGGGGATTGTGTTGGTTACTGTGGCAGGTCCCAAATCCAGCGTGGAAATTGCACGATGTCTTACAGTTGTTTGTGCCATAGGTTGCTGAGTCGGCGTAAATTGGATCCGAATGTTGATAGATTCCAGACCATCTTGTGGGGAGCAAATAGTATGTGTTGGGTTCACTGGATATGCTGTGGCTGCAGTGGTCATTGCAGCACTCCACCGCACTAATCCAATAATAACACATAGCAATCCAACAATCAGAAGCAGAACGAATAGAATGGGTGCATCATATTCGGCACTCTGAGAACGAAGAGACATGGTAAGGAAGGAGGGGGAGAAGTGATGTAGGGAATGTAGGAAAGCAATGAAAAACCACAACTGCCCACAGGTTTCCTCCTCACCTTCTTCAATTTTTGCGCACACAGAAGCTTGCCATAGAAGTTTGGCCACGGGCTGCCATCGCCTTCGGATCCCGCTTGGCATCCAATAGCGCCTTCTCAAATAGGACCTCCAGTGCCAACTTCTCCCGTGCCTCCACAGGCTTCTTGGCCTTGTCAGCTGCCCGTTTTTGCTGGGGCGTCACACCTGGCATATGTTCCAGTGCAAGACCAAAGACCTGGGCCACCGGCTTCGCAATCTGGTTCGTAATGTAGAATGCATAATCGGGTCGTAAGTTATGTTCCTTTATATATGTCGGCAGTTCAATGCGATCTCCCTGCAACTTGGCATGCGGTGCATGAATATACACGAAAGGAATACGGTCCGTAGTGGAGGGCTTGTTACCAGGATCTCGCTCGGCAATCCGGTTGGCCAACACCTTGTGTGCAATTCGCGAGGGATCGGCATATTCTGCCCGCAGGGATTTGGTAATGGTAAGTTTTGTGAGAGGGAACTTGCCCTCCAAAAGATCACGGGCCGCCTGTTGGACAAACCGTGTCGCCTCCTGTACACCTTGCTTAACATCCAGATCCTTCGGATTCAGAATGGCATCCACGGCATGTCCATACACATATTTCACTATAGGCGCATTGTCACGGCGTTTCATTACAATGCCCATGGACTTGCGATGGAAATCCTCGTCCTCCACACCATCCTCGGACATATCTCCCACATAGCGTTTCTTGGATAGGAGAATAAAGGACTTGAAGATCTTATCAAACTCAAAGTCATGCGGGGGCTTCAGGCACGAAGATACCAATTTACCCGATTCTACTGTAAGATCCTTGGCCACCTGCAGAGCCTCCTTGCCGCGCAGGCGTTCTCCTGTTGCCGGATCCCGCGGCCTAAAGCGCAGGAAGATGGAGTCCGTGTCGCCATATACACACTCTACATCGCATCGCGGATCCTTACCACCCCCATACACCTCCTCAATCACCGCCTTGGCATACATCAGCTGTTTGCGACCATACGCGGTCGTGGAAGCCGCCAGGACTTGCCGACGCACCTTGAAGGTGGCCGAACCCAGCTGACCATACAGGGAATTAGCTGTGAGTTTGTAGGCAAGCTGTTGGGCATCCAGGAGATTCCGCTTGAACTCGTCGGGTTCCGTCTCCGCCAACTTACGGCACTTCTTGCGCGATGCGAGCAACATTTCCAGAATCCGTGGAATCGTGCCCTGGGGATTCTGGATGTAGCGGGCCACACGCCGGCCATCGCGGATCTTGCCAGGATGCTTCTTATGCGCCTGGGCCGGATCCGGTCGCAGAATATCAAATTCCACATTCACATACTTCGCGCCCGCAATGTTGTCATACCGGTCAGAACCCTCGCGGCAACATACAAACCTTCCATCATTGTCGTAGTCCTTGACCCAAATGAGTGTATCGTGTGAGATGTTCTCAGAAATAATGGAAGACGGATACAGGGACGCGAAATCATCGGCGGTTACAGGATCGTCAATGTAAATGCCGGTATGTGGCTCTAGCACAATGGCACCCTCATAGGTGTCCTCGCCCTCCTCGTCTTCCTCATCTCCTACATCTGCCTCGCATTCCCCCTTCTTGCGATCGGCCTCCACCTCCTCGCGCGAAGGTGCAGGCATTACCGCAATCAGCTGATCCACCTTTCGGCATTCCTTGAAGATGAGGGACTCAATCTTAATGCCCTGGCCTCGCAGGAAGATATAGGATACGGGCACAGAACAAACATTCGCCATGGCTATAGAGTTGTTGAGAATCTCCAGTTTGTTGAAGAGTTCCATAACTAGATCTGTGTCTTGCAAACAGTATCGCGCAATGATAGCACGATCCTTGTCGGAACCCTTGTGCAGCCGAAAGATGTCCTTGGGTGATACATCATCCTTCACCTGCGCCCAACGCTCAGGGGCCACACCATGGTCATCCAGAGTCGCCTGACCGCCCTCAATCCGCACAAGGAGCGCCTTGGGCTCTACGCCCACCACTTCACACCGGTCCACTACACGGTCATTCTCCGCATCCAACAGGGTAATGAACCGCCCCACGACGGTGCCCTTGGTGGATTTTGTAGGAAATCGGAATACGCCATCGCCCGCCTCGTGTCCCTCAACGGCAACCAGAGCTCCCAACACAGCTCCACTGACGAATGTGGCACTCACATTATCTAGTGAATACGAGTCCAGGTTATAGGAGCGGCGGATGTAAGGAAGCAAGTCAATCTGTAGGCGTCCCACACAACTCAGGATATTCATGGAATTGTCGCCCATGGCCGAGGAAGACAGGAACTTCTCCTCCAGCTTCGGCATGCGTGAACGCATGCGTGTCCAGGGCCGCA
>JACCDH010015073.1_pt1 | contig 10502 bp, 9 predicted proteins | sample 7442481 | NCBI WGS metagenome assembly JACCDH01 (sample SAMN15323433, study PRJNA562643) | freshwater metagenome | isolation source: river surface water | place: USA:Blue River Watershed | collected 2017-08-15
GCGCATTTCAGCGACTGACGCGCACTGGCCCTGCAGCAACGCAGTGATCGGGATTATCAGTTTTAGAAGAGTGCCGTGCTGAGGATGGAGCGAACTTCAGTGATGCCTCAGAACGCTTTTTTTGCGTCGGCAGTCGCGTAGATTTCCGAGATCAGTTCGCCTACGGGTGAATTTCTGAAGTGCTCGAAGCGGAATTTGGCGCGTCGATCGCCCATCAGGTCCCGCAGCTCGCGGGCACTCCATCCGCTGACTTCCTCCATTCGAATCAATAGCTCGGAAGTGACCGGTATCTCGCCGCTGCGAACCCGTTGAATCAGCTCAGCAGGCACCTCGAGCGCACGAGCCAGTCCATTGTCCGAGCGCAGCCCCAATGGTGAGCGCAGCGCATGTAGCAAGCGGCCCGGATCATAGCCATCAGTGGACGGTCGGGAAGTTTTCATGGACGGTCGCCGGAGGAAACAAAAATGACGTAAGGATTATCCCATGCGGACCCTTGTCTATCGCTGCCGAAATTCGTGATTCGCACGATGCCGGGGCAGAAAATTGGCCTATTTCATGATGCGTGGCATGGAGCATTGATTTTTGATAGTTCCGCAAGTAAATTTTCAGATCGTTGCCGTCGGGCATGCAGAGGCCACCAACGCCTTTTAGGCCTTTCCTCGCGTCACCCCGGTGCTGCTATAGGAACGCATATAATGTCCGCATCGAATTTGCCGCGCACTGCGGCCATTGCCCCCCTGCTGCAGCTCTCCTTATTCCCTTCATGCCTTCCCAACATCAAGTTTCCGGCCAAAGCCTTCCCCAGCCTCAGGAAATGTCCCTGATGTTCAACTGGCGAGAGCACCTCGCGATAGGCCTGATGCTCGCGGCATGGTTGTTTTCCACAGTGTGGTTGCGTCCGCTGGGCATGCCGGACGAAGGTCGTTATGTCGGTGTGGCCTGGGAGATGGTGCGTTCAGGCGACTGGCTGACACCGACGCTGAATGGTCTGCCGTATTTTCACAAGCCGCCGATGTTTTACTGGATCACCGCCATATCGTTGTCCGTGTTTGGCAATGTTGAATGGGCTGCACGACTGGCTTCACTGCTGGGGGCGATGCTGGGCGCGGGCGGTGTTTATCTGCTGATGCGCCGCTGGACGCCAGAGAGGCTGGCGCGCTGGTATCTGCCGGTGCTGGCAACGACACCTCTGTTTTATGGCGGCGCTCAATTCGCGAACCATGACATGCTGGTTGCTGGCTTCATCAGTCTGTCCATTTCACTGGTTGCAGACGCCGTGCTATCGATGGAAACCGGTCGCCGCTGGCGCTGGCAACTGGCTGGCGGCTGGGTGGCTGCTGCACTCGGTTTGCTGAGCAAAGGCCTGATCGGTATCGTGCTGCCCGGTGGCGTGATTTTTTTCTGGCTGCTGTTGAGCGGTCGCTGGCGCCAGATGCTCAGGGTGCTCTGGTGGCCTGGGCCCTTACTTTTTCTGCTGGTCGGTGCGCCATGGTTCGTGCTGATGCAACAGCAGTTCCCGGAATTCTTCGATTACTTCTTCATCTACCAGCACTTTCAGCGCTTCTCTCAATCCGGGTTCAACAATCCGCAACCGATCTGGTTTTATCCCGCGCTGCTGGCTCTGGGCGTGCTTCCCTGGACGCCCTGGATGCTGGCACGCGCGCGCCTTGATCGTTCGAATGCTGACTCGCTGTCGCACGAATCCACGCGGAGTATCCGGTTGCTGATGTGGATCTGGATCGTGCTGATCACGGTATTTTTCTCGATTCCCTCCTCCAAGCTAGTCGGGTATGTGCTGCCAATCGTACCGCCGCTGATGGCGCTGATTACCGAGGGCTTCGTGAATGGCGTGATGCTACGCGACCGCTTGCGCAGCGCAATGCTGGTGCTCGCAGGCGCTTTGTGTATTGGCGCAATCATCGCTGCCAATCATCTCGACGAAAGCTCCAGTAAGCCACTGGCCACTGCATACCGGCAGCATGCCGAGGCCTCTCAGCCGCTCATTTTCGTGCGTACCTACCGCTTCGATGTGCCCTTTTATGCGGGGTTGCGCGCGCCGCTCATCGTGGTGAATGAATGGAACGAACCCATCATCAAAGACAGCTGGCCCAAGGAACTGGCGGATGCATCGAAATTCAAGCCAGAGCTCGGTAAGAGAATACTGATTGACACGACACAGATGGGCACGCTGTTTTGCAGCATGCCGGTGAGCTGGGTGATCGTGCCTGCCGATTACGCGCAGCGTGTCGATGCATTAAAAAACCTCACGCCTGTCGCGCGCAACAAGCTCTATCTGCTGCTGCGTGTTGAGGCTTCTGATCCCGGACTGAATTGCCGTTAATACGACTGCCACACATTGATCCTGATGAACATGGAGCTGATCATGCGCCTGAAATTTTCTGTACCCTGTATCGCCGCCGCGCTGCTGTCATTGGGCAGCATCGTCCATGCTCAGAGCATCTCGCCGCCTACCGGAGTGGACGAGGCAGCCGCTGTCTCGACGCGCGCGATGGCAAATGAATTGCTCGCTCAACTGGGCCAGCGACTGAAAGCAGCGTTGTCCTCGGACGGCCCCGAAGCGGCCGTCAGCGTCTGCAAAGAGGCTTCGCCCGCTATCGCCAGAGAGCTCTCTGCAAAACATGGCGCACAAATGACGCGGGTAGGCACAAAGGTGCGTAATCCGGCGATGGGCACACCAAACGCCTGGCAAAAAGAAGCGCTTGCCCAATTCGAGGGAAGGCTGGCGCAAGGCGAGCAGCCTGCCAGCATGGAATACTGGCAGGTTGTTGAGCAGGCCAACGGCAAGCGAGAGCTGCATTACGCAAAAGCCATCGCCGTGCAGCCCATGTGTGTAACCTGCCACGGCAGCGCCTCGGACATCCCGGCCAGCCTCGCGCAAAAAATCCGCACCGAATACCCACAAGACCAGGCCACCGGCTACAGCGTCGGCAAGCTGCGGGGAGCCGTAGTGGTCAGCCGTCCCTTACCCTGAGTCTGGCAGGCCGGCAGTGTCCAGCCACTGGCCCGCCGACTTAGCAAGTTCAACAATGTCAGAATGCTGTCAGCCTGCAGTTGCATTGTTCGGGCTGATTTTGTAATCGGGAAATACCCTTGCCGCCTGCCCGAGGCATCTCTACGTAACAGGAACGGCCGTGTCAATCAGCAATCCGGAATTTTCTCAATCCTCGATCATGCGCCCGGTAAACGTGACCGGGATGGGCATCCACGCCCATGCTTCGGTGCCCGTGCTGGTGCTGGCTGCCATCGGGGTGGTGTTCGGTGATATCGGCACCAGTCCGCTGTATGCGCTGAAAGAATGCTTCAGCCCAGAACATGGTATCCCCTACTCCGAGGGCGCCGTGCTGGGGATCATCTCGATGATCTTCTGGTCGCTGATCCTGATCGTTACTGTGAAGTATGTGGTGTTCGTTCTCAGGGCTGACAACAACGGTGAAGGTGGCGTGCTGTCCCTGATGGCGCTGGCTATGCGTGCAACCCGATCCGATCGCCAAAAGGTCACCGCCGGCCTGCTGATGCTGGGCGCGCTAGGCGCCTGCATGCTGCTGGGTGAATCCGTGATCACACCGGCGATTTCCGTGTTGTCTGCGGTCGAGGGACTGGAGGTCATCACGCCCGACCTGAAACGCTACGTGATACCGATCACGCTGGTGATTGTGGCCATACTTTTTTACGTGCAGAGCTACGGCACGGCGGCCGTAGGGCGATGGTTCGGCCCGATTATGCTGGTGTGGTTCTCGGCACTGGCCGTGTTCGGCGTGATGAACATCTGGCAGAATCCGATGATCCTGAAGGCTATCTCGCCCTATTACGCTGCCGCCTTTATCCAGGAGCATGCGTTTCAGGCGTATATCGTGATGGGCTCGGTGGTCCTGTCTGTCACAGGAGTGGAGGCGCTGTACCTGGACATGGGCCACTTTGGTCGCAAGCCAGTCCGACTGGCCTGGCTGCTGGTGACACTGCCGGCCCTGCTGATGAATTATTTTGGCCAGGGCGCGCTGCTGCTGTCTCACCCGGAAGCGATAGAAAATCCTTTCTTCCTGATGGTGCCTGAGTGGCTGCTGTGGCCGGTGGTGGTACTGGCAACCGCAGCGACCGTGATTGCCTCTCAGGCCGTCATCTCCGGCGCATTCTCGCTGGCGAATCAGGGCATTCTGCTTGGCTTTCTGCCGCGCATGCAGATACTTCACACTTCCGACACCGAGCGCGGCCAGATTTACATGCCGATGGTGAACTGGATATTGCTCGCGCTCGTGATCTTTACTGTGATCCAGTTCAGGGAATCCGGAAACCTCGCTGCTGCGTATGGTATTTCGGTGACGACGACGATGCTAATCACCACCAGCATGCTATCGGTGGTGATGTACAACGAATGGAAGATCAAGCCTGTATTCGTCGTACTGCTGGTGTCGATGTTCTTCGTGATTGATTTTTCTTTCTGGACCGCCAACCTGATCAAGGTGAAAGATGGCGGCTGGTATCCGCTGGGATTGGGTGCGATCTGTTTCGTGATGCTGACCACCTGGTACAAGGGACGTCGTCTGCTGCGCGAGCGCGTGGTCGCCGATTCAATACGTCTGCCAGATTTTGTCTCTGCGCTGCTTTCGCATCCGCCGCATCGTGTGGAAGGGACTGCGGTGTTCCTGACTGCGCACATTGATTTTGTTCCGGTGGCGCTGCTGCACAATCTCAAGCACAACCGTGTTCTTCACGAGCGCGTGTTGTTCCTCAAGCTGTCGATCTGGGATGTACCTTATGTGCGCGACGAAGAGCGGCTGACCGTCAGCGAGCTGGGCGGCAATGTCTATGTGATCCGCGCGGTGCACGGCTTCAAGGAAACGCCGGACATCAATCAGGTGCTGGCATTGCTGGAGCAACAGCACGGAATGAAACTCGATCTCGCCGATACCTCGTTCTTCCTATCGCGAGATACAGTTGTACCCAGCAACCTGCCGGGTATGGCTATCTGGCGCGAGCGCTTGTTCGCGTGGATGATGCAGAACGCTGCCAAACCCTCCGACTTTTTCAAGATCCCGCCCAACCGCGTCGTCGAGCTGGGCACGAAAATCGAGATCTAAGGCAGGGCTTTCTTACTCTCCTGCCGCGACGCCCTCCCTCCTTGAGTCAGCGCCGCCGCTCCAGCCACCGCGATCCCTCGCAATGGCCTGCACACCGCTGGGCATTGGCAGGATGCTGATTCTGTGACCTTTGCGGCGCAATTCTTCTTTCAGGCCTTCCAGCACCGTTCCCTGCTCCAGTTCAGTGTCGCGGTTACGGCTGCCCATGTTTGGATGATTGATCGCCTGCTGCACGTCCATTTTCCAGTCGATCACGCCGATCAGGGTCTTCGCGACGAAATTAATGATCGCACTGCCTCCGGGAGAGCCCGCCAACAGAGAGAGTTGTCCGTCAGCGATAACCATCATTGGCGCCATGGAGCTGCGTGGGCGCTTTCCGGGTTCGACCCGGTTCGCCACCAGTACACCCTGGGCATCGTGAGGCGAGAGCGAAAAATCCGTCAGCTGATTATTGAGCAAGAAACCGCGCACAAAAATCTTGCTGCCGAATTCAGACTCGATCGTGCTTGTCATTGACACGCCATTGCCGTGACTGTCGACGGCCACCAGATGCGTCGTGGACGGCAAGTCCGGCGCATTGTCCTTTCCCCGCCGCTCCAGAAATCGTACAGGATCGCCGGGCAGCGCGGTCCCTGTGCTGATCCTGCTGTCGATCTGCGCGCCGCGTGCGCGCAGGTAGCCCGGATCCAGCAGCGCTTTCACCGGCACGCTGACAAAATCCGGATCGGCAAGATAACGATCACGATCAGCAAATGCGAGGCGGCCGGCCTCAGCAAAGTAATGCACCGATTCCAGCGACAGAGGCATCATCTCATCCACGCGATGCTGCTCCAGCATGCCCAGCATCTGCAAAACTGCCATGCTTCCCGATGATGGCGGACCCATGCCGCACAGCCTCAACTTGCGGTAGCTGCCGCACACCGGCGCGCGCTCAACAGCACGATAGCGGGCTAGATCCTCAAGGCTGAGATCCCCCGGCCTGGCGTGCGAGCGCACTGCATTGATGATGTCACTTGAGATCTCGCCTTCATAAAATGCTTGCGCGCCCTGCGCAGCGACGCGCCGCAGTACCTGTGCCAGTGCAGTGTTCTTCAGCACATGCCCCACCGGTGCCGCTGTGCCATCAGGATAAAAATACGCCCTCGCAGCTGGCTGCGCATACAAGTCACGGTTGCCGGCGATCTGCGCATGCAGGCGCGGCGATACCGTAAAGCCCTGCTCAGCCAGCCGTATCGCTGGTTCAAACAGATCTGCCCAGCGCAAGCGACCATGCCGGCGATGGGCCAGCTCCAGCATGCGAAGCAGTCCGGGGGTCCCGACCGACAGCCCGCTGTTCACGGCATCCTTAAAAGCGACTGGCTTGCCATCCATCAGAAAACGCTCTTCACGCGCGGCCAGTGGCGCAGTTTCGCGTCCGTCGTAGCTCTTCACTGTGCGGCTGGCCGCATCAAACGTCAGCATGAACGCTCCGCCCCCCAGCCCGGAAGACTGTGGCTCGACCAGCGAAAGGACCAGCTGCATTGCAATCGCCGCGTCCACGGCTGATCCGCCCTTCCTCAGCGCCCAGGTGCCGGCCTCCGTGGCCAGCGGGTTCGCCGACGCCGCCATCCACTGCTGCGAGCGCACAAGACCTTTGACCGATGCGGTCGTGGCGGCTTCAGGATTGGCGTCAGCAGTTTCGGGGGTCCTCGCCTGCAGCGGCACTGACAGGGCCAGAACGGCCATCAGGCACAGACGGGCAGAGACGCTGACAAGCGTGCTGAACGATAGGGGCATGGTGGAGCGATCGCACATGAGTGAAAGGATGGGCCCGCGACAAGATTGGATTGGATGAAAAAGGTGGTCAGGACGAATAATGCTACAAAGAAATTGTGGAGTATGATCTTGTCTAAAGTGCACAGTCGGGCGCTGTACGAGGCTCTTCCCGCAAGGCTTCATTTTCGCCCAGTGCTGCCGATTCATTTGTCTCATAGTCCGACCGGGAAATCAGGATGGCTGACGAAGCCGAAGACCAGAAGCCTGCCGAGGGCGCACCCGCCGAAGCGCCAGCCGCCGAAGCCGCGCCAGCGCCAGAGCCTATTGTCAAAAAGAAGAAGATCGATGGCGACCACGCCGGAGCCCATGGCGGTGCGTGGAAAATTGCGCTTGCCGACATGATGACGGCGATGATGGCGTTCTTCCTGTTGATGTGGCTGCTGGGTTCGACCAACGAAGACCAGCGCAAGAGTATCGCTGACTACTTCAAGCCAACCTCTCACAGTAACGTGACGATGAGCGACCGCCCTGGTGCGGGCGGACTGATGGGTGGCTTCTCGGTGATGGACAACGACGGCATGCCCTACGCGGGCAAGACCACCAGCATGTTCGAGCGCGAAACGCCGCGTTCTGAAAGCGGTACGCAGTCCGGTGACGGCAAAACCAAGGACGAAACCAAAGATAAGAATCCCGATGAACTGTCAGCCGAAGAGCGACAGCGGATTGCAGCCGAGGCCGATCAGAAAAACTTCGACAAACTCGAGAAGGAAGTACGCGAGAGTCTGTCAATGAATAAAGAACTCGAAAAGATTAAAGATCAGGTGAAGTTCATCCGTGAAAAGGACGGGCTGCGCATTGAAGTCATCGACAAGGCCGACTTCTCAATGTTCGGTCTGGGAACCAACAAGATGCAGGCACGGGCAATGACGCTGATCCGTGAGGTCGCGAAATCCCTTGCTGCCATGCCGAACAAGGTCGCGGTACGCGGGCACACCGACAGTCTCGCTTATGACGATGGCGTCAACAGTAACTGGTCCTTGTCCGGCATGCGTGCCGAGACCACTCGCCGTCTGCTTCAGGAGGCTGGTCTGCCTGAGAGCCGTTTCCAGCGTATCGAAGGCGTCGCTGACACGGTGCCCTATGTACCGAATAACCCGGCTGATCCGCGCAATCGCCGCATCAGTATCACCATCCTGTATCAGGATGTCGGTGGCAGGAGCTGATGTATGCGTGCCCTCCTGCATGCTTGCCTGACCTTGTATCTGGCTGCCGCCGCCAGCAATGCACTTGCGCAGAATGTACCTTCTCCGAATGCCAAAGCCGCTGATCAGAAGCCCGCAGCGGCTGTAGATGACAAAAAATCTGCCGACGTATCGAAGAGCAGCGACGCAAAAAAACCTGCGGATTCCAAAGCAGTCGGCAACAAGGCAGCCGACGGCAAGAAGCCCGACAGCAAGCCGGAAGATCCGAAAGCCGGCGATAGCAGCGCCGAGCAGCCCTCTGGCGAAAAAGACAGCCGCAAGACTGCAAAGGCTGAGGGCCCTGCCTGCGTGGTCGCAGAATTCCGCGCTCTGGGTATCGATGTGCATGATCCCGTCAAGCGCCGAACACAAGCCATGACCTGGCTGAAAAAACGCGCGAAGAACTGCTCAGTAGACCAGCTGCTGATGATCAGGAACAACCGTTCCCAGTGGATGGGTACTGCAGATTCTGCCGCGATGGCCGCAGAAGTGGATTCACTTCTTGAGGTGTTCGCTGCGGACAATCCGCAGGTGGCAGCCCTGCTCTATGGCACGGTACCGCCACCTGCTGAGGGACAGGCGGGAAAATAACCTGATCCGGAATTAAAACGATAACCGGCTGACAGATCAGCCGTCGCGGCCCATCATCAGGAATGAAGGAATCGCTGCCTTGATGCGATTGCGTGCCACGGGAATTCGCTCAGCGTCATTGGCTGCAGGACGCGGCACCGGCTCCGGTGTGGAATTGCGCACTGCACGGAAGCGATCAAGAATGGAACCGCTGACCTTGTGCGTCAGTGCACCCTGCTTCGACGCCTGTCGAATGTCGGCCTCCGTCTGACCCAGCTGTTCAATCGAACGGCCAAAGTCGAGGAAGTTTTCGCGGATTTCTTCGTTGCTCGTCATCACAAAGAATTCATTGCCGAAGAACTCACCGGCGCTGTTACTGTACATGACAGGTGGCGACAGGAAGAAGCCTGCATTGAAAGACTTTGAGAATATGCCTTCGTAGGTCTGCAAATTGTCCACACGGCTGGGCACGATCACCAGTTTGGGCGGATTACGCAGGCGAGAATTAAAGACAAACGAGAAACGGTTGACGAACTCCAGCGTACTGTCGAGTTCGACGCGCGAGAGCGAGCTGGGGACCAGCACCAGATCAAACTCGAACAGAAAATCCGGAGGCAACACATCAGCCCAGGTGAGGTCAGCAATCACGACTTCCATCGTTTCAACCGATTTGCGCAAGGCTTCCTTGGCCTTGAGCAGCGCTACGCCGGATCCTTTGGAATTAGGCAGGTCCACGGTCTGGCAATTAATGCCAATCGGATAAGCTTTTTTAACCCATTTACCGGAAGTCGCCTGATGGTCAAAATCAATCAGAGAAGTCTTCTTACCCGATATATAGGCAAAATATGCCGCCAAATTGGCAGATACAGTGCTTTTACCCACCCCACCCTTTTGACTGGTTATCAGTATTTTAAGCGCCTTGCTCATGAGATTCCTCTGATTTTGCCGCAAGCCTTTGATTTTCAGGCACATTCCCAAAGAAAATATTGCCTTGGGGGAAATTTTGCCATAATATAACTCAGAGTATAGATCAATAAATTTCTAGTATTCAATATTTTTTTGAGACTACTTTGAAATTATTAAAGAGAAAAGGGGTTTGATTATGGCAAAAGCATCATCAAAACCAACCATGATGCGTTTTGAACCGAAATCGGGCTGGTCAGAAGCAGACGCCACACCGACAGCGGAAGTGGTGTCGATTACTGATCATCCACGCATGGAAGCTCGCGTAGAGCCACGCGTAGATCCGCTGGAAGATGATTCCTACTCTGCAGAAGCACTGGTAGCTCTAGGTGAATCCATTCAAGACGTTTTCGACAGTCTGCAGATCAACGACCCCCGCCTTCAGGCATGGACGCAGGTACACGCTGCAATCAAACTGATTGGCACCAAGCTGCAAGAGAAAAAAGCACTTGAAGCCCGCATCCTTGCACTAGGCAAGGAAGTTGAGAGCGTGCGCAACCTTGCTTCTGAACTGGTGGTTTCTGCCTGCCGCAGCGAACAGGAAGTGCATGAGACATCCAAGCTTCGCCTGCAGATCGCCGAGTCGCTGAGCGATAAACTGGTGTCTGCGCTGAAAGGCTAAGGACATCATCCGCATGTCAGCTCGCTCGCGCCGCGCATCCTCATTGCTTGCGCTGAACTGGATTTTGTTCGGCATGGTGTATGTATGGATATCAGTTGCGCAAGGCAACCTGCTCTGGTGGCTGCGGCTGTACTGGGGAAGCTGGCTGAGCGATTTCGCGTCACTCTCCGCTCTGGGCCAGATACCTTCAGGCAGCGTATGGATTCTGTGGCTGATGATCAGCCTGACATTGACAGCGATCTATCTGCCTGCACC
>JACCDH010117637.1_pt1 | contig 10502 bp, 12 predicted proteins | sample 7442481 | NCBI WGS metagenome assembly JACCDH01 (sample SAMN15323433, study PRJNA562643) | freshwater metagenome | isolation source: river surface water | place: USA:Blue River Watershed | collected 2017-08-15
CGTGTCTATTTTATGTCGAAATTTCTTGCGTGTCAAATTGTGAAACAATTCTCGACACGTTTCACTCGTGCTGTACCACCGACAATATCCGATGTTTCGTGTCAACCCTTTAAACCTTGGCTCACCGCGGTTAATTAACCCATGGTACAAAATTCGGAATTCAAACAAGTGTGGTCAAAAAAGTGTGCGAAAAAAGAGTTTTTACATTGGGTTGTGTTTCGCGCTAGTGTTGTCAAAATTGGAACGAGAATGTTTTGTTTTTCATTTTCACTTTCAAAAAAATGTCAACTCGTGGTTTGTTTAATGTCGGAACCTCGCTCGATATATCAGTCGAGTGTTTAGCAAAAATGTCGGAAGTCGCGCCAACAAAAAATCAAAAACAACAATGCAAACAGGTGTGCCAACAACATGATGAATCATCAGTCGTCACCAGTAGTCCAACGTCAACAGATAGTGCAAAAACCACCGGGATAATTACCCAACCGCCAGTAAACGCTGACTCACAAAACCTTATCTCGATATCGGAGGGTCTTGGAGCGAATACCGATCTTACTGAAATTGAATCAACAACAACTTTGCGTGTCAAGCATAAGTTGATTTTCGACAATCACCCGTCCGGCGACGCGCTTCAATGTTCTCCAGCAGGCGCGTGTTCGTCCGATATCCCAAGACAATCACAAGACGAAGACGATACATTTGACGAGCGTGGTTGGAGGTGTGATTGCGAGTGTTTTTTTTGTGCTGAATTGGAGAGTCAACATTGTGAATCATGCGTTATGAAATAATAAACCCGCGGTCGACTAATTTTCCAACAAACTTTTAAAAAGACTCGAATGCAGACTTGCTTTCAGCATTTTTTTAATTCCAACAACTTTAGAATTTCTATTTAAAGATTCGAAAAGTTATATCGTATAAAAATGTATTGTTTTTGTAAAATATCGCGTGTGATTAAATAAAAAAAAACCAGTCTTATTTGAGCCATGGTTAATGATGAATGGCCAGATGTGCACCCTTGCACGATTGTCGAAATTACACCTCCCATGGAAATAGCCATTCAAGAGGAAAACGAATTACCCGTTGTGAAATTAATCAATGATTTTTTGAAAACACATTTGCAGCATTTACCTCATCACCAAGGTACGCACGAAAAGTACCAAAACGGAGAGCTCAAGCGCAGGTATTGGTTAGCTTTAATCCTGTGTTGGAACTACAGGTACGGCAATAAAAAAGTCAAAGCAAACAGCAAACAAGCCGGATACGACATGGGAATACCGGTTAGCACCCAACAGGCACTGCATAAGGTGATTGTTGCCGTAGGGCGCGAAATCTCTGCCATTCAGGACCGTTTGCAAATACGCGGTGACCGCCACCGGCTTCAGATGCAACGCACCCTCCACGGTCGCTCGCTTCTATCAATCACAACGTGCAAGACGGCAAAATACAATGTCGGTCTGCGAGCGCTGTACACCCTAGGGATACACCCTACACGAGGGGTCGCAGGGTTTCGTGTTGACAAGAAACGCATGCAATCGTTTCCCTTTGTCTTGCCGGATGCATTGCAGGACAAGTTACCGTCAATCACGCGGGCATTCGAGTTGCAAGATGTCGAGATCCCAGCGACAAAGTTGACGACGTTTGTGGCAAATATCTTCGACGCCATAGAAGCCAATCCGCGTGCCAAACCGGAGTTTGTTGACTTTGTGTCAAAAAATCGGTTAAGGGAGCCGAATATTTTGGGATTGTTAGGGGTCCTCCCACCAATCTACGATCGCCAGCACCACCATTTCGTCATCAAGGTCCCGTACGTCCCTGTCGGGGACTGCATTCTGTGGAACGAGTATCACGCGACCGCGGGGACTGCGGACGATTTTTTGGGTTCGAAAATTACAAGTTTTGTGGATTTTGTCCCAGCCGACTTTCTACACCGAAACCAAATTTTGTATTGGAGGTATCACTGCAGACACGCACCCTTGGACGTTGGGTCGGGGTCGATGCGTGGTGCTTGGGGCGACTTTGTGCACATGGTAATGAACGAGGTGGATTATTTCGGCATGCCCGACGTTTACATGCGCAACTTTCAGCGAACCTGTCGAGATCAGGAAATGCATTTACGTAAAAGACACGAGGAGCTTAGCAAACGACAGACGACACACCTGCAAACGTTTGGGTACCTCGTTATCCAGACCCCGGATCACGTTAAAGCCTTGTCGCCACCCTCGGCGATCCTCAAGGATTTGTCCTTGTTTGTCCGTCACGCGACATTGGAACCCGACGTACCGTTTGACGTGCTCAACCCTTTAGATATCGAAAGCGCTACGTCACAGGACGCTTCTCTGCGAAGGCGTGGATTTAAGAATTTTTACTATGCGCCGAAAATCGTGGAAGGAAATGAGTTGAACCCTGTGGCGCTGACACCAGGTGCAGACGGTAAATCCAAACTTGCCCAAGGTGCCGCGTTGTTGACAAAACAAAGCGGTCTTGCGTACGGGACTAGTTATTTCTCACAACCTGAGCATTGCGCGTTTCAATGTAGTGATTTCGTTTTTTATGTTCTCAACACTTACTACAAGGCCCGGTCAACCAACGGTCGTTCTTTGCTGGTGGTCCCGGAAAGATTTCGGATTAAAAGTCACGCTGTATGGAAAGACGGAACACATATTGATACATTTGCCTCTGATCACATACCGTCGGTGTTTCTGCAAGCGGTTGGCGAACCCGTCGACGAGGATTTGTCAAGATATCTCGCACAATTTTCCGATCGAGATCGGACGTGGGATCACGACATACAAGCTTCTTCAAAAAGAGTAATGACGACGAGTCGTGTAACACCCGAATTTTTGAGACTGACGGGTGCTCGGCGTGAAGTTTCTGGTAGTCCACGCGGTTTTTCGTCGGCGCTTCCGTCTTCGTCGGCGCTTCCGTCTTCGTCGGCGCTTCCGTCTATGACTCAAAACACGCAACGACGCAAACGTCACCAAAAACCTGAAACGGACTCTGAAGCAACACTTACGGACCCCGAGGTAATAGAAAAATCTCAAGCGACGTTGAGAACGGAAAGAGCACGCCAATCGGCCTCCAAAGTGAAACCAACCAATACCAGAAAGTCCAGGTCAAAGGAGAGAATCGTCATCGACAGCAGTAGTTCATTATCATCCAGTCCTGGATCGCCAAATATTCCGCCTATTCGATTAAAAAAGATCTCAAGTCCCACCGGTCAAAGATCGGCGTTCAAAGTGATTTCTCAAGCCAGTCCAAGACCAGTTACGCATATGCCATCCCCTATTCGCTTGAAAAAAGTCACCAGTCAAACCGGACAACGATCGGCGTACCAAGTGGTCCCCAAAGTTTCATCTGCTTCGGCGCGACCAGAGCAACAGAAAGCAGCCGACGTCATCGACCTCACACTAGACCAATAGACCATCGTCGACAAGATTGTGGCCGAACCGGATTGATCGAAGCATCAGGAAATGGTGGATACTTGGTCGTGAAGGCGTGTGCCAGAGTTTACGGTGACCAATGCCGACTTTTAGGAGCAGGTTGAGACTGCTTTTCAATCAACGATTCGTCCTGTCATTCGACAATCTCGAGCTCACGTATATGGCGTATCGACAAGAAACCTGCGATGAGGTTGGAAGTCCGCCAGGTGAAATACATTGGTCGGGGTCTGTTTGACACTGGCGAAAAAAAGTGTGCCTCGAAACACCGTTGTATATAGCGAGACCGGTAAAATACAAATTAAAAATATTTTCAATAGATTGAATTACGTAAATTTGAGATGCCGTAAAATTTCCAACAATAACTACTTTAATAGTTCATGAAGATCTTCACCATTCATATTAATCGTTTCATAATCGGAATTGATATATTGGAAATCATATATATCTTCAAAATAATTTTTATCAATTATTGTTTCTCGAAGTAATTTTTTGCGATACTCGATATCAGCACAGTGTGATAATTTGTATCCCGGTTCATTTTTGTCAGTTTCGATATCTGATGCAAACTGATTACAAATTATTTCAAAACAATAATTGATAACTTTGTTGACCGAACTACTAACAAATATTTCATCTTGATATTCAACAGATTGAATAAAGTATATTCGTGGTTTGACATATTCAGTAATAATATTTGCGATGATTGTATTCTGATCCATTTTTTTACGAATATGTGTTATTTCATTAATTAAAGTTAATATTTTACACTTATCCATATCAACAATAATACCGTTGTCGCCGGGTATCATGATTTTAATATTTTTTGGATTTTCGTCAATAAACATTTTTATGCATGATATACGCGATTCAAAATCATATCCACATTTCAATACACTTTCTTTAATTGTGTCATTGAAATATAGATATCTGTATTCTTCATGATCATTTTTATCAAAGTCACTACTATAAAAATCAACCAATGCTTTAAAATACAAATTGAAAATATTTGTAATAGACGTGTCTACAAAATATTCGCAGTGCGGATATCGATATTTAGCGTATTCGATTACGTAAATTTGAGATGCCGTAAAATTTGCAACAATTGTGCTTACAAGTGAGTGCATTTCTTTTTTTATTATATGATATTAAATTGAAATTTTAATTTGGCCTTATACTTGTTAAAACGCATGTTTATTATAAATTGACATAATTTAATAAATGTAATCTAACAATAACAATTTATATTGCAACGACAAAACATTTAGAAAAAAAACTCAAATAAGTATTTTCAATTTTAACTACTTTAATTGTTCATAAAGATCTTCACCATTCATATCAATCGTTTCATAATCGGAATTAATATATTGGAAATCATATATATTTTCAAAATAATTTTTATCAATAATTGTTTCTCGAAGTAATTTTTTGCGATACTCGATATCAGCAGTGTAATAATTGGTATCCCGGTTCATTTTTGTCAGTTTCGATATCAGATGCAAACTGATTATAAATTATTTCAAAACAATAATTGATAACTTTGTTGACCGAACTATTCAACAGATTGAATAAAGTACGAGCACGGTACTTGTGAGCGGCGTTGACCTTTATTTTCCACCGGATTTTGACGCTCGACAACCATCGTCGTACTGTATGTTTTTTGGGGTTACGCTTCAAGAGTGGAACAGGGCGTGGGCCATGTGTTCAAGCAACTGGTTTACCTTGGGTGCTAAAAGAGCGCTGTTTGCTTTGACGTCTCGGATAAACCATAGTTGTTCCCCGAACCTTGTACGCACATTTTCATCGGGCGGTGCAAAAGTGACTCTCACGTTTACGCGCGACATCCGACCCGGGGAGCAATTGTTTATACAGTACAGCGCGGTTGCCGGTCACGAGGATCGCTTGTTTTTCGAGTGCCCGTGTGAACTTACCGAACAACAGCGCGTGGAGGGAGAACTTGACGACAGAAACCAACAAGAAGACAGCGATTATTAAAAAAAAACATCGATGGTCTAGTTTATTTCAAACGGGGATTGAATGGATTTGACTTGAATCTGGTAAAACGTGCGCAATGTTTGCAAGTACACCTCGTCTCGATCAAAACAGTACAGGCACAACTTTGATTTGAGCCCCGCGAATTTTTGGTGCAATACGGGATGACAAAAGCGGTTAATTAATTTGCGTTTATAATGGCTGGCGTTCATAATTGGCACTTTGATACTTTTTGTTCTCGACTTTTTGGTGTACCATTCGTAAGACATGGCTTCTTTTTTTGTCTCGAACCCTGACATAAAACATAAAAAATGCCAACCAACGTGCCTTTTCGTGTATCTCGCCCCACCGGCAAGTTTGGACCTATGTTGTCTCAGACGACGTTTAAGGTTAACCGTAAATCCACGGTAACTGTGGGTTTGACTTTTGTCAACAATGAGATAGACGAACATGGTGTTTTGTTTTATGGCCCAATTATGTTTTTAAACAAAAAACAAAGCAGTGGAGTGACAAACTGAGTTTGTACTTTTTTTTTATTTTTCTTGCGGAGTCGTGACATGACACCGAAAACTACAACCGCCTTGATTTATCCAATGCGTATCGTTATCGAACCAATATTCTGCAATCAAGAATCGTAATTGGTAACATGGAATGTATGCCTCTAAGTTTCGTGCCCATGTTTCTTTACGTTTTTGATTGTACCATTTCCCGGTCTCTGTAGACATTAACAAATAAGGGCAGATTGGATCTAAACAGTCGAATGTTTCTTGTTGCAAAATAAACTCTGCCACGGGTCGATTGTCGTGTTTTATGGAACATAGCAGGTAGTGATACCAAGGCTTGGTGGTTTGTGGAATGAAAACCCAAAGTATGTCGTTTTGTTTTTCCTTGATCCATTGCTCAAATACATTGTTGAGTGTTTTTTGGTCACACGCAAAACCGGAAACCAAAGATGGCCCAAACAACAGTCTCGAAATCAAACAATCAACGACACTAGCGGATCTTTGTACCCTTGCCGGGTGGGCCACAAATTTACGTGTAAAATGTTCGATAAAGCCTTGACGTACGTATTCGCGACACTCGGATTGGGCCAGATGGCGCCAATTCCAAATCAACATCCAGCTTAACCGAAAAAAGAACAACACGTGCGCAAGTAGGTTGAGTGATTTCATTTTTGATGAAAAATGATATTTGAGTGATTTCATTTTTGATGAAAAATGATAAAAGGTGACTGTCTTTTTCACAAAATTATTCTTGCGTTCTCTGGTGTTTCATTGTCGTGCCGCCCAGAAAAAGTAAAAGAAACTCGGTCTCCTGGTTTAAACGAGGGCTGGTACTTTGAAAAGACAAAAATGCCAAATGCATTTTTTCCACGGTTATCTTCATGAACAACGACAGTCACCCCGGTCGGTTTTGGAACCACCTTATCTACGACGCCGGTGGAAGTCTCGACAGGTTTGGCCTTGACAACGCTGGTGCTACGTTTGGTCCTTGCACATTCGTAGACCCCGTCTGGCGCTCGTAAAACGATACCCTCGTCACCGTTCTCGAGACAGTCTTGCAGCATTTTAGAAATGTCCGAGTCTTGGCCCAGCACACGTTGTTGCACCAAGAAAAATCCGTGTTTGGCCTGTAGACCGACCAGGTGCCGGTACCTTCGCGCAAATGGTTTTTTAAGATGCACAATGTCAAAGACACAGACTCGGACATTGGCAACCACCTCGTCGGTCCAATCCCCGCTTATAGCCAATCGCACGAGCTGCCGGTCCTCTTGACTTTTACCAGCATAGAGTTCAGCGTCCAACACCGTATCCGGTGGAAGTGAGCGCGTCACTAGATCCGGACAGTCCAAACGGCGACCGGACTTGGTCCAAAGTTTGTTGTCTTCCCAACGAACAAAGGCACCGTTGAGCTTCGTGGACCACAACCAAGAAGACATTATTGGACTTTTGGGGGTCCACTTGCTGTACGCCATGGGTCCGCACATGCTTGGTTTCGTTTCTCGATTCAACGGCATTTTCCGCGTTTCACCACGCAAGGATTCCGGCACGCGTTGTTCTTCATGCTCCTTTCCCAGTATGCCGATGAGATGCTTACACGTTCGTTTCGAAATCGGAGCGTATTGGAATTTCCAACTCGGACATGTGCATGAATAAACAATACCTTTTTTTTGCACTTTGTATTTTCCAACTTCCTGGACCCAGTCGTGCATATCGTGCTACCGACGGGGTTTTTTTACAACTTCTAGGAAAAAGACACCTTTTTTTTCAACATTCCGGAAAAAAAAAGTCGTCCGGACCCGCTAGAAAAAAAAACTGTTTTTTTTCTAGGTTTTAAAAAAAAGCAAGAACTCAGATCATTGGTTTTTTTGGACGAACCGATGTTTGCCAGTCAACAATCAGCCGCAAAGACAGCATACAAGGGTCGTGGGAAAAAGAGTTCGGCGGAAAAGGCCGACCGACCTGGGAAGTCTACCAAGCGTAAGGGTAAAGTCAATGGTTACGCCAAGTATGTCAAGGATCATTCGTCTGGTGTGTACGAACGTGTCAGGTCCGAAAATCCTAATTTGGACCGAACGCGGGTTTTCGCTGAAGCTAGTCGTCGATTGAGGGATGAGTGGGTGAAGAGTCCCGAAAACCTCAAAAACGCATTTCTGAATAAGCATTGGGGGGAAGCGGTAAGTGAAGCTCGGGCCAAGTATCCTCAATCCGGGGAAGCGACCATTGCGATCAAAGCACTCAGCATGCTAGATCAGCGGTGGTTGAAAGGCGGGATGCGCGAGTGCAAACTAAAGAGTGGGTCGCCCCACAGTGCCGGACATTCGAACAAGAGCCTCGTGCCTGGTTCGCAGCCTGGTTCTCAAAAGGGTTCTCAAAAGGGTTCTCAAAAGGGTTCTCAAAATGGTTCGCAAAAGGGTTCACTTAAATCGGACGCCGGTCGTGGCGCAATGCCTGCCAGCACGTACAGACTGTCGGCCGGGTATGACAATGAAGGCAAACACGAGGAAGACTGGTCTTCTGACGATGAACGCGATGGGGACCCGGATAAGACAAGCCTGAGCTATTTGTTGGCTACGTACTAAAGTAAGTTTTGTGGGTCTTTGAAAAAAAAAATTACGTGCAATTGAATTCCATTTTTTGTTTTGTAGTGTGTTGATCTTGTAGAAAAAAAGAAAATAAAATAGGCAAACAAAAAAAACAATGCTTGGAACAATGCTTGGAACAATGTTGGTAACCTTTTTTGCTTTTTTAACTGCATTAATGCAACTTGTGACTTTCGAAAACTTTAGAAAAGATCGAGAAGTGAGCAACGGACTTTTCCGGTTCACCGTTACGCTCACTTTTGTGTGCATATTAATTTACCTCCTGTCGTGCATTCACGCGTTAATCCTCGCACACACCGAGCACAGAACGAAAATCGAAGCGCTCAATGAATTTGAACAGACGGTCGTACTACCGCAAATTGGCTAAATTCAAAAAAAAAAACAATACATTGCCATGCATTTTTTTGTTTGAATCTTGTTTTTTTCGTTACATAAAAAAAAAACGAGATGCACAAAATGCGTCGAAACGAAAACAAGGATATATTATTTTTGCTAAGGACACAGTTGGTACTGTCATATATTTATGTGTTAGTAATTCTTGGTGGTGTTTTGTTTTTACACGGATATACGTTGGCTTGTTTGTTTGATTTTAAAAATGGAAACCAGATACCTCAACCAAGATTAGACTTTATAAAGTTTGTCCTATATTTCAAGGTGGTACTTGTTGGTTTACAAATGTTGATCCCAATTTTTGCAAGGGACCGTACATCAGACGGAAAAGCATCAGGTGAGGTTTAGACAAAGGTGGACAACAAAAAATAGAGGAATTATTAAAATGTAAGAAAAAACAAATGTGGCCTCCGTTGTGGGGTTACTACTATTGGTGGTTTATCCACTCTGCCGCCAAGGCGTACGGGAGTCGCGATTTGACCGACGACGAACAACAAGGAGTAAAACGTTTTTTCGAAGCTCTTTGCGGGGGACTTCTTCCGTGTCCGGCTTGTGGTCTCCACTGTCTGGATCATCTGAGCGCAGATCCTTTGAAATTGAGTAACGGGACTGAATTTTGGAAGTACACGGTGGATTTCCACAACGCTGTGAACAAACGAACGCACAAGTTGCAAGTAACGTACGAAGAGGCGGAGGCTATGCTCGCAAAGAGTCTTGACCGTTTCGGAGGACCTACGAAAGTCCAGGATTTTTGGCACATTTTGTTGTTTGCTTGCATGATTTTCACGCGAACACCAGACGAGTGTCTTTCCGACGAACGTGAAGCCCTCATCAAACTCGTGGACGGCGCGTGTTTCATGTTTCCGTTTACCCAAGATAACCAAGAGCTCAGAGGCCGAATGCTCCAGTTTGTGCACGACAACCGGGCGTCGGTTGTTGGCAAAGAAACCGCCGTGCAACTGGTTCTGAACCTGTTCAATCACACCGCCGCCGAAATTGGCGTTTTTCCAATGACCAAAGAGGAGTTTGTCCAAGGTTTTTTTTCCAAGTTTAACCACAAGGAACACCTCAGCCTGGTCCGGTCACATCAGATACGCGAGGAAGATCACATTAAAATGACCGCTCTGCAAGAAGAGCTCGTAAATACCCGCGACCAACGAAATTGGCAAGCCATGTTTTGGGCATCTGCGACCGTCAACGTTTGCGCGGCGTTATTCCTTTTTTTTATTTACGTGTACATTAAAAGAAGAAAACTACGCGTGGCACCCAGTGACGAACCCAGCGGCAGGCCCAGTGACAGGGGCAAAAACATGCGTTTGTCTGTTGCAAATCATTAAAAAAAAAATTGTTCTTGTTCTGGCAGGAACGTCGATTCATGTTCTGACGGATATTGTTTTTTTTTCCAAAATACAAATTTGATGTTCGATTGGATCCTTGTGTTCATGTATGTTGTTCGGCTCATTCTCTGACATACGATTTGCGAAACCCCATGATGTTTTTGATTTCCGGGAGCTTTTTACAATCGACAATTGCAATTTGCGAAAGATACATACACTTGCTTAACGCCGATATGTCAAAAATGC
>JACCDH010092192.1_pt1 | contig 10501 bp, 10 predicted proteins | sample 7442481 | NCBI WGS metagenome assembly JACCDH01 (sample SAMN15323433, study PRJNA562643) | freshwater metagenome | isolation source: river surface water | place: USA:Blue River Watershed | collected 2017-08-15
AACCGTTTTGGTTACCCGTTTTTGGCACCCACGGCCTTGAGTCGCAAACTGGTGGAGATGAAGTTGCCCTACTTCTTCTTGCTGTTGCAGCAACCTGCACCCATGACCAATGCCCTGGTCGAGATGTTCAAGGCCAACGGCGTCAAAACCATTGCCTGCATTTATGTGGACGATCTGTTTGGCCTCGAAAACTATGCCGCCTTGAAAGTGGCATTGCAAGGCAGTGGCATCCAAATGGTGGAAGAAAAGAGCTACCCCGGTGGCGTGAAAGACCTGTCGCCTGTTTTGCGCAGCATCAAGGACAAGAATCCTGACGCTTTTGTGGGCTTCACTTACCCACCTGACACGATTTTGGCGAGCCGCCAATCCAAAGAAGTGGGTTTCAATCCCAAGTTCTTCTACGCCTCGGTGGGCACCGCCTTCCAGCTGTACCGCAACGTCATGACCCCTGCGGGTGCCGAGGGTGTGATGGGCATGGGCTCCTGGAATGCCAAGACCAGTCCCGGCGCCAAAGCCTACTTTGACGCACACACCAAGAAGTTTGGTGGCAAGGAGCCCGACCGCTGGGCCAGTGGCCACACATGGGCTGGCTTGGAGATCCTGACCGCGGGTGTCAAACAGGTCGGCTTGGACAAGAAAGCCTTGCGCGATTACATCGCCAACACCAACCACAAAACCATCATTGGCGATGTGAAATTCACCGGCAGCGAGAACACCGCCACCCCGGGCACCGTCAGCCAATGGCAAAACGGCGAGTTTGAGGTGGTCTGGCCGCCCAAACTGGCCACGGCCAAGATCAACGCCAACAAACCTGTCTGGAAATAAACCGTGTCGATGACCGCCTGGATGGAGCTCATTGCCAGTGGCTTGATCACTGGCGGCATCTATGCACTGGTTGCGCTGGGGCTGAACCTGCAATACGGCCTCATGCGCATCCTCAACATCGCGCATGGTGAGTTTTTGATGGTGGGGGCCTACCTCACCTGGATGGTTCAGACGCAGTGGGGGCTGTCGCCCTTGCTCATGCTGCCCGTGTCGTTTGGGGTGCTCATGCTGGTCGGACTGGTGGTCCACTGGCTGTGCTTCAGGCGCTTGAACGCCACCTCGCCCAACCTGGACATTTTTGAGGCCCGGGGTCTGATGGTGGCCTTTGGCCTGATGTTCCTGATTCAAAACATGGTGTCGGCGATCTGGGGTGGTGAGCTTCGCGGCTATGACTTCATGACCGACCCTGTGACCATGGGCGGCGCCCAATTTGCCGCCAACAAATTGCTGGTTTTCGTGATGGCCCTGGTGTTCAGCCTGGGTTTGATGATGGTTTTGCGCAAAACCTTGCTGGGCAAAGGCGTGCGGGCCCTCATGCAATCGCAGGTCGGTGCGCAATTGGTGGGCATCAACACGCGCACCTTGCACCCCTTGATGTTTGGCATCGGCCTGGGCCTGTCTGGGCTGGCCGGGTGTCTGCTGTCCATGGCCTACACCATCTCGCCCGCCATGGGCGAGCCCTACACCGTCACGGCCTTGATCGTGATCACCCTGGGCGGCTTTGGCAGCATGGGTGGTGCACTGGCGGGTGGGCTCATGCTGGGTGTGATTGAAGCACTGGGCATGCACTTCACCAACCCATCGCTCAAGGCCTTGCTGTCGTATGTCGTCTTCATTGGCGTGTTGCTGTTCCGTCCAAGAGGGCTTTTTGCAAAATGAACTCCAAGAATTTGATGTGGCGTGACTTGCTCGTGCTGTTCGGTCTGACCGGTTGGGCATTGGCCTTGCCGGGATATGGCAGTGAATTTGCCATGTCGATGGCCTTGACATGCCTGATGTATGTCGCGCTCTCCACCAGTTGGGGCTTTTTTTGCGGTGCCTCGCGCTACTTGTCCTTGGCCACTTCCGCATTTTTCGGTCTGGGCGCCTACACCACCGCCATGAACCTGGACACCTTGCCCTGGGCCAGTGCCATCGCCCTGGGCTCGGGCATTGCTGCGGCCGTGGCTGTGGTGATGGGTCTGGGTGTGTTGCACCTTCGGGGCACCTACTTTGCCGTCCTGACCTTCGGCATGGCCGAATTGATTCGCCACGCCATCAGCTATTACGAAAAATCCGTGCACGGAACCGTGGGTCGGGTCCTGACCACCGTGCCCGAGATGAACACCATCTACCACACCGTTTTGTTGCTGGCGGTCATCTCCGTGGGTCTGTCCATTGGTTTGCGCCGGACACGGTTTGGCTTGGCCTTGCTGGGCATCGGCGGCGATGAGCAACGCGCCCAAACCCTGGGGGTCAACACCCGATGGATCAAGGTCGCCGGGTTTGCCCTGACCGCCGCGGTGGCGGGGGGCGTGGGTGCGGCCATGGCTGTGCGCTGGACCTACATCGACCCGCACACGGCTTTCAATCCGTTCATCGGTTTTCAGACGGTGCTGATCGCCCTCATTGGTGGGGCCATGACGATTTGGGGACCCCTGATTGCCGCGATTGTGTTCAGCATCCTGGCAGAAACCTTGCGCTTGCAAGCGCCCCAGATTTACATGATGACGCTGGGATTTCTGTTGATCCTGAGCGTGCTGTACTTGCCCGGTGGCTTGGCTTCGCTGCGCTGGCAGACCTTCAAGGACTGGCGAACCGATGCTCGGCAATGGTGGAAAGATCTGCGCTACGACCTGAGCGGAGACAAAGCGCGAGACAAGCAACGCGCCAAGGAGAGACGCATTGTCGGCGCCTAACAACCTCCTGCTGCGTGCGCAGGACATCACCGTCCGCTTCGGTGGCCTGACCGCCGTGGATGCGGTCAGTGTGGACATCCATGCGGGTGAACTGGTGGGCATCATGGGTCCCAACGGGGCGGGTAAAACCACCTTTTTCAATGCCATCTCCGGCGTCACGTCCCTGACCGCGGGGCAGCTCTCGATCGAGGGCAAGTCCCTGGCGGGTGCTGCGCCCCACAGTTTTGCCCGTCGCGGCCTGGCCAGGACCTTTCAAACACCGCGTGTTTTTGCCGACCTGAGCGTCAGCGAGAACATCCGCTTTGGCTTGAAATTCGCGGGTCGCAGGCCACGCAAATATGTGTTCTGGGGCGAAGAGCTCGGTGTGCCTTGGGCGCTGCGTGACGCGGGCAGTATCTTGTCGGTCATCGGCCTGTCCCATCTGGCGGACTTGCCCGCTGCAGCCATCACGCCATCTCAGCAACGCATTCTGGAAATCGGCATGGCCTTGTCCACCCGTCCCAAAATTTTGTTGCTCGATGAAGTCGCCGCAGGGCTGACCGAAATCGAAGTGGAAGAGATGGCCCGACTGATCCGACGGCTGCGCGATGAGCTGGATTTGTCCGTCATCTGGATTGAGCATGCCGTGAAGATTTTGCTCAAACATGTGGAGCGGGTGATCGTGCTGCATCAAGGCAAAAAGATTGCCGATGGCAAGCCCTCGGAGGTCGTCAAAAACAAGGACGTCATCGAGGCTTACCTCGGTGACGAAATGGTCAATGCTTCGGAGGGCTTGACATGATGTGGTATCGCCCCCAACCCTTTGTTTTGGGTGGATCGGGAAAAGCCCAGCTCAAAGTCCGAAACCTGTCCGCCGGATACGGTCCATTTGAAGTCCTTCGGAATCTGAACTTTGATGTTCAGCCAGGATTGACGGTCATTTTGGGTCCGAATGGCGCAGGCAAAACCACCCTTTTGCGCGCGCTTTCCGGACAAATACCCCTGCGCGGCGAAGTCTTGTTCAATGGCGATGACTTGCCAGAAAAGGCCCATGAAATCGTCAAGGCTGGCCTGGCCTTGGTGCCCGAGGGCCGGCAGCTCTTCCCGCAAATGACCGTTCAGGAAAACTTGGAGTTGGGTGGCTGGCTTCAGTCCGCCGCCGACCGTCAGGAGCGCATGAATGCGGTCATGGATGACTTCCCGAAACTGCGTGAACGGTTCAACCAACTGGCCGGCACGATGAGTGGTGGCGAGCAACAAATGGTCGCCATCGCCCGCGCCATGATGTCCGCCCCCAAGCTCCTGATGCTGGACGAGCCCTCGTTGGGTCTGGCACCCCGCATGGTCGATGAATTGCTGCAGATGACCCGACGCATCGCTGACGGTGGCACCACGGTTTTGATGGTGGAGCAAAACGTCCGAAAAGCCCTGGCTGTTGCCGACAGGGGTTATGTCATCGAGCGCGGCAGCTTGGTGGCCCATGGCTCATCCCAATTGCTGGCTCGCTCCAGTGTCATCCAGGAAGCCTATCTGGGTGCAGCCTCCAGTGACACCCGTTCTGCTTCCCAAGCGCTTGAGAAAACCGTTCGATCCATTTGATTTCTTTCCAGGAGTGCATCCCATGTCCGATATGTCCATGCTCATCAATGGCCTCAAGGTCACTGCCGAAAACAACGCCACGTTTGAGCGACGCAATCCTTTGGATGGCACGGTCGCCACACGCGCGCCAGCTGCATCCACTGCCGACGCGATTTTGGCCGTCGAAGCCGCTGCCGAAGCGTTCAAAACATGGAGCGAAACAGGCCCCAACGAACGACGCGCCCTGCTGCTCAAAGCTGCCGAGAAACTGGAAGCCAAAACCCCGGACTTCATTGAAGCTGTTCCCGCCGAAACGGGTGCGACCGGCATGTGGGCTGGCTTCAACGTCTTTCTGGCCGCAGGCATGATCCGAGAAGCCGCCTCGTTGACCACACAGGTTTCCGGCGAAGTGATTCCCTCCGATGTGCCAGGCAGCCTGGCCATGGGCATTCGTCAGCCCGCAGGTGTGGTGCTCGGCATTGCGCCCTGGAATGCCCCCGTGATTTTGGGTGTGCGTGCGATCGCCACACCACTGGCATGCGGCAACACCGTCATCCTCAAGGGCTCGGAGAACTGCCCCAAAACGCATCAACTGATTGTGGAGGCTTTTCAGGAGGCTGGCTTTCCGGCCGGCGTGGTCAACTACATCACCAATGCGCCCGCCGATGCGGGCGCCGTGGTCGAAGCCATGGTTTCGCATCCCGCCGTTCGCCGCGTCAACTTCACGGGGTCGACCAAGGTTGGAAAAATCATTGCGCAAACTTGCGCCAAATACCTCAAGCCCGTGATCCTGGAGCTGGGCGGCAAAGCCCCGATGGTGATCCTGGACGATGCCGACATCGATGATGCCGTCAATGGCGCCACATTCGGCTGTTTTGCGAACAGCGGTCAGATCTGCATGAGCACCGAACGCATCGTCGTGGATGAAAAAATTGCGGATGAGTTCGTCAAGCGTTTTGCCGACAAGGCCCGCAACCTGCCACTGGGTGACCCCAGAAAACCTGAGCCCGTTGTATTGGGCAGTGTCATTGGCATGAGCACCGTGGAGCATTGCAATGGCTTGATCGATGACGCATTGGCCAAGGGTGCCAAGCTGGTTTGCGGTGGCAAGTCCACCGATACCCTGATGCCCGCCACCTTGCTGGACCACGTGACGCCTGCCATGCGCATTTACCGCGAAGAAAGTTTTGCACCCGTGAAAGCCATTGTGCGCGTTCAGGGCGTCGACGAAGCCATCGCTTGCGCCAACGACAACGAGTACGGCTTGTCGTCGTCGGTTTTTGGCAAAGACATTGCACGCGCCTTCAACGTGGCCCGAAAAATTGACGCCGGTATTTGCCACGTCAATGGACCCACGGTACACGATGAGGCCCAAATGCCATTTGGTGGCGTCAAGGGCAGCGGCCATGGCCGATTTGGCGGCAAGGCAGGCATCCACGAATTCACCGAATTGCGCTGGGTCACCATTCAAACCACGCCCCGCCATTACCCCTTCTGAGGGTGGTTCACACGGGTTTCACCAGAGGGTAGATTCGGTCAAAATCGGGAGCATTACTTGCTGAATTGCCATGACCTTGCCCCCTCCCTCTCTTGAACACCTGTGCGATCTGGCCGTGACCATCGCTTCGCCTGTCGAAGTGGGTCACACGCCCGCCGGCTTGCGGCGCATGATCCCGATCACGGGTGGCACCGTGACCGGCCCCCGAATGAATGGCAAGGTGCTGGCAGGTGGCGCCGACTTTCAGCTGATTCTGGGCGGCGGCACACAAGCCCACCTGGACGCGCGCTATGTGATCGAGCTCGATGACGGCAGCCGGGTGTTTGTGCAGAACACCGCGCTGCGCGTGGCCTCTTTGGAAAATTCACAGCGCATCATGCAAGGCCAACCGGTCAACACCGACGAGGTTTACTTCCGCTGTCAGCCCAAACTTGAGGCCACCACGCCAGCATGGGCCTGGCTGAACGAGAGCCAGTTCATCGGCACAGGTCGCCGTGCGCCCGATGGCGTGTTTCTGAGTTTTGACCGGGTGCTTTGACCGCACTTCAGAGAAAGCGCGATGGCGCGTAAGGCGCAGGGTCTATCCAGGTGCGCCGACCATGCACCATCTCGGCCAGCAATCGGCCCGCCACCGGCCCCAGCGTGAAGCCCTGATGGGCATGCCCAAAGTTGAACCACAGGCCTTTGTGACGCGGTGCAGGCCCCATCACTGGCAGCATGTCCGCAGTGCAGGGGCGTGCGCCCAACCAGGGTGGCTCAGGCAGGGCATCGCCCAGATCCAACAATTCACGCGCCAGGGCTTCGGCCTTGACCAGTTGCACCGGGGTCGCAGGCGCATCGATGGGCGCGAATTCGGCACCCGTGGTCAGGCGCAAACCGCGCTGCATGGGTGCCAGCACGTAGCCACGCTCGGCATCGAGCAGGGGTTGCCTCAGCGGGGCGGGTGGTGTGTAGTGCTGGTGATAACCGCGCTTGATGAACAGAGGAAATCGGTAGCCCAGTGTTCGGATCAAGCCATCGGACCAAGGGCCCAGGGCCAGCACAGCATGCTGGGCGTGCACCGGGCCATCGGTGGTGTTCACCGACCAGCCCGCGCCTTGCGCCTGCAAACTGAGCGCGTCACCCACCATCAGACAGCCGCCACGCGCCTCAAACAAGTCGGCATAGCGCTGCACCAAAGCGCCCGGGTCATTCACAGCCCATGTGTCCAGCCAATGCACGGCGCCCGCCAGCGGCCTGTGCAAAGCAGGCTCGGCCTGCGCGAGTTGGGCGGCGTTTTCTGCCTGAAAGCGCACACCGAAACGTGTCAGCAAATCTTCGGCCCGTTGTGCCGCTTTGTCGAAGGCCTCGGGCGTGCGAAAAACATAGCGGTAACCTTCATGCCCCACCAAATCCTGCGCGCCTGCGGCCGCGATCAATGGGGCATGCTCATTGTTGGCGTGGGCAATCAGGCGGCTGTAGGCGGCAGTGGCCACGGCATGGTGCACGGGATGCGAATGGTGCAGATAGCCCAGCAGCTCTTTGCCCATTTGCCACAGCCCTTGAGCGTGCCAATTCACCTTGGCACCGCGCCCCAAAGCCACATCCAGCAAAAAGCCGGGCTCGCGGGGGAAAGGGTAGGGCTCAACCGCTTCGCGCTGGATCAAACCCGCATTGCCCATGGACGTTTCTTGACCCGGCGCACGCCGATCCACCAGCACCACATCGAACCCGTGTTGCTGCAAATGCACGGCTGTGCAAATGCCGACCATGCCCGCACCCAAAACAAGAACCGATGAAGCCATACCGATGAATACCGCTTGTGCAACGAAGTTGGAAGCGCGCTGACATGAGCCGAATAGCGCCGCTTTGAATCAGTGTAGAGACGATGTCAGCCCTGTCTATTAGCAACAACCAGACCTCAAAAAACTGCAGGCAAGGGCAACGCAAGCGACTGCAAACTCAGGTCTGGCCTGTTAGGCTTATGGCTCTATGGATTGGAGCTTGAACATGAAACACCTCAGATTTGACACCACAGCCGCAGGGCAGACAACGCGGCGTTCATGGCTTTTGGCCTGCGCTGGATTGTTGGCAGGTGTCTGGGGCTTGCAGGCCAACCCCGCCTTGGCGCAAGAATTCCCACCCAAAAAGAACGTCACCATGGTCGTGGGCTTTGTGGCGGGCGGTGCGGCCGATATGGGCGCACGCATCATCGCCAAACGTTTGGGCGAGAACCTGGGCATTTCGGTCACCGTAGAGAACAAAGCCGGCGCTGGCGGCAACATTGCGCACCAGTTCACCGCCAGCGGCCCAGCCGATGGCAGTGTCTTGTTGTTGGGTTCGGTGGGGCCCTTGGCCATTGCGCCGCACATGATGAAACTGCCTTACGACCCCGTCAAGGACCTGGCACCCCTGACCATGGCCGTTAACTTTCCGAACGTACTGGTGGTCCATGCCGGTGCGGGCATCAAGACGTTTGCAGAATTTTTAGCCAGTGCCCGCAAGAACCCAGGCACGATCACTTTCGCCTCTACCGGACCCGGCTCTGCCTCGCATCTGGCGGGTGAATTGGTCAATGACATGGCCAATTTGGACACCGTGCACGTCCCTTACAAAGGCGGCGCAGCTGCACTTCAAGACGTACTGGGTGGCCGCGTGACCGGCTGGTACGCCACGATGGCCACCGCAGCCCCGCACATTGAGGCGGGCAAGTTGATTCCGCTGGCCAGCACAGGCGCGCAACGGGTGGCCAGCTTGCCGAAGGTGCCGACGATTGCCGAGTCAGGTTTAGCGGGTTTTAACGCCACCAACTGGTACGCGTTTGTGGCGTCTTCCAAAGTGCCCAAGCCGCTGCTCGACCGATGGAACACCGAGCTGGTCAAAGTTCTGACCACCCCCGAAGTGGTGGACCAGCTCAACAAGCACGGATTGACACCCATGCCTGGCAGCCGCGATGAATTGGCACGCTACATGGCCGCCGACACGGCCATGTGGGGCCGGGTCATCCGTGAACGCAAGATCGTGGCCGAGTGAGTGGGTCGATCAACCCGTCAGCCTTGTGAAAAGAATGACATAAGCGCTTGGCTACAATACGCTCTATTCTTGTTTTGAGGTTCCCCATGTCTGCTCACAACGACACACACACATCCGACGATCCCGTGGAAAACGTGGTCAAGCACATTCCCGTGGTCATCCCGGCCGCTGGTGCGGTGCTGATTTTCCTGCTGGCCTTCATCGCTGTGTTCATGGCCTGAAGCTTCTTGAAGTCGGTGGTGCGCTGATCGCTCAGCCTCACCCTTCAAAACAAAACCCGCAACAGCTTGCGCTTTGCGGGTTTTGTTTTTTGCGCCTCAGCCTGGTCAGCGGCTGGTCTGGAAAAGTGGCTCGGCTACAGCGGCCGCCGCCGTGCGAAACGCACCACTGTGACGCCTGCCCGGGCCTGTCGCACCGAGGGCATCACCAACACGCAGTCGTCATAAGGCGTGGTGACGGGCTCGCCATCGTTGTCGCCAATCACCGTGCCCGCCTTGGAGATGCATTCCAGTCCCGTGAAAGGCTCGGTGAAACGGAATTTCTCGCTGCGCGCCACCACCGGTCCGGTCACTTCCAGCGCCCACTGCTCAGAGGCGTCGGCCTGCTTCCAGTCAGGCAGTGCGGCCTGCAAGGCAGAAGCCGAGAGCACGCCAGACACTTCCAGAAAGCGGAAGCTCAGGTCGCGCGCCACATCGCGGCTGGCCGGGTCACCATGAAAACCGCATTCGATCAGCAGCGAGCGCGTCTCCGGTGCCTCGTCGTCAGACAGGCCAAAGCGCCCGTAATCGCGCATGCGCACGCCGTCCTTGTGCCCAGCATCGACCACGATGTGGACCGGGTTGGCAAGCTGGCGTGCCAGTTGCAGGTTGCGTGGATGCATACCGGTCAGTAGCAGCGGTGCGCCAGGTTCGTGCATGGAATGCAGGTCCAGCACCCAATCGGCCTTTTGCACCCAAGGGGCGAGCTCGGCCACGCGCTGGCGCTCGAGCGTGCGAGGTTCGGCGATGCGCTCGTCCATCCATTGGCGGTTCATGTCTTCGTCGACAAAGCGCGATGCATCATGGTTCGCCTCGTCAAAGCGTTCGAATGCACGCAGGTTGGCGAACATCAGGGTCAGCCGACCCACCGCAGGACGAACACCCGCCTCCAGCAGGCCCTTGAGCGCCCAAGCGCCACACAGTTCGTTGCCGTGAATGAGGGCGCTGATCAGCACATGCCGACCCGGTTGTCCCGAGTCGAAATGCCAGACGCCTTCGGTGCCGGTATTGCCCTGGCGCCACATCGAGATGTCGGGGCAGGGCAGATCGAATTGAAGAGGTGTCATTCGCGGATCTTGGCAAAGTCAACGATGCGCTGGTACTTGGCGGTCTCCTCGCGCAGGAACTTGTTCATGTCCACCGCGCCTTGGGCCACGGCCGAACCGGAGGCTTCAAGCTTGCTGCGCAGTTCCGGGTTTTGCAGGGCATCAGCCAGGCCCTTTCTGAGTTTGGCGGCCACCGGTTCAGGCAGTTTGCCGGGTGCCATCAACACAAACCAGGTGCTGATGTCGGTGTTCTTGAGTGCAGGGTGCTCGGCCAGCGCGGGGATTTCAGGCGTGACCTTGGAGCGGTTCTTTTCGCTGGTGCCCAAGGCCACCACCTTGCCGCTGCGGATGTGGGGCAGGCCGCTGGAGAGCACAAACACGCCAAACTCCAGGTTGCCGCCGATCAGG
>JACCDH010420002.1_pt1 | contig 10501 bp, 13 predicted proteins | sample 7442481 | NCBI WGS metagenome assembly JACCDH01 (sample SAMN15323433, study PRJNA562643) | freshwater metagenome | isolation source: river surface water | place: USA:Blue River Watershed | collected 2017-08-15
ATATCCAATACCTCCCCAGTAAAATTGTAAAAAGGACTGTAATTGCTGTCCTACCTGAGGTTGCATTTGTTGCAATACTTCAATTGCTTTTGATTTAGTTGGGTCAATTGCATTTGGGTCACTTGAGCCTCCATAAATATTAGGGAACATCATGACCAATGGTTCGGACAAAAACATGCTATAGCTTAAGGCATAGTCCGTACTTAATCCTGTCGAATTGGTTTTGCTGTCTTTAGTGGTTAATGCGCTACCTCCTCGGATAGATTCTTTACCGTATTCATAGGTGCTAATTAACATGGGAGCATTTACTGCCAATCCCATGATACCAGCAATAAGACCAAGTCCTAATGTTTTTAAAATGTGGTTAAAGTCTTTTGCTTTAATCCAAATAACTAAAAAATATACCGACATAAAGGCAATAATGATAATGCCATAATACGTGATTTGTAAGTGATTAGCTTGAACAAATAACGCTGTTGAAATACCTGTCAATACAGTACCGACAATATATTTTTTTCTAAATAGCAATAAAATAGAAGCTATGAAAAATGGAAGATATGCAATGGCATGCATTTTGGTAATGTGACCCACTATCACAATGATAGGGTTGTAGGTTGCATAACTATAGGCCAGTGCACCAATTACCGATAGGATCGTATTGAATCCCAATACTTGGGCAAGAAAATAAAAACAGATACTTGCTAAAAAGAATAATCCAATGGGCTCAGGTAAATTCAAGGTAAACAAATGATCAAGTTGACCAATTGAAAAACTATTTCCTGGCACCCCTGTAATTTGATAAGCAGGCATGCCTCCAAACATATTGTTAATCCATAATGGAGTTTTACCATTTATTTCTTTATATGCTAGTGCATTTTGAGCCATACCTTTCCACTGCGTAATATCGGACTGTTGCAATACTTTTCCTTCAATAGCAGGTTTGCAATAAATAATGGCGACTATTGCAAAAATTGCAATAGCCATTAAATGTGGGAGGGCCGTCTTAAAAAGGTTCTTTACCATACAAATAAATTATAGTGACAAACCTACGATTAAAAAGGCTTTTTACGTAATTTTCTTATCTTGTATTCAATAATTAAGCATGAATAAAATAGTCAACAATTCAATTTTAGCATTTATAGGCAAATTGGCTATTATTTGTAATTTTTTTACCTTCTTATCCCTGCTAATCATGTTTGTAAAATGGGTTCATTTTCCAGGCATATTAGCAAGCTATATTATTGGTTTGGGTATTGTGATGGGCCCAATAGTGAATATTAGTTTCCTTATTTATTGGCTAGTTTTTATATTATTAAAACAAGAAATTATTATTCCAAAATGGCAAACTATTTTCATTATTTTCATGTTTATAGTTCAAATACTAACTGCTTTCGTATAATTTAAAATATCTAAAATGATCAATGCGATTCTGAAAGACAAACCCACTAAACTTTTTTTAGGGATAACTGCATTTTTTGTGGCGAATGCATTAATAGCAGAGTGTATTGGTGGGAAGATATTTTCTTTAGAGGGAGTACTGGGATTGCAACCAGCAAACTTCACCATTTTTGGTGAGAAAGGTCTGTCTTTTAATTTAACATGTGGCGTTTTATTATGGCCTTTAGAGTTTGTCATTACTGACATTGTAAATGAATATTATGGTCCTAAGGCTGTACGAAGAATAAGTATAACCGCTGTGAGTTTAATTTTATACGCTTTTTTAATGTTTTATATCGCCATGCGTATTTCTCCAGCTTCATTTTGGGTAGGATCAAAAGTTGACAATGGTGTGCCAAGTATGCAAGCCGCTTTCGAAGCTATATTTGGACAAGGGATGTGGATTATTTTAGGAAGTTTAGGCGCCTTTTTAATAAGCCAATTTATTGACGTTATAGTTTTTCATAAAATCAAAAAGGTAACAGGGGAAAAGATGCCTTGGTTAAGAGCTACTGGATCAACGCTTGTATCTCAATTGGTAGATAGTTTTGTTGTGTTGGTGATTGCATTTAAATTAGGCAATAATTGGACATGGAGTTTTGTAATTGCTGTATGCCTTGTTAATTACATGTATAAATTTGCGATGGCTATTATTTTAACACCGGCGATTACATTTATTGAAGCAAGAATTGAAAATTATGTAGGGCATGAAACAGCCAAAAAGATGAAGTTGGCAGCAATGGGTATTGAAAATGAAATCTAGTATAAAAAGGGTAGACTGCTAATTTCTTATTATTTAAAACTTTGATTTACTTAATAGCAGTTTAATGGCTACTTTATCAATAGGAAGCGTCATTGTTTCTTCAGTTAATTCGCTTAAAGGTACCCATCTTAAATGTTCGGCAGTTCCTTTTGCATCAGCAACTTGTTCAGGTAAAAAATCAAATGCTTTTTCTTTCGCTATTAAAGTTTCGGTTTTATCGGAATGGACTAAATAGTATATTGAAATAATTTGATCGGTATTATTAAAAGCTGAAATCTGAAAAAAATCGGTGGTATAAAAATGTTCACCTACAGTGATGTGCAAATTAGCTTCTTCCATAAATTCTCTTGCTAAACCTTCCCTTGTCCCTTCACCTATTTCCAATCCTCCTCCTGGTAATTTTGTTATATAGGATCCTCTTATAAATTCGTCACTAACTAATAATCTTTCTTTATCATCAATTAAAATTCCATATACCCTCACATTAAAAAGCGCCATAATAAAATTATTTTAATTCGATGCTTGCTTTGTATACAAATGTCCCAGGACCTTTTAGCCAAATGTTTGTAAATTGTCCATCGCCTTCATTATTAAATTGCACTGCTAAATTTCCGCCCATGGTTTTAATGGCAATATCATGAGCACCTTTATTTTCCAAACATGAAATGATGGCTGCTGCAGTTACACCCGTTCCACAACTATAGGTTTCATTTTCAACGCCTCGCTCATATGTTCGTACATATATATGATCGGATTTTTGTTCTACAAAATTTACATTAATACCTTCCTTAGTAAAACGGTCATTGTATCGAATTGATTTTCCTTCATTAAACACCTCATATGATTCAATGCTTGGCACGAATTTTACAAAATGGGGTGAGCCTGTGTTGGTTACAAAAAACTGGTCGCCTTTTTCAACTGATGTTACATCAATCATTTTTAAATGTACCCAACCATTACTTTGTATCAATGCTTCATGAGGACCATCAATGGCGATAAACAAGTAATGTTCTTTTATGATTCCAATGTCATGTGCAAATTGAACTAAGCATCTTCCACCGTTTCCGCACATGGTACCTTCTGTCCCGTCCGCATTAAAATAAGTCATTGAAAAATCATAACCTGCTGCTGATCCCAATAACATTAGACCATCACCGCCCACGCCAAAACGTCTATTACACAAAAAGGCAATTTGCTGTTCTGACAATTTGATATCTCCCGAACGGTTATCAATGATGACAAAGTCATTTCCAGTGCCCTGGTATTTTGAAAAGTTAATCGTCATTTGAATTACATTTTTTAAATTATATACCAGCGATAATGCCCAACGTTTTTTGGATCATATTGTCCACTGCAGCACCCATGTTTTTGCTATATTCTTTTTTTACTCTATTGGCAATAATTACATTGATACTTAAGCACTGATGTCCTAATAAATTACACAATCCATAAATAGCGCTCGTTTCCATTTCAAAGTTAGCAATATGGTGTTTTTGATATTTAAAACTTGTCATTTGATCCACTAAGTTTGGCATACTCAACGGCAAGCGTAAAATACGACCTTGTGGGCCATAAAAACCCGGGCAAGTAACAGTTATACCATGACTATAACCCTCGCTAAAATGTTTTATTAACCCTGCACTCGCACTTGCGATATAAGGTTGGATTTTAAAATCAGTGATTTGAGTATGTTGTTCAAAAGCAGAAAGAATAGCTTGCTCTTCCTCGTTATTCGAAAGCTTATAAAAGTGCAATAAGTTATCAATTCCTAAACCATGTGTGCCAGCCACTAATTGATCCACTCCAACTTCGCCTTGCAATGAACCACAAGTACCCATTCGTATAATGGAAACTGATTTTTTCTGATCCTTTAAGGTTCTTGAATTAAAATCAATATTTACGAGTGCGTCCACTTCATTCAATGCAATATCAATATTGTCAGGGCCAATGCCTGTGCTAAGCACTGAAATTCGTTTGTTGCCGATATAACCTGTATGCGTAATAAATTCTCTATGCTCACACTTAAATTCAATTCGATCAAAGTATTTACTTACAGCTGCAACTCTTTCTGGGTCACCAACCGTAATAATGGTATCTGCAATTTCTTCAGGTCTAACATTTAAATGGTAAACCGCCCCGCGGTCATTAATAATTAGTTCAGATGCTCCAATTGACGACATATCTTAGTTATTTGTATAGCAAATGTCGTTTAATTCGTAATAGTTGGAAAATTCTTTTATAATTAACTTCTTTGTGTTATTTTCGCTGTCCCAAAAGGGTCCTGTGGCCGAGTGGCTAGGCAGAGCTCTGCAAAAGCTTCTACAGCGGTTCGAATCCGCTCGGGACCTCGATACACACTAATAAAGCATTGATTTTCAATGCTTTATTTTTTTTGGGTACAACATTGGGTACAACATTTGGGTGTAAATTAGTGTATGATTCATTCATTTAAACTTTGCTCTCTAAGCCTTTATTTATGCGGTATTTGAAGTTTATTTGATTTATTTTTCACTTCTCAAATATTCAAATTTGAAATAGGGTTTCTCAGTATTTTTTCTAAAATCATATCCATTATTCTGAGTAATTAAAGCTAATTTCATATATAATTTATTTATTATGAAAAGGGTAGCTATATTTCTATGTTTTCTGGTCTTTATTTCCTGTAAAAAAGATGGCCCTTCTACACCTCAGTTATCATCAACAACAGTTGTAGTTGATAAAAGCAATAACTCGGCTACTTTAACTGCTAAGGTAATAAGTGAAAGCGGCTCTGCTACAAAAGAAAGAGGCTTCTGTTGGGGAACTTCTCCAAATCCTTCAGTAAGTGATGCTAAAGTTTCAAATCAATATGGAATTGGAGAGTATAGTTATACATTATCCAATTTACAATTATCTACAACATATTATGTGAGGGCATTTGCTACTAATGCAATTGGTACTTCTTATGGCAATGAAGTTTCTTTTAAATCTCTTTCTTTAGGTAAAGTAACAACCTCCAATCCTATCGAAATAACTAATATTGGTGCCAAAACAACTGTCACAATTGATGATTTTGGAGATGCAATAATTAAAAAAATTGGAGCAGTGTGTTCCATAAAACAGAATGCAACAATTACATCCGATTCAACAACATATTCCAATACGAATAATACTGATAAAACCTTTAATATAACTTTTGATAAATTAAAGCAAAATACAATTTATTATGTTAGGGGATTTGTTCAAAGTGGCGCTGGTGTTGGATATGGTAATGAAGTTTCATTTAAAACAAACGGTGTACCAACATTAACTGTAAATTCTGTTTCTGCAATAACGCAAACCTCAGCTTTGCTGAGTGGGGATGTGAGTAGTGATGGAGGTGATTTGATTTCTGAAATTGGAGTTTGTTTAAGTAAAAGTCAAAATCCTACAATTAATGATTTAAGTTTTAAATCTTCTAATTTGAATATGAATAAATATTCTGTTAGTGCTACGGGATTAACGGGTAATACTACATATTATGTTAGAGGGTATGCAAAAAATAAATATGGAATTAATTATGGACCAGAAACATCATTTTTGTCAGGCCCAGTATTAGCAACAATTTCATCAACTGCATTCAGTGCTGCATCAATATATTCTAATAAAGCTACTTATGGGGCAACTATTACAAATAACGGTGGTTCTGCAGTTACTGAAATTGGAATTGTCGCATCATTGAAATCTAATCCTACAATTTCAAATTTAGTTTACTCCTCAACAACGGTTACAAATTCGTTTTCAATTCAATTTTCAGGATTAATAAATGATACAATTTATTATGCTAAGCCTTATGTAAAGAATTCAGTAGGTATAACTTATGGCGAAGAGATTTCTTTTAGAACTGGTTATAAAGTAGGAGTTGAAACCGGACCAGCTGGTGGTTACATTATTTATGCTAAGCCTCAGAAAACAAATGGATGGAGATGGATTGAAGCTTCTCCAATAGACTTAAAAGATACAGTTGCATTTCATACATCGTGTATGCAGGGAATTTTAACAAAATCTGGTTTTGGAGATGGGGAAGAGAATACAACAATTATGATGAATAATTGTGACAAATCTTTTGCTGTTGCAAAGATGTGTTTTGATTTCACATATAATACTTTTGATGATTGGTATTTACCTTCATACGATGAGCTGAAAGCATTGATGGGTTTAGATGTATCAAAAACTAAATTAAAAATAACTGCAGTAGATGGATTTTATTTTTCATCAACTATACAACTAAACAATAGCGGTAGTTATGTAACAACATACTTTTTGAAAGGAACAGGAACTGGGTTTTCAGAATTTAAAGATGGAAATGGAGTGTGGGGTAGAGCGAGACCAGTTAGAAAATTTTAATTTAACAATATGAAATTTATTTTATCATTTACTTCTCTCTTTTTATTCATTTCAACTTATTCACAGACTAAGACATTAGATTCTCTTAAGAAAGTTTATTACAGCAATTTTGACTCACTGACCGCAAAATCATATTTAGATAAAGCGTTAAATTCTATTGAAAGAGAAAAGGATGATTTTACTAATGAGATTACAATTAGGACTGAATTATTGAGCCCTATTTCCTTAACTAAAGTTATTAATAAGAATAAGACTGATTATTACCTTTCGCTTCGCACAGAGGGTAGTACTGTAAATTACAATATTAAAGGAGTCTATTTGCTATTTAAAGACGGTAAAAAATGGATAAAAACAAATGAGGATATTGATTTAAGATATAGTGATGGGTTCGTTTATTCTGCATTTATTAAACTCACTCCTTTGGAATTGAAATTATTTCAAACTAAAGTAGTTGATAAGTTTAAACTATATATTTACGAACAAAATGTCGGTTTAAATGATTCTGATAAATTTATACTCCAATCCAACTTTATTCAAACTATAAAATAACATTTTGAAAAACTTAATTATTTTACTTATTGTATTTTTAATTTCTAATTCTTCATATTCTCAACTTAGTATAGGATTGACTGGCGACTCAAAAACTCCAATTGGATTTGAAGTAGGTATAAAAAGGTTTAATATGGTTTTAATGACGAGTAGTACTAAATCTGATGGATACACACCAATAGCCTATGGTAACAATTCAGTTAATAGGAGAACAGTAAATAGTGTTGTTGGATTGTCGGGAGGTATAAAAATATATAAAGAACTATATACTGATTTGGGTTTATTGCTTTCATCTATGACTGATAAAGTAAATGTTAGTAGTCCAACAAAAGGAAGTTATTCTTATGACCCCGGCGATGATTATCCTACTAAATCAGAAGTAGGTATGATATTAGGATTGAGTTATTATTTTGAGAAAGTTAAACTATCAACGGGTTTTAATTTGTATGAATCGGGTGCTGCTTTTAAATATGGAATTTCTTATAGGTTTTAATTGTAATTTATTATTTTCAAATATTAAAATTTAAATAAATATGGGCTTTTTTGATTTTTTTAAGAAAAAAGATATGGGTTTTATTATTGATAATGACCCTGTAATGAATCGTTTAAAAAATGAAGTTGATGAAATAAATAATCAGTATGATTTAACTGAAACTGCATTAGAAGACTATGATTATATTAAGAAAATGTATAAAACTGGACTAGTTGACCCATTTGAATTAACGCATTCAGTAAAATTAAATTGGATTAAATCACAAATAGATGTTTATTGTAATAAAGTAACTTCTTTTATAAGTGATACCACTTTAGATTTAGAAAATAAAATTATTGGTGATAATGATTTTATTGCCATTAAAGATAAATCGGGTGATTTATTAAATTTAATAACTTTTGAATTTGAGAAATTAAATGAAATCAGTTCTCCTGAGGAAGCTAGTATAGAAATCAAAAGGATTAAAACTTTAATTGATGAAAAATATAATTTATTTGTATCGGAAATTAATCAGTTATACAAAAGAAGCTTAACCTCTTTCTGTTTAACAAAATTTCAAAATTCTATCATTGAAAATGAAAAAATTTTAGATACTTACTCAATTGAAAATGGCTTAGAATTAGATGTTGTTATTAAGAAAAAGTCTATTATTAATGAATTCGTAAATAATACAAAAATTGATATTGAAAAAAGCTCTAAGTATATAACAAAAGATGGTAAAGAAAGTTTTCTTACTTATACTGAAAAGCTCATATCACTTCAAAGAGCTACTTTTGATAAAGAATTACCTTTCTTTCTCGAAGATTCTGATAATTTTAAAAAATTTGTTTCCATTTGGGGAAATGATATTGCAAAGAAAATTTATAACAAAGAGGTTTGGATTAAAATGAATAACGAACAGTTGCTAAGTAGTAGAGGTGAGCCTACGAATGTAGAAAAAGAATTAACTGTTGAGTCTACTATCGAAACCTGGATTTATGGAAATAAGAACACTGGTAATTATTTTGTTTTAGTAGATGGTATCGTTTCAAAAATTGTTGATAGATAATTATAATATTATGAAAAAGTTTGGATTTGGTTTTTCTTTAAAAAGAGCAATTGGAATAACAAAAATAAGACAAGATTTTGCCAGAAATACGGGTGTTCCAACAACCAAAGGTGGATTAGAAAGAAAAATTGGGAGAACATTTCTTAATTTATTTAGAAAGAAAAAATAATAATTAAATGGGACTATTTGACAAATTAAAGAAAGCTTCGGATGGTTTTTTCGATGGGATGAAAAATAATGCAGTTGATAATGCATTGACTAATTCGAAAGAAGAGAGATTAAAAAATGAATCTATTGAAATTGAAAAATTAAATAGAAGAGAAAACGAAGAATTAGAAAAAATTCTTTCAAAAGTTCCAATAGCTTCCATTTCCAAAAAACTTTCAAAAGATGAATTAGAAGAAATTGAACGAGTAAAATTATTAGAAGAAAAAGAAAAGTATGAAATGAATGAACGAGTAAAATTAAAAGAAAAAGAATTTAGAGATAAAATAAAAAATGAATTAATTCAAAAATATGGGGAGGAGATTGGCAAGAAATTATTCAGAAAAGAATTATTTGTTGGTATGACTTTAGAAATGCTCACAGAAATTAAAGGGAAATATTCTGAAAAGGTAGAGAATGTGACTAACGGGAAAGTTAAAGTAAAATTGTTTTACGAAAAATCAAAAAATAGATTAGGAAATATTTCTTATGGTTTTGAGGTTAGTTTAGAAGATGGATTGGTTGTTGGATGGAAAGACAGAAAAAATAAAGGAACAAAAGAAGGATAATTTTATTTAATTTTTAAAACTTAATTTATGGGACTTTTTAGTTTTTTAGGAGATTACGATAAAAAGAAAAAAGAAATAGAAGAGGAACAAAATAGAATCGAGGCGGAAAGAAAAAGACTATCCTCTTTAATTAATAAATATGGCGGAAGTGATTCTTCTCCAAAGTCTAATACTAATTTAAATGAAGAAAGGTTTAAAAAAATTAGAATGGGAATGGATATTAATCAACTAAGAGCAACTATGATGGGTAATCCAGTTAATATTGTTGAAAATGCATATAATGGTAAAATCAGAACAAAATATTATTATGTAAAATCAGTAAATCGTTTAGGAAATGACGCTTATGATTTTGAAGTTACTTTAGAAGAAGGTAAAGTGACCGGTTGGAAGGATAGAAGAAACAAAGGGACAAAAGAAGGTTAAATTGTTTGAGGTGTAAATTGGTAAAGAGTTGCGATAATACTATAATTTGATTTATTCCTAAATATTTATTCTACTTATGCCGCTTTTGATTTAAGAATATATCTGATAGTTGAGCAATAGAATTGCTTTCCACCTCTCTTAGTTTTGTAGTTTCTTTCATTTAGGTATTTTGCTATCCCTTTGCTACTCAACCCATTTTTGTGTAGTTTTTTGATTTTTCTAAGCATCTTCAATTCCTTCTCGTTTTCCACCAATTTCCCATCTACCTTATCATATCCATATAGGTCGTTAGAATAGGGTTTATTTGTCGATTTTAACCCCCTTAAAACATCCGTAACCCTTTGGGAGGTAATTTCCCTCTCCAACTGAGAAAGGGAGCTTAAAATGGTTAAAAAGAACCTTCCATTGGGTGAGGAGGTGTCTATGTTTTCTGATAGGGAATGGAAGGTTATCCCTTTTTGGTTCATTTTCTCAATAGATGAGAGAGTATCCATTGTATTACGAGAGAATCGGCTTAAGGAATATACCACCACACCATCACATTCACCTCTTTGAACTATACCTAATAACCTCATATAACCCTCACGATTGGAGTTTTTACCACTTACCCCCTCATCCACTATCTCTTCGGATAAAATCAAATTATGGAG
>JACCDH010791816.1_pt1 | contig 10500 bp, 9 predicted proteins | sample 7442481 | NCBI WGS metagenome assembly JACCDH01 (sample SAMN15323433, study PRJNA562643) | freshwater metagenome | isolation source: river surface water | place: USA:Blue River Watershed | collected 2017-08-15
ACAATATCTTTTTTGATTTTCGCTAACATCTTACCCTCTGAATCAAAATCATCATGTTGCGTAGATACTACAATTGCATCAATTCTTACAGGCTCATTTTTATCGTTATACTCTAAAGTTACCTGAGACTTTGCATCTGGACGTAAGTATTTAATGGCCTTATTTTCTCTTCTTAATGCAGCTAATTCAATTAGAATTTTATGTGCCAAGTCCAAAGCCAATGGCATATAATCTTCGGTTTCGTTGCTTGCATAACCAAACATCATTCCTTGGTCACCCGCGCCTTGTTCTTCCTTCTTTTTTCTATCCACCCCTTGATTGATATCGGCAGATTGCTCATGAATAGCCGATAAAATACCACAGCTATTTGCTTCAAACATATACTCACTTTTCGTGTAACCAATTTTCTTGATTACATCACGCGCAATATTTTGAACGTCTAAATAGGCTTTAGATTTTACTTCACCTGCCAATACTACTTGACCCGTGGTTACTAAAGTTTCACAAGCTACTTTTGATTGAGGATCAAAAGCTAAAAAGTTATCAATTAAGGCGTCAGAAATTTGATCGGCTACTTTGTCTGGGTGTCCTTCAGAAACACTCTCGGAAGTAAATAAATAAGGCATATTCTTTTATTTAGATGTTGTTATAAATGCAAATATATTAATTATACTTTAAGTCTATAAATTAGAATAATAAACGCGTAATCTCATTCTGAATTTAGAATGACTCCCTCCTCCTAAACGAACCCTTCCTATGGCAGGTTGGTTAACAAAAGAAGCAGTTAAATAGTCCTTACCGGCTGTGAAGTTATTGGGATAAGGTGGTACAAATTTCACCGTGTCGTTAACAGGTGCAAAAATTCTTAAATCAAAAATTGAGTCCTTTCTGGAAATCACTCCTTGCATATACCTACTAATATCAAAATTATAGGTAGCGACGTTATTAAATCCTTGAATTGATTTGTTAATTCTATACCCCCCAAATCGAATAAACTGTGAAGTATTTGCCGTGCTTTGGAAATCGTTTGGCACCGTTCTAATTAAATTCTTTGCACTGTCATAAGCTCCTAAAAATAAATAGTTAGGTGCTGGGAACATGACATCTAAAGCTGAATTGGCATCTGGCACTTGCTCTGCAATTAATTCTGCACGATGTATAATTTTATTGGCAAAGTTTTTTAAAGCAGGGACCTTAATTTTAACCATGGTACCTGGGCTGGTTTGAACATAAACCAATGAATCATTTGCTCTACTAAAATGTCTTGCCACTTCAGAGCCAGTCCTGTTTCTTTTTATAAAATTTGCGGAAGCACTATAATTAAGGCCGAATCTAAAATAGTCCACTACGGTATCTCTCTTCCCTGCTACTGTTGTGGTCGCATTAGTGGAATAGTAAAGTCCTAATTTCGTATTGGTATCTAATAAATTAATACGAATCAACACATTGCTTCCGGCATTTGCTGTTAAAACAAAGCCAGGAAATGCTTTATGAAAAGTAGTGTCGTTCTTATATACATTGGAATCAAAAACCTTCAAAAATAAATTAGCGAAACTATTGTTTAACTTAATTCTAATTTGATTCCTAGCTGCTTCAAATCTATTAATTACTGAATCACGCACTCGACCAAAGTCAACTACATAAGGATTGGCTAAAACTGCGTCAGTTTGAAAATTATACAACTCAGGATAATTACTTGCTACTAATGAGTCATTGAATAAAGGAGTTGCTGCACTTACCCTTCTTAGATTCAAAGTTAAAGGAGCACTGGTATCTCCATATGCGCCTCTGTAAGCAAGAATCAACACTGCAGAGTCCACCACAACGCTATCTAAATTACCCCTTGTGCTATAAGGAAAAAAGGAAGGCTTTAATTGGAAATACATACTTGCAGTAGTCGATCCAAATACGGGATCATTCGAAATGTTCCCAACTACCTGGTCGTCTTGGCTAAATATCCTTAAAGTATCAGGACGATCCACTGTTTCAGTGATCACCTCTAAAACAGTATCCTTGGTATTGAAAGCATCTATTGAAGGCAATAAACCCAGCCCCATTTCGGTACTACCAATACGTGTACAAGCTGATAAAAGAAAAACAATAAATATAAAAACGGAAAACTTTTTCACTATATGTTGTAATGCCATGGATTGATTTTGTCTTTACTTGCCTGCAAGTTCGTTGTATAAATCTAAATACTCTGTTAAATCGGAATCCCAACCGTTAAAAGGAACTACTTTTTTGCCTTTTACCGCGGAAAATTCTGATACTAGTTTTTTATCTATGATATCCGAGCCAAAAGTAATTGCATCGGCATAACTGGCTCCTCCTCTAAACAATGCAGCATTGTTTAGCTCTTTGAACGCTTCTAATTCTTTGTCCTTAATATTTGCATTAATAATGGCTTTTTCTAAAAAGTCTTTACTAAACTTTTCCTCAAAAGTGTTTGCACCAATGGTAAATACTACTTTTGAATTAGAGAAAACAGGTTCTTTTTTAAAGGCCGTTTTAATGTAGGCAGGAATTAATCCTGTCATCCAACCACTACAATGAATAATATCTGGAGGCCAGCCAAATTTCTTAACTGTTTCCAAAGCACCCCTGCAAAAGAACACTGTTCTTAATGCATTATCGTCAAACCAGGTTTCATTGTCGTCATGGAAAATTTGCTTGCGCTTAAAAAAGTCTTCATTTTCTAAAAAATAAACCTGTAAACGGGCATTCGGCAAGGAAGCCACTTTAATTTGCAAAGGATAGTCATCACCCTCTACTTGAACATTGATACCAGAAAGTCTAACCACTTCATGTAAACGGTGTCTTCTTTCATTGATTACACCAAATCTTGGCATAATACAACGTACTTCAAGTCCACTTTCATTACTTTTAATGGCCAGTTTATTAATTATCTCGGCAAACTCTGTCAACTCTAAATAAGGTGACATTTCGGTCGCGATATATAATATTCGTTTTTTTTCAGACATTCCTTTTGGGTTTAACTCAAAACCATCTATGAGTTGGCGAAGGTACGAAATTGTAAGCACTTTAAGAAACCCTAAAAAAGGCCAATAAATAGCTTCCTTATTCCAAGATTTATAGCAGTTTTGATTGTAAATTGCAATACATTCGAAAAAACTAACAATAATGGGGAAATTTCTGAAAATAGGCTTCTTTTTCCTAATTGGCATTTTGCTGATTTGGTGGAGTTTACAACAAATACCCCCCCAGGAATGGGACAAATTCACCACGGCATTAAAAACAACCAATTACTTGATGCTAGTGCCCGTTTTTATCATTCTTACCTTCTCCCACTTCCTAAGGGCCCTTAGATGGAGGCTCATTATGGAACCCCTAGGATATCAACCTTCCATTGTCAATACCTTCCTGGCGGTCCTAATTGGCTACCTGGCCAATTTAGCCGTTCCTCGTTTGGGGGAAGTGTTAAAATGCACCCTACTCTCCAAATATGAAAAAGTACCCGCCGAAAAAATTGTCGGAACCATTGTAGCCGAAAGGGCGTTTGATGTTTTAAGTTTAGGGGTGGTATTTGTCCTAGCACTTACCTTTCAATTTGATGTTATTCAAACTGGCTGGAACGAGCTTAACGCACAAAACACACAACAAGCCAACTCCCCTAACAAACATTTTATATTATATGCCTTCATTGGTTTTATTAGCATAAGCCTCCTTTTATTATGGATTTTTAAAGCCAAATTGCAAAAAATAATTATTCGGATTAAGCAAATTATAGCAGGAATTTGGGAAGGAGTTATTAGTGCGACCAAACTAAAAAAACAGCAACTTTTCTTTTTGTATAGTTTTGGCATTTGGTTTATGTATTTACTTGCTACCTACATTGGCTTATTTGGCACTGAAGGAACAGGTAGCTCTTTTGCTACAGCAATTAGTTGCTTGGCTTTTGCAAGTGTTGGCATGATTATTACGCCTGGAGGAATTGGTGCTTATGCACTACTAATGGCAATGGTATTAAAATTAAATGGGGTTAGCTATACTTTAGGTTTAGCCAATGGTACCGTTCAATGGTTTGCACAGTTCATTATATTATTAATACTTGGAGGAACAAGTTTATTGTTACTTCCTATCATCAATAAAAAAGCAAATTGATATGCGTTTTGTAGAAGGGATGGAAAAGAAAATCATGACAGTATCTCAATTAAAAGCCATGATGAGCGCTTGGAGAATTACTGGAAAAACAATTTCCTTTACCAATGGCTGTTTTGACATTTTGCATCAGGGTCATTTATTTTCAATTGGCCAAGCAGCCAAAGAAGCAGATTATTTAATTGTAGGATTAAATAGCGACGATAGCATTAAACGTTTAAAAGGACCTGATCGTCCCATAAATAATATGGCAAGCCGTGCTTTAATTATTGCCAATTTAGCAATGGTGGATGCGGTTGTTATTTTTGAAGAAGATACCCCATTTGAATTAATCACTGAATTACTGCCTGATGTTATTGTCAAAGGAGGAGATTATACTATTGACACTATTGTGGGCGCAAAGGAAGTAATAGCCAATGGGGGCAAAGTGATTATCAACCCTATTGTGGAAGGCTTTTCGACAACAAATATTATTGAAAAAATAAAAAAATAAATATGGAATTCTTAAACTCACTAAAACTATTGTCCGAAAATGAAGGAACTTCTACTGGAATTGCAATGGTAAAAAGTAAAGGTGCAATGATTTATAGTTTTTCACCTGTGGATGGCAAAAAAATTGGTGCAGTCACCACCACTGATAAAGAAGCATATGAAACGGTGATTTCAACCGCTCAAAATGCTTTTGTTGAATGGAGAAAGTGGCCAGCGCCCAAAAGAGGTGAAGTAGTTAGACAATTGGGAGAAGCATTACGCAGTGAAAAACAAGCTTTAGGGCAATTGGTAAGTTATGAAATGGGTAAAAGCTTACAGGAAGGTTTAGGCGAAGTGCAAGAAATGATTGACATATGCGATTTTGCAGTAGGCCTTTCAAGACAATTATATGGTTTAACCATGCATAGTGAAAGACCTTCACATAGAATGTATGAACAATGGCATCCAATGGGTATTGTAGGTATTATTTCTGCTTTTAATTTCCCTGTGGCAGTTTGGAGTTGGAATGCTGCTTTAGCTTGGGTATGTGGAAATGTAACTGTATGGAAGCCAAGTGAAAAAACACCATTATGTGGCAACGCAGTACAAAATATTGTAGCCAAAGTTTTTGCAGACAACAAGGTACCTGAAGGGGTAAATAATTTAATTCAAGGAGGGCGTGAAGTAGGTGAATGGATGAGTCATGATGCACGCATCCCATTGGTTTCTGCAACCGGCTCTACTAGAATGGGTAAAGAATTAAATAAAGCTGTAGCGGGAAGACTTGGTAAAACCATTTTAGAATTGGGGGGTAACAATGCCATTATAATTACAGAAAACGCTGATTTGGATATGTCCTTAATTGGCGCAGTATTTGGCGCAGTTGGCACAGCAGGTCAAAGATGTACCAGTACCAGAAGATTAATAATACATGAAAAGGTATATGATAGTTTTGTGTCCAAATTATCCAAAGCTTATCAACAAATTAAAATTGGAGACCCTCTTGACAGTAAAAATCATATGGGGCCATTAATTGACAAAGACGCAGTGAATTTATATTTACAAAGCATTGAAGCATGTAAAAAAGAAGGGGGACAATTTTTAGTGGAAGGAGGTGTCATTGAAGGCCCAGGATTTGAAAGTGGCTGTTATGTGAAACCTTGTATCGCAGCTGCGCAACCAAATTATTCAATAGTACAACATGAAACTTTTGCACCTATCTTATATGTGATGAAATATAAAACTATTGAGGAAGCTATCGAAATTCAAAATAATGTTCCGCAAGGTTTATCATCGGCCATTATGACTTTGAATATGAGGGAATCAGAATTGTTTTTATCTGCACAAGGAAGTGATTGTGGTATTGCCAATGTTAATATTGGCACCAGTGGTGCAGAAATTGGAGGCGCTTTTGGGGGTGAAAAAGAAACCGGTGGTGGAAGAGAAAGTGGTAGTGATGCATGGAAAGCCTATATGCGTCGACAAACCAATACCATTAATTGGAGTACGAATTTACCATTAGCCCAAGGCATTCAATTTGATTTATAATCATATGAAAAGGACATTATTCCTATTCGCTGTTTTTTGTATTTATATAGTAAGTTTTGGACAAAGCAATGTATCCAGTCAAAACTGGCATTGGAAGGACTATGCCAAAGATAAAATCCATGGCATCAGCCTTTATCAGGCATACCAGCATCTTGCTACAATAAATAAAAAACCATCCCCTATTATCGTTGCAGTTATGGATGGAGGAGTGGACACCAATCATCAAGAAATAAACAGTAAACTCTGGATAAACAAAAAGGAAATACCCTACAACGGAGTAGATGATGATCATAATGGCTATACAGACGACCTACATGGTTGGAATTTTTTAGGCGGCAAAGACGGAAGAAATATTGATAAAGCCGATGCAGAAAAAACCAGGGTTTATCATCAATTCAAATCACTGTATGAGGGCAAATCAATTGATGCTAGTAAATTAAACGCAACTCAAAGAAATCAATATGAAATGTGGAAGCAGGCAGCAGCTGAAATTGAGTTCTCAGATGAAGAGGCAGCCAATTTAAGATACATTAGTATGGCTGCCAAGGCAATTCAAAAATTAGGGAATACTATCATCTCAGAAATGAAAGACTCTAGTTTCTCTGTAATCGCCCTTGAATCTTATCAACCCCTTGGCCGCAATACACTTGAAGCGAAAATGGCCTACTTGCGTACGATTAAAATATTAGGTGTTGAAAAAGAAGCCCCTTATGTAGAAATTATCAATGATTTAAAGGAATACATTGAAGGAAAAGAAAAATCGGCAAAGGCCAAAATAGAAGCACCTAGCCCAATTAGGGCAGAGATCGTGAAAGACAATTATGAAAATTTTGCTGATAAGTTTTATGGCAACAATGATATCACAGGACCAAATGCAAAACACGGGACTCATGTAGCAGGATTAGTAGCCAGCATTCCTGATTCCAACTGGAATGTAAATGCACTTTACCCAGGCATTCAAATTATGGGTGTACGTGTCGTTCCTGACGGAGATGAATATGACAAGGATGTTGCTTTAGGGATTAGATACGCAGTGGACAATGGCGCAAAAATCATTAATATGAGTTTTGGAAAATCATTTTCACCTGAACAAATTTGGGTGGATCAAGCTATCAGGTATGCCGCTGCGAAGGATGTATTAATTATTCACGCTGCGGGAAATGAATATTATGACTTAAATGTAAAAGCAGTTTATCCATCTCCCTATTCAAGTGCTTTAAATGATACCGCTACAAATGTTTTGACGGTTGCCGCAAGTAGCGATGAATCTATCAACAATACGCTTTTAACTGACTTTAGTAATTTTGGCTATAAAATAGTTGATGTACTTTCACCTGGGAATAAAATTTATTCAACCCTGCCTGGGAAAACAAATCATGGCTATTTGCAAGGTACGAGTATGGCGGCTCCTATCGTTAGCCATATTGCAGCAATGATCAGATCCTATTATCCATCGCTAACTGCTGTGGAGGTGAAAAAAATAATCATGCAATCTGTATGGAAGCCAATGAATGAAAATACTTCCTATGAAGTACCAGAAAAAGAAGAATCAAAAACACTTTCAGCAATAGCTGCTGCAGGTGGAATTGTCAATGCCGAAAAAGCAATTCAAATGGCGGGTAAGTATAAGCCTGCTAAACTTACAAAAACGAAATAAATTAAATAGACAAGTCCTCATTAATCACTTTTTAAACTTAAACAATGCCTCGACCTAGTGCGACTGAATACAATAGCTTTTTTCAAACCTATTTAAATTATACCAGCGGAAAAGATTATAACATATTGGTTCAGCAATACCATGAGCGCATTACCGAATCATGGGCTGCAATCCCTGCCGAAAAAGTAAATTATGCTTATGCCGAAGGGAAATGGACCATAAAACAAATGTTACAACATGTAATTGATACAGAAAGAATATTTGCCTACCGCGCTTTGGCTATTGCTAGAAAAGAGCCTGCTTCCTTACTAGGATTTGATGAAAATGAATACGCAAAAAATGGAACAGCCGCCCATAGAAATTGGAAAGACATGTTAATTGAATGGAGGGTTGTTAGGCAATCAACAAATTTACTGTTTGCTTCTTTTACTGAAGAACAATTAAAATTAACAGGCACTGCTAATGGGAATCCAATTTCAGTCAATGCCATTGGATTTATCTTATTTGGACATGCTTTGCATCATTTACATATTCTAAAAGAACGATACGAGCTATAACTGATTGAGGTAATCAAAATTTAAAATACGACATGAAAAGGGCCCCCATTTGGGGGCCCTTTTATATAATACAACTATCTTGGTTGATTTATTATTTTCCGTACAAGTGAATGGCCAATTGAACATCTGAATCAATTGCACCTATACCATATTTTACACCAAATACTGTTCTGTCTAAAGGAAAGAATGCTTCAGCAAAAAATCCCTTCGCTGGATCAACACTTCTGATATAAGTGGTAAATGTGATAGGGGCTTTAATACCACGTAATGTCAAATCACCAGAAACAGTAGCTCGGTCAGCTCTTGTATAATTTACGCTTTGAATCGTAAAAGTGGATTGTCCAAAAACCATCGCATCTAAAAAATCAGCTGAAATTAAGTGCTTTGCTAAGTTATCACCTGCACCATCAGTCACTTTTAAGCCTGCAACATCAATTACAAAGCTACCTCCTACTAATTTACCGCCTTCCACTTTAATTGAACCTGATTTCACAGGGAAATAACCTGTATGAAAATCACTGGTTTTAGAACCAGTAAAATCAATTTTACTTTTAGCAGCATCTACTGTAAAAGTGGTTACATCTTTTTTACCTGGTTTTGTGGTAAATGAAAATAAAGCTACTGATGCAAGCACCATCATTGATAACATGATTTTTTTCATATTTTATTGTTTTGTTTTTTGAATAATTTTATTAAATATCCTATAAAAAAGATAGACCTCAAAGTTATTAATCAATGTTTAAACAACAAAATATAATTTTTCCATTTATTTTGCTAGTTTTTAACCTGATTTTGTGTTGTTTATCTTGTATCTTCGCCAAAATTTCAATAGCATGAACCTGCACGAATACCAAGCAAAAGAGTTACTAAAAAAGTACAATGTCCCCGTACAAGAAGGGATCGCAGTAAAAAAAGTGGAAGACGCTGTCGCTGCTTACCAAAAAATATCAACTGAAACCAACAATAAGTTTGCTGTTGTAAAAGCACAAATACATGCTGGTGGACGTGGAAAAGGTACGATTGTTGGCACTGAACAACGTGGAGTAGCCGTTGGAAAATCAGCAGAGGATATCGAAAAATTTGCTAAAAATATTTTAGGTGGAACCTTGGTGACCATTCAAACTGGACCTACTGGTAAAGTAGTGAACCAAATTTTAGTGGCACAGGACGTTTACTACGATGGTCCTCAGCCAACCAAGGAGTTTTACTTATCCATTTTATTAGATCGTACTAAAGGAATGAATGTGATTATGTATAGTACCGAGGGCGGTATGAATATTGAAGATGTTGCACATGACACTCCTGAAAAAATATTTAAAGAGTGGGTACACCCAGGTGGTGGCTTACAAGGATTTCAAGCTAGAAAAATTGCGTTTAACTTAGGATTAAGTGGAGATGCATTGAAAAACTGCGTAAAATTCGTTACTAATTTATACAATGCATACGTTGGATTAGACTGTGCAATGTTGGAAATTAACCCATTGTTCAAAACAGCTGATGATAAAATTATCGCTGTAGATTGTAAAATGAATTTAGATGATAACGCCTTAATGCGTCATCCTGATTTATTGGCACTCCGTGATGTGACTGAAGAAGATCCTACCGAAGTAGAAGCAGGTGAATTTAACCTGAATTTTGTGAAATTAGATGGTAACGTAGGATGTATGGTAAATGGTGCTAGTTTAGCAATGGCTACCATGGATATGATTAAGTTAAGTGGTGGTGAACCCGCTAACTTCTTAGACGTAGGGGGTACTGCCAATGCACAAACAGTAGAGGCTGGATTTAGAATTATCATGAAAGATCCGAATGTAAAAGCGATCTTGATCAATATTTTCGGCGGTATCGTTCGTTGTGACCGTGTTGCTGCTGGTGTCATTGAAGCTTTCAACAAATTAGGCAATATCAATATCCCCATCATTGTTCGTTTACAAGGAACCAATGCGGTGGAAGCAAAAAAATTAATTGATGAAAGTGGATTGAAAGTTCAATCTGCCATTTTATTAAGCGAAGCTGCTGACTTAGTGAAGCAAGCCGTTGCTTGATAATTCTTCAGCCCTAAATTAAAATTTAACGGGCTTTGAATTATCCTCTTATGACTTTTAATAAAGCCTCGAATTTTCGAGGCTTTATTGTTTCTTTTCATAC
>JACCDH010213294.1_pt1 | contig 10496 bp, 12 predicted proteins | sample 7442481 | NCBI WGS metagenome assembly JACCDH01 (sample SAMN15323433, study PRJNA562643) | freshwater metagenome | isolation source: river surface water | place: USA:Blue River Watershed | collected 2017-08-15
ATAAAGGCAGATAAACCTTCTTTCTTCACATAAGCCAGTCCATCCGAAAACGGCCAAACTTCATCATATTGCAATTGAATCTTTTCCTTCCCTTCACAGTCAATATATCCCCATTTATTTTTATTGCTAACTGCATATAAATTTTCGGATGCATTGTAAATAATTTCAAATCCACCTGGAGTGATTAATTCTTCCTTGTGATTAATTAAATAATCCATATTTTATTTTTTGAACCCTTAGAATTCTTCTAAGAACTTTTGTATGCATTTTTAATAATCTTCTTTGTTAATATTTTTGAATCTCTAGGTTTTCCGGCTGCCGCTATTCCTGATGTAGTGCTAGCCTTAGGTTTGTTATCCCTTCTTCTGTTATAAATTAATTGGCTCATATTAATATTTTTAAAATAATCCGTATTCTTTTGAAATTCTTAAATAATCCCCGTCAGACTCTTTTTTCAATTTTAACAACTCGTCATCTGACTCCAATACGGATAAGTATTTTTCAATTGTTTCTTTAGATAATACCCATTTAGTATTAAATGGGCTACTACCCGAACCTTCCATAATTAGATATTGTTTTAAAATTGGTCTAATTGTTAAATCAAATATTGCTATAGCCGAGTCCTTTAATAAGTGTTCTCGCATTCTGTTATATTCATTAATGTCTTCAGCATTTGCATCTTTAGCAATTGGTGGATTTAGATCTTTAGGTATTAAATGTGCTACCAAATCAATTATTGTATTCATATTTTATAATTTTAATTTATTATTCTTGATTGCTGTTTTGATTTCTTTATCAAATAATGCATAAGCCCTATTACTTATGGAACTAAATACAAATGGAAGATCATGTTCATCTTTTATTGTGTTGTTTGTTACGATCTTTAATTTTGTATTAACAAAGCTCTTTTCATAATCGAGCAACAATTTCAATATCTTTTTATTACTTCTTTTGCAGGTAAATACAATTTGCTCTGGTTGTAGATTAAGAATTAATTTGTGAAGTTCTTCAATATCATGATGTTTCGTTGTTTTGTCCCAGGTTGTGCCATCTAAATAACTATCGATTAAAAAGTAGTTCTTATTTAAAAAAGTTATTAATTTTTTAAATTCTGAATCAGCATTAATCTCAAAAGTTTTAGCAACATTGTTTAAAATGTTATTAGCGCCCTTTGATATGATGTCTTGTGATAAAGCTCTATAAAGGTATTTAGCCTCGTCAGGGCAATTTTCTGCAATTATTAAAATTTTAACTGGTTTTGTAGGTTTGGGTACCCAGTTTTTGATGATTGGATTTTTCATGCTTTATGTTTCATTTGGTCAATAAAAGTAGAGAAAGCCCAAAATGATATATTTATATTTCATATATTTATTAAATCAACTAAGAAAATAAATATCTAACATGTTGATATACAATTAATTAATAGCAACATGAGACGTCTCAAAAATATATCTAATGACCCCAAAAGCTAACCAGTCTTTCAAAAAACAGCAAGAAATTATTGATGAAATCAAAAAGTTTAATAAAGCCAACAAACTTTTCACGTTGGATGATTTTAAAAATATTATTTATGATGGTAGTCAGAATATACCTAAACTAGACAGGTCAATTCAAAGAAACATAAACAGATATATCAAACAAATACGAGAGAACTTCAAGTTTGAAATTAAAATAAGAAAGTTAAATAAAACTAAAATCTTAGTTTATAAAGATAACTCCAATAACGGATACTCTGCAAAACCAGAAGAAATCAAAAAAATAATAATTAACAATCGCGCAAAAAAAAATCCTGACCCTGTACATTTAAATGACTACGATTCAAAAAATGGAAAACTTGATTATTTGATTTACCCGTTAGAAATAGTGAATAACATTAATGAGCCATTTATAAGAGGAATTCAGGTTTTAAGTTTATACAGCGCCAAAAAACAAGAATACATTAAAGCTGCATCAACCAAAATAAAAAGATTTTATTTTTCAAGAATAAAAAACTTACATAAACACCATTCGGTAAAATGCAATTGCCCAATTGTTACTAAATTAATTAAAGAATATGATAGTTATGAAAAAGATGATCTTGGATTTATTTTTCAAAAGAAATCAGAGTTAAATTTTATAAAGCTCAATTGTACTGATTATTTTGAAATGATTTTAAAAAGTAAGTACAGAAAACTATATAATAGCATCCAAGCTGCAAATCGCATAAGAACAATTAATTGCATTGGTAAAAATGGACAACAGTTTAATAAAGAAATTGAAATAAAATTTATTCATGTCGATTTGCTTTCTCAAATAATTCTTGGATATCTAAACCATATCCAGATAAAAAATTCGCAATCAGCAAAAAGACAAATAATGGATTATTTGTCAAAAAATTTGTAAGCTAAACTCTCTTAATATCCGCTCCCAATTCTTGTAATCGTGTGTCAATGTATTGATAACCGCGGTCAATTTGTTCAATATTTTGAATGGTGCTTTTTCCTTCGGCACTCAATGCTGCAATTAACAAGGCTTGTCCAGCACGGATATCAGGGCTGCTCATGGTAATTCCACGCAATGCATATTTACGATCTAATCCAATCACGGTTGCTCTATGTGGATCACACAAAATAATTTGTGCACCCATGTCAATTAATTTATCTGTAAAGAACAATCTGCTCTCAAACATTTTTTGATGAATCAATACACTTCCTCTTGCTTGAGTGGCAGTCACTAATACAATACTTAATAAGTCGGGTGTGAAACCTGGCCATGGATTGTCGTAAATGGTAAGAATGCCACCATCCATATAAGTTTGTATTTCATAATCCTCTTGAGCAGGAATAAATATATCATCCCCTTGTATATCAAAATCAATTCCGAGTAATCTAAATTTTTCTGGGATAATACCTAAGTGTTGTACACCTGCATCCTTGATTCTGATTTCACTTTTTGTCATGGCAGCCATTCCTATAAAGGAACCAATCTCAATCATGTCTGGTAAAATGCGGTGTTCTGTAGCTCCTAATTTTTTTACACCCTCAATGGTTAATAAATTACTTCCTACGCCAGTAATTTTTGCACCCATTCTATTTAACATGCTACACAACTGTTGTAAATAAGGCTCACAAGCTGCGTTATAAATAGTGGTAATGCCTTCTGCTAACACAGCAGCCATTAAAATATTTGCAGTGCCGGTTACAGAGGGTTCGTCTAATAACATATAACAACCTCTTAAACCATCTGTCTTAATTGTAAAGCAGGCTAAGTCTTGATCATATGCATATTTAGCACCTAGCTTTTCAAATCCAATAATATGGGTGTCTAAACGACGACGACCAATTTTATCGCCACCTGGTTTAGGTAAGTAAGCAATATTAAAACGAGCTAAAATCGGACCAGCAAGCATTACGGATCCGCGTAAACGCCCACTCTTTTTTCTAAACTCTTCTGAAGCTAAATAGTCGGGGTCAATTTTATCTGCTTGAAAACGGTATACCCCTTCGCCTAATTTTTCTACCCTCACACCCATTTCATGTAATAACTCAATCAATAAATTTACATCTACAATATTGGGTACGTTGGAAATGGTAATGGGATCACTACTTAATACCACAGCAGATAAAATCTGAAGGGCTTCATTTTTTGCGCCTTGCGGTATGATGGTTCCTTTTAATGCTTTTCCTCCTCTTACTTCAAATGAGCTCATAAAATAGGTTTGGGGTTCTGCAACGAAATTAAACTTTTCTTGCATAAAAAATCCCGTCATGGTTGAAAGACGGGATTTAAATATTTTGATTAATATCTCTTTTTAAAATTGCGGTTGTTGTTGTTTCTTCCGCCGCTGCCACCACCTGGTCCTCGGCCACCACCACCGCGATTGCGATTGTTGTTTTGCCATCTTCCACCAGCAGGACGGTATTCGTCACGCTCAAAATTTTGATTGCGGTGTTTGATGTATGGGGTATTGCTAAATTCAAGTCCACCACCGGTTATGGCGTTTAATTCATTACGGATAGCATCATCTTGAACCAATTCTTTGTGCCAGTTGCTATAAGCTAGCTTCATGTAGTGTGCAATGCTATTGGCAAAACCAGCTTTCTTTTCTTCATCTTCCTCTGCCATTGCTTTGTCAATGACCAATTCTAAGTTCTTACCTAAGTGCGCATACTTGATTTTGCGTTTAGGATAAGGCAAAGGATCTGGCTTTTGTTTATAGGTTTCCTTGGTAGGAATTGGATAAGGGCTTTCCACATCCAGCTGAAAATTGCTCATAAAAAATAGGTGATCCCATAATTTATGTTTGTAATCTTCAATATTCTTTAAAGAAGGGTTTAAAAAACCCATCAATTCAATGACTACTTGGGCTTGTTCCTGACGCTTGGCCTTGTCTTCAATGGACATAAGATGGTCCACCATCCTTTGAACGTGACGGCCATACTCTCTCATTCCCATTATGCTTCTTGCTGTATTGTACTCCATGTATTAAATCTTCCGAGTAACAAATGTAGTGATTATTCCATTAATTTACCCCAATCACCAAAAGGTGCCAATGGACCTTTTGCTTATATTTGTGTTATGGAGCAATTGTTACAAAAAATAGAAGCCATTAAAGCTGAAATCGCTGCTGTAGTGGCTACCACCCCCGATCAGGTGGAGCAATTTCGTATCAAATACTTAGGAACCAAGGGTTTGGTGAAGGAAATAATGGGCGAAATGAAAAATGTCCCCAATGATCAGAAAAAGGAGTTTGGTCAAATATTGAACGCCTTTAAAATGGTGGCTGAAGAAAAAATGCAACAATTGCAAGAAGCTTTAGGTGAAACTGGCGAACAGGGAGCACAATTTGATTTCACTTTACCGGGCGACCCCGTTGCTGTAGGAACAAGACATCCATTGAATTTGGTGCGCAACCAAATGGTATCCATATTTAAGCGTTTAGGTTTTGCGGTTGCGGAAGGACCGGAGGTAGAAGATGATTGGCATAATTTTGGTGCGATGAATTTACCAGAAGATCATCCTGCGCGTGACATGCAAGACACTTTTTATGTACAAGCAGCTACGCAAGAAAATGCTGCATGGTTATTGAGAACACATACTTCAAGTGTGCAAGCACGTGTGATGGAAACACAAAAGCCACCTATTCGTGTAATTTGTCCCGGTCGCGTGTATCGCAATGAAACTATTTCTGCGAGAGCGCATTGTTTTTTTCATCAAGTAGAAGGATTGTATATAGATGAAAATGTAAGCTTCGCCGATTTAAAACAAACACTTTATTTCTTCGTTCAAGAAATGTTTGGTAAAGATGTGAAAGTAAGATTCCGTCCAAGTTATTTCCCATTCACTGAGCCAAGTGCAGAGATGGATATTAGCTGTCAAATATGTTCGGGAAAAGGATGTAATATTTGTAAACACACTGGATGGGTAGAAATTTTAGGTTCAGGTATGGTGCATCCGAAAGTGTTAGAAAATTTTGGCATTGATCCTGAAAAGTATACTGGCTTTGCGTTTGGTATGGGTGTAGAAAGAATCGCTCAATTAAAATACCAGGTAAACGATTTGCGTTTATACTCTCAAAATGACCTTCGCTTTTTAGAACAGTTTAAGAGCGTTTGATAAAATAGTATGCTACATAATACCAAGGGCATTGTACTACGTGTTACTAAGTATGGAGATACGAGTTTAATTATGACGGCGTACACCGAGCTTTTTGGATTGCAACAATACATTTTAAAAGGAGTAAGAACAACAAGTAAAAAAGGGTCTAATAAAGCAGTGTATTATCAACCTGCTGCTATTTTACAAATGGAAGTATACCATAGTCCCATGAAGGGATTGCAAATGGTAAAAGAAGTTAACTGGGATACTATTTATCAAAATATTTATTCAGATGTGGTCCGCAATGCAGTGGCTACTTATATTGTAGAAGTGCTACAACAAACTTTACAACCAGAACCTCAGCCCGAATTATTTTATTTAATTGAAGATACTTTTAAGCAACTAGATAAGGGAGCAGCCTCGCTTGCAAGTAATTTGCCAATTTATTTTTTAATTCATTTGAGTGAAACCCTAGGTTTTGGATTACAGGGAAATTATTCGGAGGCCACTTCTTTCTTAGATGTCAAAGAAGGACAATTTGTAAAAGAGAAGCCACTACATCCTTATTTTTTAGAGGGACAAGAAGCACAAACGGCGAGCACATTTTTACAGGTTCAATTTTACAATGATTTAGAAAACATTGTATTAAATGGCAGTCAAAGAAAAAAGATATTAGAACTATTTCAGCTCTCCCTAAGCTGGCACTACAAGGGGTTCAAAGAAATTAAATCGCTACAAATATTACAGGCGGTATTGCATTAATTTTTGGTTATTAACGGTCCCATTATTTCATATTAGTATATTATTTCTTTATATTTAATAATAATATATTATACATGGAAGTACATCATCATTCTCATCATCCTAAAAAGTGGAAAGAATATATCACTGAGTTTTTAATGTTGTTTTTAGCAGTCACCTTGGGTTTCTTAGCAGAAAATATGCGCGAGCATCAAATTGAAAATCAGAGAGAACGCCAATACATGGAATCTTTCATTATTGATTTAGAAAGTGATGTCAATAATATAATGGAGGGCATGCCTAGAAAAGAAGGAAGATTACAAGCAATTGACACCTTATTTAAATTTTTTAAAGAAAATCCAGAGGTGAATAGCGTGCCTGCTGTTATCGTTAAAAAAATGAAAAGAGCATCCTGGGATCGAAGCTATGTTAGAAATACAACAACCATCAATCAATTAAAAAATTCTGGAGGCTTAAGGTTAATTCGAAATAGGGCAGTTGCCGATTCCATTGCATTTTATGATTGGAGATGGACAAGATTGGAGTATTATAGAGAAACTTATATTTCCAATCAAAAAGAATTTTATCATTTAGAAGAACAAATTTTAGAAGCAAATGATTTGATTTCATTTTGGGTAAACAACGATTCTCTAACAAATGAAAACAATGTTCCTGAAACTGGAACCATAAGAATTAGAAGAGAAAACTTAAACGCGTATTTAAATTTATTGGCTAGGCAGTATGTTTTCACCAAGTTAGATCGCGACAATTATACCAAAACAGCTAATCAATCCAGATCGCTTATTAAGCTAATTAAAAAAGAATATGATTTAAAATAACAACTATGGAAGTACATCATCATTCACACCATCCTAAAAAGTGGAAAGAGTATATCACAGAATTTTTAATGTTGTTTTTGGCAGTAAGTCTAGGTTTTTTTGCTGAAAATTTAAGAGAACATCAAATTGAAAAGCATCGTGAAATTTCTTATTTAAAAAATGTGCACGAGGATTTACAATTGGACTTAAAAAGCATGGATAATGTAATCACTCAAAATACGATCAGATTAAAAGTAATGGACACCTTGTTTGTTGCATTAAATAACAATACCATCACCAACGAAGACCTTTACTATTATATTCGCAATTTGGCGTTAAGGGCCACTTTTGAAAGTTCTCATGTTGGTTTAGATCAAATTAAATCTGCCGGCGGATTGCGAATGATTAAAAATCCTGAAATTATTTCCGGTATTCAAGAATATGAGCGCACATTAACTTCCATTGACAAATTGGAAAATGTGCGTGAACGTAATCTAGAACAGGCTCGTTTTAAAATGGCAGCTGTTTTTGAACCTTCCATTTCTTATGAAATGCTTATAGGGCAAGGACAAGGTGTTATGCGCTTTAATAGACCTAAGAAAGCAGATGATCTTTTAACCAATAATAAGCCTGCCATAAAAGAGTTATTAAATCTGGTTACATTTGGATTAAATAGTAATCGCTACTTAAATAGTATTTTGGCAAAAGAAAAAATAAACGGTCAAAAATTAGATAGCGCGATCTTAAAAGAATATGGAGATAAATTTGATGAATAGATCAAGTCTAAATATGAAAATAAAATCCATTTATTTCCTTTTGACAAGTACAATTTGTCTTTTAACAAGTTGTTCCTCTCTAAAACCTATGATGTCAAAACACACTTCCTTTGATTTTCAAGCACACCGAGGAGGTCGCGGCTTGATGCCGGAAAACACTATTCCTGCGATGTTGTGGGCAATAGACAATCCAAAAATTACCACCCTAGAAATGGACCTGGCGATCACCAAGGACAATCAAGTAGTGGTATCGCATGATCCTATTTTAAATCCAATCATAACCACTCAACCGGATGGTAAATCAATTGCAGCTGGTGAGCTAAATAATCATATCATTTATCAAATGAACTATGAACAGCTTGCAAAATTTGATGTGGGTTTAAAATTACATCCAAGATTTCCACAACAAAAAAAATTCGCAGTTGGCATTCCTACTTTATCTGATTTAATAGACGGTGTAGAACGTAAGAGCCAAACTGTTGGAAAAAAATTGGGATACAATATTGAAATCAAATCTGTGGACGGGAAAGATGGCATTGAACATCCTGCTCCCGAGCAGTTTGTAGATTTGGTGGTTAATACCATTCAATCAAAGAACGTAACCGATAGAACTACCATTCAAAGTTTTGATACTAGACCTTTAAAAGTGTTGCATCAGAAATATCCTCAAATTCAGCTTGCTTATTTAGTGGAGGGAAAGGAGACAGTAAATGTTGAATCCAACATTGCGCAACTTGGATTTACGCCTTCTATTTATAGCCCAGAATATATTTATGTTACCAAGGAGATGGTAGATTATTGTCATGCCCGTAAAATAAAAATTATTCCTTGGACAGTGAATACGCAAAAGGAAATGAAAGCGCTTATGACTTTGGGGGTAGATGGTTTAATTACGGATTATCCAAATCTTATTCCCTAATATAAACTAGTCGTTGTTTTGACTTCTACGATGTCTGCGCAACATAATAATGATGATTGCAAATAGGCCAAATAAAAGAGGAAACTTCATAGCATTTGTTTTGAATAAGTAAATTACAGTATTCTTTTGGAAGTAGCTGTATTTAAATCTTGTCCATCGACTAGATTTTCAATTAATACTACCCCTGGCTTTTTACCAGTTTCAAAACTGCCTAAGTGCTTGTCCATTTGTAAAGCGCGTGCACCATTGAGTGTAGCCCATCCCAACATTTCTTCCAAAGCGATATGTGGATTGTGTTTTTGAATGGTTTTTAATTCATCCAATATATTTAAACTCCAGTTACTCGCATAGCTATCGGTGCCCACAATGATATTGGCACCACCCCTTCTTAGCAAGTCAATTGGGGGCATGGTTTGTTCAATGTATTGATTGGCATTAGGACATAAGCACCAAAAGGTATTGGGCATTTGTTTTTTCACCGTAGCAATATCTTCTGCGCTTGTAAAACTATTGTGTACTAAAATACTGGTAGTGGCATTTTTAAAAATAGGCAATACAGATTGCAAGGAACTGAGTCCAGTGGGTTCAAAAAAATCTAAACTCACTTTTGTTCTTTCATACATACCTAAGAAACTACCCGTCTTGGTTTTAAAAAATTCATTTTCATCCGGTGTTTCTTGATTGTGCATACTAATGGTGTGTGCACCAAAATGATCACTTAATAATTTCCATAAACTACTAGTTACCGAATAGGGTGCATGTGGTACAAGGGATGCACGAATACAATTTTGTTCAAAAGTATTTTGAATGGCAAGACCTGCTTTTAATTTTTCGGGTGCGCGTGTTGGATCTAAATCATACAACTCCACAAATGTATAATACGCTAAATTATGCTTTGCTTTTAGTGCTAGGGTATCTAAAGTGTTGCTAATATCTCCCACAGCAACCATTCCATTTGCATACATTTCATTTTCTGCAGCAACAATGGCATCTTGTATTAATGCTGGTTCCACTTGACGCAAGGAAACTATTTGTTTTACAAATTCCTGCAAACCGGTATGTGCTGGAATCATTCCCTTCATATGCGATAGTTCCAAATGACAATGCGCGTTTACAAATCCAGGAGTAAGTATGCCCTCAAAGCTTTGAATATCCTCTCCCGCATCTTCGATACCCAGGATGGCTTCCACGGTTCCGTCTTTTGTGGTGATTAATACCACTTGATCTTGTAAAAGTTCGGTGCCGGTAAAAAGTTGGGTGGCCTGGAATTTTTGATACATATATATAAGTAAGGATAAGAGAGGCTAAAATTAAGCTTTAATAGGGCTTAAAGGGTAAATCGGACTAAAAATGCTAAAACAGCTATTAAAATCGTTTTTCTAACTAATTGATTTTCAGCACCTATTTAGTATCATAATTATTACGATACAAAATTATTATTGATAATCAACAAGTTATAAAGATGTGGTGTAAAATAGACCTTAAAATGGGCCAAAAACCTAAAATACCGTCGTAACTTTGCCCTCCCTTCAAAAAGGGGAATTATTAATGGCTAGCGGGATAGCGCGGCCTCATTTAAACAAAGAATTATGAGTAAACTACATTTCACCACGAAGCACGCCAACGCGGCTACCGTTAAACATGGCTGGTACATTGTTGATGGTA
>JACCDH010116296.1_pt1 | contig 10495 bp, 11 predicted proteins | sample 7442481 | NCBI WGS metagenome assembly JACCDH01 (sample SAMN15323433, study PRJNA562643) | freshwater metagenome | isolation source: river surface water | place: USA:Blue River Watershed | collected 2017-08-15
AATCGCAGTGATCAAATCGATGCCCGGCAATTCTTGCTTTGCTAGCTCCTCGACCAGTAATTGCGATGGATTTAGGCTCGCACCACCGAATGGCTCAAAGCCAGTTACTAGAACCCGAGTATTGGACATCTAATTTTTGCTACACGCCAAGAAATGCTGCGCCCACCAACAAAGCGGCCCAAAGCGCATGGAACGGAACTAGCCACTTCTTGATCGTGTCTATAGCAACAACTCCATCTTCATCTTCAATGGATTGTTTCTTTAACTCCACAAGTTCGCGTAGCAAAACCGAGAGGACCAACAAGGTTGCTACCCATGCCACCATGCAGTACGGGCAAAGCGCGCCGATGACAAAGGTTGTTTGGTAAGCCAACCAATGGCAAAAGAACACTGCGAGTGAAGTTCCAAATGTGGCGAGTTGTAAAAATACTTTAGGAAAAGTAAATTCAAAAAAAAGTAGAACGGCGATAGTAAGCATTATCGAAAAAGCGCCAATACCAATAATTGAATTAGGGAAACCAAATACCTCAGCCTGCTTGGAGAGCATCACGCTCTTGCAGTTGAGGGTGGCGTTGATATTGCAGGAGGGGGTGTAACCGGCATCTTTAAGAACTTTGAACTTATCTATCGTCAAGATAAAGGAGGCCACTAATCCCGACAGGCTGGCTATAAGCATGGTCCAGGCTGAGGTCTTGTTTTTTAGTGACACTCAGGAAGTATAAAGAAGCCCTTCACCTCGCACAAACCTTGATAAATCCTCGGTGTTTTCAGCATTTTCTATGCCATTTCCGTGGACGCCCTACCCCTTGGCACAGCATTGTCTAATTTTCTTCACTAATTATTCGCCTGCATTTCAAAGTTTTATTTTTGTCCGCACTACTTGAATACAGAGAAGAGGAAAGCATGAACAAGCTCAAAAGATATGCGACCGTAGTTGCCATATCTGCACTTGCAATTTCACCGATTTCTCCTGCCCAAGCAGCAGAAGCGGAGTTAAAGACCTCACCATTAACTGAAGTATTGAATCTGCCTAGAGCATCTTTTGATAGCAATCTAGGTGATTTTGATGTGTTTACATCGGTTTTCATGGATGTCTGGGGAGCGCTGCCAGAAACTAAGGTTTCTGCAATCTCTAAGGGAGATACTGCGCTAACCGCATTTGTTCCTACAGATCGTGCATTTCGTAAGCTGGTTAGACACCTGACAGGAAAAGCACCTACTAGTGAAGAGGCGATAGCCGCAGCAGTTGCCACATTAGGTGCCGAGACTTTAGAAAAAGTACTACTTTATCACGTTGTGGTTGGAGATCCGATTTTGTCTCCTGCTGCGTTGCAGGCAAATGGCGCAACCCTTAATTCGGCTGGCGGACAGAGTTTCCGAGTCAAAGTTGATGGCACAAAAATCACATTGATTGATAAAACAACAAAACATACCAACGCTGTGGTCCTTTTGAGTAAGGTCGACATTAACAAGGGCAATAAGCAGGTGGCACATGGAATCAATCAGGTGATGCTTCCAAAACTTTAATTTCAACAAACCTAGTGAATAGGTAGATGAATAAATCAGGGGTCCTTGTGATTGCAGGGACCCCTGATTGTTCTTAAACTACTGAAAAGTGTTTTGTTTTATTGGTTCTTCAGGAAGGTTGCTATTTATTAATTTGCGATGATGTCCCAAATTAGAAGCATGCCTGCTGAAAGAACTGCACCAACCCAAATTCCTATTCCGATTCCCCAGTCCAATTCAGCTGCGGTCCATACTGAGGCGATAAAAATGAACAAAACCGCCAGCTCGTAAACGATTTTCTCCCTGGAATTCATGTGCGGGAGTGTAAGGGAAATACCTTAAAAAACACTCAGATGGTATTTACTGCGCTTATGAAGTTTTTGTTATCAGTAATCGATTCCCAGACTCGCTCCCCTCATTCTCCCGAAGAGATCGCAGCGATAGATGCTTTTAATGACAAGTTAGTTGCTGCCGGTCAACGCCTCCTGGCGATTGGCTTAGAGTCCCCCAAAGAAGCGGTGGTTGTTGATGGTAGAGGTAGCCAGGTTTCCAATACACCTGGACCATTAGTGGATTCAGCTGAATTCGCTGCAGGTATTTGGATAATTGAAGTTGCAAATAAAGAACAAGCCTTAGAGCTAGCAGCTGAGGGCTCTAAGGCTTGTAATCGAAGAATTGAGCTTCGTCCGATAATCGGTTAATTAAAGAGCCAAAACTCCACCGAATATTTGCCATGCTAAAGCTGATTTAGCGATGAAGGAAAGGGTTATGTAAGCCCGCTCTCCCACTAGGTAATCAGCAAACTTTCCTACCTGCTTGTACTGCAGCCATTGGATGATGGCGAATGAGTTGAATAGTATGAATAGGGAAAAGACAATTCCGTAAACAAACCCTGGTGGTTCATTCTGACTGCCAGGAGAAAACAATAACCAGAACATCGCTATCCAAGGCACGATTCCAGCTATACATCCAAACCAAAAAGGTAACAGCGATCCTTTGCCTGGCTCTTCATACTTTTCTTGTATCCATCCGAAAAGAATCATCGCAACATTCACGCCTGCAATCGCGATCAAAGCCACGATGTCCCAAACCGCATTAATTAGAGAAATCAGAATAATCATCAAAGTTGAAGAGATTGCATATTCAACCCAGCGTGCAATATTGCGCTTATTGCTCAAATCATTGGCATAACTTTTAAAGCCTGGTCCAACAAGCCAAAGATGTGCAACCGCGCTCAATAAGGAAAATAGTGCGACGCCGACTGCTATTGGGAAATCGAAGAGCGCAACATCTTCAAACTTTGCGCCAGGTACTGGTGCTTCAAGTAGATAACTAACTGAAACCGGTAAAGCAAAATCATTTGCGAGAATTACAATCGCGGCGGCTTGAATCAGGTGAAAAACCCCAGCAATTGCGTTATAGCGCCGTAGACCATTTAATCTCTCGACCGGTATTTGAAGTGGTGTAGATGAAGCCATGATTCCTCCTATTGGCATTCAGAGAAAACTCTGAACTATGACTAAAAGATACTAGGCGCGGTGCTCTTTATCAGAGTCATGACTGGCCTCAATAATCTCTTTTGCAGCATCAGCATTCATGAGGAAGATTAAGATTCCGACAACTAAATCCGGCCAAATCGATGGGTTCCGCACAGTCAGAAAGCCGGCTCCAATAATGAGGATGTTAGCCACCGCATCATTGCGCGCCGAGTAATAAGCAGCCATTGCAAGCCCACCTTTTTCTCGCCGGTGTTTTGCAATCAAGAATGCACAGAAGACATTTACCGCCAACGCTCCCAACGCCACATAGCTCATTCCTTCGCCTTGAGGAACCTTCGGGGAAGAGATCTGGTCAATTGCGTTCCAGATAAATGCGATTCCGGGAGCAAGCAAAAGCATTGCTAGGGCATAACTGGTTTGTTTTCTTCGCTTTAGGCTCCAACCAATTGCAAATGCAATAAGAAGGTTTACTGATGCATCCTCGAGAAAATCAATACTGTCACTTATTAGAGCAAGTGATCCGTATATCCGTCCAAAGGTAAATTCGATTACGAAATAGATGAAATTTAGAGTTGCAACCAACAACACCGTTTTTCGTAGATTCATATCTGAAGGGTACTGGTGGGTGACTTAGAAAAGGGGACTTGCGCGCGCGTAGGGATTCGAACCCCAAACGTTCTGATCCGTAGTCAAATGTTCTATCTGAATTGAACACTCATTGCTACTCTTGAAGTGTGAAGCGAGCCTTTCCTGCCATGGTAATCGCCATCTTTGTTCTTGGGACAATTACCTCTACAGCCAATTCTGCTGTTAAACCTGGCACTACCTGCAAAAAGGAAGGTCAAGTCCAAACCTATGCGGGTAAAAAATTTACCTGTGTAAAGAAGGCCAATAAGTTACTTTGGAACAAGGGCATTGCCATTAAGAAGGCAACACCGACGACGTCAACACCAACACCAACAACGTCGCCAGCGCCAACGAATCTTGAAGGCGACTCGTGCACAACGATAGGGCTACGTGAGAATAACAAAGCTGGATATCTAGAATGTCGCGAAGTTGCAAACAAAGCCAAGAAGTACTTTCAGGTATCAAATTCACCTAAAGCCCCGCCAATAAACATCTCACCCGAAAATCTTGAGATTTGCAGAATTCCCGATCAATCAAAGACCAATCGTTCGGAAGGGCCATCTATTGCTTATCCGATTCCAACCGGGAAGCAGTTTGCACGAATACCAAAAGTTGGTCAGATTAATGCGTTGATAATCCCTATAGATTTTCCCGATAGCCCCGGAATTGGTGCTCCTAGTGAGCTTTATAACGACTTCATTTTGAAAGTGAATGAGTGGATGAAGTGGTATTCGAATGGTAAGAGTTATTACAAATTTCAAACTTATGATAAGTGGATTAGAGCTCCCAAATTAACTACTGAGTACCTTCCGAACACTAAAACTTCGGAAATTCCTTCAAATGCCATTGGTTTTAAGGCTGGAAAAGAGCGCGACAAATTTGAAATAGCATCCGAGTACCTTGATCTTGCAAAGAATCACTTTGACTATAAAAATGCACACTCAATCTTCTTTTTATATCCAAAAGATGTGAAGATCTGGTCTGAATTTTGGGGACTTGGCATAAATGATTCGGCTAGAGGTTGGAAGACAACTGAAGATCCAAGATTGATTGATGTATGGATTCACTCATCAAGCGGAAGGCAGGCTTATTACAACTTCCCGACATGGTCATTCTTCCTTCATGAAAACCTTCATAATCAAGGATTACAAGGTCACGCACCAAATCAAGGATATAACTTGGGAATTATGACAAATCAATATGGATTATCTCTGCCTTTATCTGCTTGGGATACGTTGATTATTGACTGGCAAATAGAGAATCAGTTTTATTGCTTACAAAAAGAGAATGTAAAGCCCACCAATATTGTTCTCAGTCCACTTGAGCGGGAAGAAATTGGCACTAAGGCAATAATGATTAAGCTTTCCAAATCGCAAATTCTAGTAATTGAGTCGAGAAGAAAAGATAAGTGGAGTAGTGGCTATAAAGGGTTCCCGGGATTACCTGATGGCTTCTATGGAGTTGTTGTTTATAAGGTAGACACAACTGCCGAACCGCTTTATGGTATTGAAGAGCCGGATGGTTCTTCTTGGCGCGATAGCTCTTCGGCTTACGCCTATTACATTCGGAACTTAGTTGTTAATCATGGTTACACCCCTGGTGCGCCTCAGTCAGGTCCCATCGACTTAAATTTTGTGATGTACGAAGGCGAGTCCCTTACGACTAATGGGATCAAGATTTCCCTAGTCAAATCTGGTGATCATGATGAAGTAAGAATTGAAAGGGTTGATTAGTTCTCGTTTAGGTTTCCCTGCAATCCATCCCTGAAAACCTTGCGCGCCCGTAGGGATTCGAACCCCAAACCTTCTGATCCGTAGTCATATGCTCTATCCGTTGAGCTACGGGCGCAAACTGCCTGCGAATATTATCATCAGAAAAACTAGTCAAAATCCGCCTGATACCCTGCGAAATGTGAAGCGGATAGCGTTGTTTGTGGCTTTGCTAGCCATTCAAGTATCCCCTGCCGCCGCAGTTGATATTCCTGTTGTTTGCACTGATAGAACAAGTTTTGAATTGCGAACTTCAGATGTAATGAAGGGTTGTTTAGAAACCGAGGTTTCTCTAGGTGAATCACCTATTCCATACTCGCTCACAGCACCAAAAAAACTAAATAAAACTCTGGAATGGAGATTCAAAGCAGCTCAAGCAGCGGCAAAACAAGATGGAGTCTCGCTTTCGATTACATCGGGGTACCGAACTTTGTCACGGCAAAAGTACTTGTTTAACCAAGCTATAAAGAAATACGGAAGCTTTGAGGCTGCGGCAAAGTGGGTCGCCCCTCCAACTATCTCTCATCATCCGATGGGTTTGGCGATTGATGTTAATTATCCAAAAGGGCCAAGTGCGGCTAAGTGGTTAGAGATTAATGGCTACAAATTTGGTTTGTGTCGCACTTTTAAAAATGAATGGTGGCATTTTGAAGGAAATATCGCGCCAGGTTGGAAATGCCCAAAAATGATGAAGGACGCGACAGTTTTACTTAATACCTAGCATCTCATTGCGTTGAACTAATTTCACACGTGGTTTACCAAGAGGTTCGCCTTTACTAACTTCGTGAGCGTTTATTTTTTCCCATTGATTTTGGGTAACGATGACAGAGCCGCGTTCCAAAAGTTTATTTTCTAGATCAGTCGGTGATTTTGGGGTTCCCAGATTCTCGACTAACAACTTCATTACCTCTGTTGAATCGCTCTTATTGGTTCCGATTACTCCTGACGGTCCACGTTTGGCCCAACCAACTACATAAGAGCTACGACCAAAAATCTTGCCGTCGGTATTTTGAATCTTTCCTTTTTCGTAGGGCAGTCCGGGAATTTCAGCGGCTTCGTAGCCGATGGCTGAAACTACTAAGCCACATTTGATGGTGAAGGTTTCGTTGGTGGAGATGACTTTTCCATCCTTGACCTCGTTGATTCCAAAGACCACCTCTTCGACTTTCCCGGCCCCCCTAATTTCCAGTGGCGTCACAAGGAAATGAAAATACATGGAGCGGTCATTACCTTTTTTCTCAGCCTCTGCAATAGCCTGCATTGCATCAAGGTTAGATTTCAGATCCTTTGGTAATTCGCCTTCGGCTTCCGCCCGCCTAATGGCTTCGGCAATCTGGTGCTGATCGATATGTACATCTGTGTGTTCCAGCTTGGGCAATTCGCGTAACTCAGGGGAGGTAAAGGCTGCGTGTTCGGGGCCACGGCGACCACAAATATGGACCTTTCGGATTGCAGAGCTATGCAGTTTCTCTAAGGCGTGTTCTGCTGTATCTGTGGTGTCCAACTCTTTTGGTTCAAGGGCCAACATTCGCGCTACATCCATCGCTACATTTCCAGCTCCAATTACGACTGCAGTTTCACAATCGAGCGCGATTTCAATATCTACATAATCAGGGTGGGCGTTGTACCAGGGGACAAAATCAGCAGCAGATAGGGAGCCAGGTAGATCTTCGCCAGGAATTCCTAATTTCTTTCCTTTGCTGGTTCCAGTAGCAATTACTACTGCGTCATACATTTCCTCTAATTCATCAAGAGTTATATCTTTTCCAAGCTCCACATTTGCAAACAAACGAAAACCCTCTGTGGTCGCAATCTTTTCAAATACTTTAGCTACGGTTTTAATTTTTGGATGGTCTGGCGCTACACCGCTGCGAACCAAGCCCCAAGGGGTTGGAAGTTTTTCAATCATGTCGATGGCAAATTTCAAATTATCGGTTTGAGAGTTCTGCAAAGCTTGCGCAGCAAAATAGCCAGCTGGACCAGCGCCAACAATTGCAATCCTGTAGGAATTAGACATCAGCGTGTAATTGTTACCTTACTTAAACCCTCTGGACTATCTGGGTTCAAACCATTGCTGGTGGCCAAGTAGTGAGTGACTTTTTGGAAAGTGATTGCGTCGGTGATGGAGGAGGTCAACTCGGAGCTGTTTGGCGCGGTATTTAAAATCAAATCATTTGCCGATGTTTGTTTTGGATTGCCAATCCAGAAAACTCGACCTGTAACAGTGCGAACCCGCTCGGGCGCTTCTCCAAATGAACTCCCTGGCAGGTGTTGTGAGGCTATGAAAACCACTTGAGCTTCGCTGTTTAGAGAGGCAATAGGCCCATGTAGGAAATCAGAGGATGACATGCCCTGTACTGGAATCAGGGATGTTTCCTGCAGTTTTAAAGCAAACTCTTTTGCGTTGGGATAAGAAAATCCCCGACCCAAAACATATATCGGTTTTTCTAACTTAATATTCTTGGCAAATTCGCTGTATTTTTCCTCTTCAGCGGCATTTTCCTTTGCCGCTTTGATTATCGAATCAGTATCTGCTTTTTGGTTACTCCACATCATCACAAGTAGATAAGAAACCATTAACTGTCCGACATAAGATTTTGTGGCAGGAACCGCTAACTCTGGCCCGGCATGTACCGCCAAATGCAGATTAGATAACTTAGCTAGTGGTGACTCTGGAGCGTTAGTGATTGAAAGTAGATAAGCGCCGCCATCCTTTGCCGCTTTAGCAAAACTCAAAAGATCAGTTGATTGTCCGCTTTGGCTAATTGCGATTAAAAGTGTTTTCTCATAATGAAATTTAGTCGGATACATGGTGGCCGCCGATGGTGAAGCTAATCCGACTGGCAATCCCATCTGGGTTTCCAATAAGTACTTCAAGTAATGCGCGGCATTGTCAGAGGTACCGCGGGCCAAAATCACAACATTTGTGAAGTCCTGGTTTTTGAAGAGATCTTTGGCGGATTGGTTTGTGGCCATGTCAGACGCGATTGCATCAAGCATCTGTGGGATCTCGTGGATCTCACTGAGCATCACCGCGCCAGGTTTAGACATTACTTTCCGATCTCTTGTAATTGAATCGCTTTAGTTTAATTGATATCCACGGCTGCTTCACCAGCACCGCAGATTCGAGCGGTAAATAACTCAGCAAACCCATCCTCTAACTCAAGTGGAACCTGACAATGAGCGTTCTCCTGAGGTGGAAAATCTAAGTAAATTCCTCTTAAATCACAGATAGTTTGGCCACGACCTGGACCGTTGGTGGTATCAACTTCAACATTCACATTTGGTGAAACCTTTGCCTTTACTAAACCCGCAGCAATTCCAACTGCAATCGCATCATGCATGGTGGCCAGTCTTTTGCCGAATGAACGCTCCTCATTAAATGTTGTGTAGTACTCGGCAATACGTGCCATATATCCAGCGATTCCACCGGCTTGGCGCATTTTTTCAAAATGCTTTTCAGTAAGCAAAGTCTTCATAGTTACATCTAGCCCAACCATTGTGATTGGCCACGACGCTTTAAATACTAAATCTGCGGCTTCGGGGTCATGCCAAATATTCGCCTCTGCAACCGGAGAAACATTTCCCGGTGTTAATGCGGTACCGCCCATGATGGTTACACCACGAACTAACTTGGGAAGGTTGGGTTCGATTCTTAACGCCAAAGCTAAATTGGTTAGTGGGCCTACTGGAACTAATTCAATCTCCCCTGGGCGTTTGCGACATTGCTCAACAATGAACTCTGCGGCGCTAAGTGAAATCTCTTTTCCGTACTTCCCCTTCATTCCCTTATTGCCTTGTCCATCATTACCATGAACAAAGTAGGCAAAATCTTGATGTGAACCATTAATTGGTTCTGTGGCGCCTTTTGCAACTGGAACATCGGATCTGCCGCACATCGCCAAGATATTTAAGGTGTTTTGAGTAGCTAGATCTAAATCAACATTTCCCCAAATGGTTCCGATACCCACTAATTCAATCTCTGGAGAGACGCAGGCCAGGATTATCGCCATCGTGTCATCGACACCGGTATCGCAATCCAAAATCATCGGGGTTTTTGATTTAACGCTCACCCAGAAACCTTATCGCTAGCGCGCCAGATAACCGCCATCGATTACCAACTCTGATCCAGTTACAAAGGAGGCATCATCGCTAGCAAGATATGCAACGCCAGCTGCAATCTCCTCTGGCAAACCCAGGCGATTCATTGGTGTTACCTGCAATAGAACTTTGCCAAACTCAGTCTCTTTGGCGTTACCCAAGATAGGAGTATCGATAAACCCAGGGTGCACTGAGTTAACACGAATACCTTGTGTAGCCCAGCCCAATGCTGCAGTTTTGGTCATTAACCTAACCGCACCTTTTGCAGCGTGGTATGCGGGTGATGCACCAAAACCGCCGCTAATTCCAAAAATCGAACTAGTGTTGATAATCGATGCGTGTTTGGATTTTTTTAGTAGATCGGCGGCTAACTTCATCCCTAAGAAAACCGAGTTTTGGGTTACCGCAATTGTTTTTAAGTAATCCTCCATTGAAGTCTCTTCAATATTCTGGGTGTCGCCGATTCCAGCGTTGTTAAAGAGAATATCCAATCCACCATATTTGGCTTGAATCTTTGCTAGAACCTCTTTCCATGATGCCTCGCTAGACACATCATGATGTAGATACATTGCGTCGCCACCACGGGCTTGAAACTCTTTCAAGACTGTTTCGCCAAGTGAATCTTGAATATCACTAATAACAACCTTTGCACCTTCATTAATAAATCTAAAGGCGGTAGCTTTTCCAATTCCACTTGCACCACCGGTAATTAAGGCAACCCTGTTTTCTAGTCGCTTCATAACGCTCTCCATTCGCACCCAGATCTTGGGGTGCATTAATGATTATTCGCGCATTACTTGGCGATTGCATCTACTTAACTCTCACAAAAAGGTAAAAGAGGGTTGGAACTCAAAGTTTGAGCTTTAGAGCGGAGACGAGAGGATTTGAACCTCCGATTCCCTTTCGGGAAAACCTCATTAGCAGTGAGGCGCACTAGACCGGGCTATGCGACGTCTCCTAGTTGCAGGCGAAGTTTAGCCCTCCTTGGTGAAA
>JACCDH010675763.1_pt1 | contig 10495 bp, 9 predicted proteins | sample 7442481 | NCBI WGS metagenome assembly JACCDH01 (sample SAMN15323433, study PRJNA562643) | freshwater metagenome | isolation source: river surface water | place: USA:Blue River Watershed | collected 2017-08-15
ATGGGTTTCAATTTATCAAAACTTTACGCGAGCATAAGTTGTTCACCACATTGCCCATCATTGCAATCACAGGCTTGACCCAGGTTCAAGTGGACAACAAGGGAGGCTTGCCACGGGATGTTCAGCTTTTACAAAAACCGATTGATATGGAATGGTTGCGGGGCTTTTTTGAGGCGCTGATCGCGGTGAAGAAGATCAACGTCAAGCCGCGTTCCTGAGTTTATCTTTTGATCTTTTTTGGCTTCTCTGAAATTTTGTAATGAGAGTCTGATGGGTGCCACTCTAGGCTGATGGCATGTGCGTGAATAAAGTCGCGCATGAGAGCGCCTGCCTGTATTTGTGACAAGCCATACGTGTTCATTAGGCTTTTTCTGCTGACATGACCGTCAATGTCATAGGCTTTCATGACCAATGAGATCCGTTCAGAGAGGTCGATGTCAGGGTTCGATTTTTGATTCGAACTTTTACTTTTTGTCATTCATAAATTTTTAATTGCTTCCTTCATTTATGGAATGAAAAAAGAAACAAAGCCGGTATGAGGTACCTCTATTTCATAGGTCACTCAATCACATTTGTGTATGTATCAGATAAATTGATTACTTATGTATTGGCTTTGAAATGACTATATCTAAAACAATCTTGGTGGTAGATGACAACGGCATCAATCGGCTTCTACCAGGGCTCATCTTGCGACCCTTTGGTTGGCAAGTCTATGAGTCGGAGAATGGCTTCAATGCAATTGAACAATTGCGCGAACACCAGATCTCATGTGTCTTGCTTGATATTTCTATGCCAGATGTCAGTGGATTAGAAGTACTGAGTGAGTTACGGAAAAGCAGTGAGTTTGAAGGTTTGAAAATCGTCGCTTATACCGCCTATGCAACTCCGGCCGATGTTGCACACTTAAAAAGTATGGGATTTGATGCAGTCTTGATCAAGCCTTTGACAAGTCGCGAATTAATAGATGTATTGCGAACTTGCTAGTTTTATCGAAACGTCCGCAATGCCGGAATTTGCTTCCGTCGCTTGGTTTTGAAATTCCGGTATTCGGGTTTATTTTCACCATCATTCAACTCTGTCCGCATCATGCGAGGGGAATGTGTGAATTCAAGAGACATCAATACAGCGCAATTAACTGCGATTGTTGCTAATTTGGCTGAGCTGCATGAGTGGGAGCTTGACCACGCACCGCTGCTGGGAACTTTAACTGGGCGTCATTTGTATTACCGAATCGCGCAACGTGCTGTAGGAGATCGTGCCCTTCTTTCGCGGGCACTCAAAGACTTGATGGGTGGCTCTGGGTACACAGAGAAGGCTTTAAGAACGCGAATGCGAGAAATGGAAAGAGCTCATCTGATTGAGTCTGTCAGTGGTGAAGATGATGGGCGCTCTAAATACTTAATGCCGACTGAAAAATTTTATGAATCAATTTATTTACATGCAGATCAAGTTCGACGAATTTTTGAAAAGAACTTTTTATTGATTGAAAAGTGACGTGTCTTCGCAGGCACACAAGCAAGTATTGAAGCGGAAAAATTTGATTTATGAATAACCTAGCTCAGTGCATGGTGCTCCTCCTCATCGGATACACACTCACGGCAGCGGCACAGCCTCAGCCATTGACGCTGAGTGCGTTGTTTGAAGCAGCGTCCGCAACATACCCCTCACTGCAAGCGGCACGATTAGAGGCGCGGGCATCAAACGAAGACGTATCAGCAACTGAGCGCATTCGATGGCCCACAATTTCTGCAACCGTAGAGTCCTTCAGCGGCAATTCCCGTTCTTTCCCTTCTCGTGCTGTACAGGTTGACCAAACAGTTTGGGATTTCGGGCGAAGTTCAGCTCGTATTTCTGAATCTAAAGCATTGGCAGACATTAGTTTGCTGAAGGTCTATCTCCAACAGCAAGATGTTTTTATTCAAATGACTACTGCATGGCAAAGCATGATCAGTGCGCATGAGCGGGTCAAAGTGGCAGAGGTGACCGTTCAGCGATTAAAAACCTTCCAAGCGCAAATGCAAAGGCGTGTGGATGCTGAAGCTTCCCCTCGGATCGATTTAGAGCTGGCTGATGCACGGCTGCTACAAACCGAGGTAGAGCTCACCAGCGCTAAGACTAGTTTGCAAGTCGCTTTGACACGGTTAGAGCAGTTCTCCGGTGAGAACGGTTTAATCAATCGTGTGAGCGAACTCAAATACCCAACCGCATTGAAAGAATCACAAGAATTCACTCGTGACGTTCAATCGTTCGATTGGACAAAAATTGCCAGTGAACACCCAGTGGCTGCCAAGGCGCGAATTGATGTGATTCAAATCAAGCATCGCTTAGATGTCAAAGATGCGGAAGCCTACCCACAGCTGTTTGTCAGGGTCTACAAACCGATTGGCGCGATCCCAACCAGCAGCGATACGTCGACAACCGCTTTTCTGGGAATGCGGTACACACCTGGTGCCGGCTTCGCGACGTATGCAGAGGCAAAAGCGATTGCAACACGTGTTGACAGTGCAGAGCAAACCGTTGGTGCAGTGATTCGTGAGATGCAGCAAACATTACAGAACGATCGGGAAGAGTTTTTGAATGCACGTGCTCGTATCAACGCGCTAGAGAAATCAGTCGGTAGTTCGGGGTTGGTGTTGGATTCTTACCTGCGCCAATTTCAGGCTGGGCGAAAGCAGTGGCAAGACTTGCTCAACCAAGTCCGTGAGTTGGCACAAAACCAATATGCATTAGCAGATGCCCGAGCCTCACTGGTGGGTGCTATGCACAGGCTTCAAGTGCGCATGGGTCAAGACCCAAAGTAAAGATAAACAGAAACCTATGAACAACCCCGATTCGTTTCACCAATTTACGTGGGCCATCCAACGCCTTGCCCAGATGCAAGGAGGCAGCGTTGATGAACTTAGCTTGCAAGCCAATGCTTCTGCCTTGGAACAGCCTATAGCACCGATACAAACTTTGATACTCCTCTGCAAACGCATGGGCTTAAAAAAACCTAAGTTTGCCAAGCGGGTCGATCGCGTTCATTTGCCTGTAATTTGCCACAGGCCACAGTTTGGATGGGGTGTTGTAGTGAATCGAAATCCATCCAATGAATGGATGGTTGTCACATCCGAGGGGCAGCATTTGCTTGCAGATGATGAGCTCCAAAATTCAACTGCGATGTTACGTTTAGGTCCGTCAGTGGACCTTGGTTTCGGGTTGGGAGTTTTTCGATCGCAGAGCGAAAAGCTCACTTTTTTTTCACATGTTCAAGATACATTGAGGCTGTATCGACACGAATTAATTGAAGCCTGTGTGGCATCTGCCTTCATAGGTTTCTTGGCTTTGGCAACTTCTTTGTTTTCCATGCAGGTCTATGACCGTGTCATTCCAACTCGGAGCGAATACACCCTGGTGATATTGAGCCTTGGCGTGTTCCTGAGTATCTTGGTTGAGCTTGCGATGAAGTACGCGCGTTCGCACATCATGGACTACATCATTGTGGGGCTTGATAGTCATTTGACACGTGAAGTTTTTAATCGACTGCTTCAGTTGCGAGTGGATCAGATTCCTGCATCTGTAGGCAGCTTGGCAGGCCAAATGAGAGGGTATGAGCAGGTCCGCGGCTTCTACACGGCGTCTACTTTGTTTACCTTGATTGATATTCCACTGGCGCTTATCTTTCTTGTCGTGATCATGTTGGTTGCCAGCCCATGGGTGGCGATGGTGCCATTCATCTTTGGTGCACTTGCATTGTGCATTGGGCTTTCAATTCGTCAAAAGATCATGGCACAAGCCAAAGATGGTGCCGTCCTCTCAAACATGAAAACAGGCTTGCTGGTTGAAGCGGTAGAGGGAATTGAAACCATCAAGGCTGGATCGGGGGGCTGGAAATTCTTATCCCGCTGGATCGGAGTGAATGGACAAACGATTGACAGCGACCTCAAGATGCGAAATGCCACTGAGAGTGTGGGTTATCTCTCAGCCACAGTGCAACAAATCAGCTATGCGGGATTGGTCGTGGCTGGGTCAATTGTGGTGATGCAGGGCCACATGACGATGGGTGCGCTCATTGCGAGTTCCATTCTGAGTGGACGGATTTTGGCCCCCATCATGGCGATCCCAGGGTTACTAGTTCAGCATGCACATGCGCAGGCGGCACTGGAAGGGTTGGAAAAACTCTACCTGCTCAAGACGGACCACCATGGCACAGAGCGTCCCTTGGTTCCATCGTCGATCAAAGGCAGCTATGCATTGAGTGACATCAAATTTTCGTACGGCGATAACCCACCTGCATTCGTGACTGCCAAACTAGAAATACAACCCCAAGAACGCATTGCAATTTTGGGACCAATTGGTGCTGGAAAGTCAACGTTGTTGCGTTTACTCAGCGGTTTGTATCACCCACAAGAGGGCAAGGTTCTATTGGACAACTTAGACCTCGCTCATATCAATCGGCAAGTGGTGAGTCAGTATGTGGGCTACCTGCAGCAAGACCATCGCTTGTTTCAAGGAACATTGAGAGAAAACTTGCTAATCGGGTTACCTGATCCAGGAGATGATGTATTGCTGGAAGTGATGCAACGCACGGGCATGGATCGATTTGTGGCTAGTCACCCGAAGGGGCTGGATCGGTCGATCATGGAGGGCGGAAAAGGCTTAAGTGGGGGGCAAAAGCAACTGGTCGCATTCACACGATTGATATTGTGTAGTCCCTCAGTGATGCTTCTGGATGAGCCGACAGCCACGATGGACGATGAGCAAGAGCGACGTTGCTTGAATGTTCTGAAACGAGAAGCCGAAGCTGGCAAGACCATGGTGATCGTGACACACAAGCCCAGCGTTTTACCGTTGGTGACACGCATCATCGTGGTTGCCGCAAACGGTATCGTATTAGATGGTCCACGCGATGCCGTCTTGAAGCAACTTCAACAACATACAGCATCATGATGAATCAGTTTGACCCGCACCTATCTTCTGACGATGTCATTGATGTACAACCCAAACCTTCATTTGCACGGCGTCAGTTCAATAAGCTTGCAGCATCTTTTGATGCAATCTCACCCAAGTCGGTCGTAGACGCCTTCTCTCCAGCTGGAGTGAATGATCTCCCTCCTCCAACCCGTGCACGCTGGAGCTTGCGAGTGATGGCTCTCGGTTTGCTGCTTTTGCTGTTATGGTCTGCAGTCGGAAAAATTGATCAGGTGACGCGTGCGCAGGCACAGATCATCGCAGCCGAAAGGACGCAATTGATTCAGTCATCCGATGGTGGCGTTTTGACCCAGTTGCACGTTAAAGAGGGAGATGTGGTCAAAGCAGGGCAACTACTGGCAACGCTTCAAAAAGAACGGGCCGCTGCAGCTGTATCAGACAGCAGCGCCAAAGTGGCAGCGCTTCACATCACACTTACTCGCTTGCACGCTGAGGTGTATGGCAAACCGCTGGTGTTTGACAAAGAGTTACTGGTGTATGGTGACTACATCCGAAATCAGACAGATTTGTACAACAAGCGACAAACTGCTTTCAAAGATGACATCCGCGCTATGCAAGACATATTGGCTCTTGGAGAGGATGAGTTGCGCATCAATCGGCAACTTGAAGCAACCGGGGATGTGAGTCGTGCTGAAATTCTACGTTTGCAGCGTAGCGTTGCGGATATTCGCGCGCAGCTGGCGAGCAAACGTAACAAATATTTTCAAGATGCGCAGGCTGAAATGACCAAGGCGCAAGAAGAACTGAGTACTCAGACTGAACAATTGCGTGACCGAAGTCAGGTACTTGAACACACCGAATTGGTGGCGCCCATAGATGCGGTGGTCAACAATATCAAGGTAAATACATTGGGCGGTGTGGTTCGACCGGGTGATACGGTGATGGAGTTACTGCCGACTGGAGATAACTTGATCGCAGAAGCGAAGATTCCGCCTGCCGACATTGCGTTTGTGTCGCTGGGGCAAGATGCAAGTGTCAAGTTAGATGCCTATGACTCGTCGATCTTTGGGGCATTACAAGGAAAGGTGAGTTACATCAGTTCTGATGTCTTGACAGAAGAGACGCGGCAGGGGCCGTTCATGTATTACCGTGTTCGTATCCGTCTGACAGGCACCGAGTTCAAAGGGGACAAAGCAAATGAAATTCATCTTCGTCCTGGTCTGACAGCGAGTGTGGAAATTAAGGCGATGGAGCGCACTGTGCTGAGCTATCTCACCAAGCCGATTGCAAAAACATTCAGTCAATCATTAGGTGAACGCTGAGGCTATTTATATTTAGAACAATGTTGCAGGATGGTACGAATCAGTACCTCTCGGTCAAACGGCTTGGGTAGCAACTCACGTATACCGACCTCGAGGCATTCTTTGACTGCATTTTCCGCAACATTGGCGGTCAGAGCGACAACGTCGACTTCGCTATAAGGCGGTTGACATTCACTTCGAATTTTTCTAACCACTTCGATGCCTGAGTAATCCGGCATCAGCAAATCCATCAACACCACATCGTAAAGATTCGACTTCATTTTCTCGATAGCCTCCGTGCCATTGCGGGCTTCGTCAATTCGGGCGTTGGGTAAGCCACGCTTGATCGTGGCGGATGCGACCAATCGGTTGGTCGCATGGTCGTCTACCAATAGCAAATAGATCTCTTCAGGATGCGTCTGATTGATCGGTACTTGTGTGCTGGTTACAGGTGCACGAGTTATTGTGATGGGTAGCATCACTTCGAATGTAGAGCCAACGCCGACTTGGCTAGCCAGAGAAATCGTGCCACCTAAGCTTTTGATCAGACTCTGTGTGATGGCTAAACCAAGACCGTTACCACGTAGAGAGTTGTCGTTATCCATGTTAGCTTGGCTGTCAAGTTGAACAAAGGGTTCAAATATTTGTTTGATGGATTCGACGGGGACACCTATCCCTGTGTCCTGCACCTGTAACGCAAGTGTGCCCAAGTTGTCTGAGTCACTGTTCAAGCTAAATTTGACTCGTGTTGTGACGGAGCCAGTTGATGTGAATTTCAGCGCATTGCCTAATAAATTAAGAAGTATTTGCGTAAAGCGATGGGGGTCGATACGAACCCACTGTGGCACCGAGGGATCGATGAAGAGCACATAGTCCAAGGCCTGACTGGCAGCTTTAGGGGCTAGAGTTTGATGTGTTTCTTTGACAACTTGATGCAAATTTACCGTTTGTGGTGTGAAAACTAATTTGCCTTGTTGAATTTGAGAAAAATCCAACAAGTCGTTGATGACTGTGAGTAAATGCGCTGCAGAGTTTTGTGCTCCTTGGACGTAGCTGGTAGCGACTGTTGGAACATCGTCGGTAGTTCTGAGTAAGCCCAAATATCCCATGATGGCATTCAATGGAGTGCGCATTTCATGGCTCACAGTCGCTAAAAATCGATCTTTGTGAATGTTTGCGAGTTGTAGGTCTTGCGAGAGTGTTTTGAGCGTTTTGTTTTGACTCGTGATGTAGCGCATCGTCTGCGTATTGGCAGAGTCATATGTCATCACCAGCATGACTTGTGTGATACAGAGCAAACCAATCATGATGGCACTCAAGGCCATTTCTTCAGGTGTTTCGTTGTGGGTCAGTGGCACCATGCCATGGACTTGAGCCCAGTAAATCACAATCACTGCTGAAAATGAAATGATCAGCCAAGCATAGCTCCACCGGCGCGACACAGTGAACAATGGAAGGATCGGTACGATACCCATCCAGACCATCACCGGTGACATGACGCCTCCTGTGTAGTATGCGTTGTAAAGAATTCCCCACATGAGAGTGGCTTGGTACCCTAGTTGCACCCATGGAATAGGTACTCCCCATCTCCATAAACCGAGGCAACTTGCTAGCAGAACGGCGCATAGCGCGGATGACCATGCGGGGCGCCATTGCTCTGTATAGGCCAACAATGGTGACAGCAGTACAAGACAGAAAATGGCTGAAACCGAAAACCATAAAAAGTAATAGTCTTCAATGGTTCGAAGATGCAGTGGCAATTTGCTGCGGACGCCACTTACTAGTCCTCGTTTGAAATCAAAATTCATGCGTATTTTCAGATCCGACTCACCAAGCAGTAGCCAGTTGTGCGCTGAAGGTACTCAGCGTAAATCGGTGGTCTGGTAGCGGAGATGGCGCAGCGAAGTAACGGTTCTTACTGGCTTGGATGCTGAGATGACTGCTGGGTGTAACTTTCCAAGTCGCAGCTATATTTTCGCCACCTTCATTGACCATCGGCAAGTTGTAGACAGTTTGAGTGAGCATGTCGACGGCGTGAAACTTTTTGCCGCGTTCAATCCCAATCGTGACACTGGAGGGAGTCCAAGAAGAGCTACTGTGTAGAAATTGTGTGAGTTTGAAATCTGTACCACGCGTGTGAGAGTGACCTAGCGCGCGTGAAGGATCAAGATTGTTAATGAAGTAGGCGCGCATTTGGAACCAATTTTGGTTTTCGTTCAATCCAAATCCAACACTTGGACTGAGTTGGTGTGCATCAGCTGAGTCTTTGTAGTGAGAACTGGCATATCCCAATTCAAGTTTGAATGGTTGGCTAGATGACAACCAACTGAGCTGAGGTGCGATCACGCGAACGCCATTGCTGTCCCCGGTTTTCGTATCGTTGTATAGACGGTGTGCATCGATTTGCATCGTCCATCGACCAGGCCACGCAGTTGAAGGTATGTGGACATGGCCAGAAAGCAACCAGTTATCTTGGTCTTGAGTCGATGTTTGCGTGATCGGAGTCATACCAATTCGGGTGGACTGCAGACCCGCTGTTATGCCCCATTGCGCATTGTGAATGCCGGTTAGTCGGAATCCAGTGCCATGCTGGTTGTTCATGGTGAGAGAGTCGGTGTAATGACCGGTCATCGCAGTGATGGCTGAGTTGAACTTCCAACTCTTTTGCGCTTGTGAGGCACATGGTAATGCGCACACAAGCGCTAGCAATTTGATGAAATGGTTAGGTTTCAAGGTTTTTGACAAGTCTTGGACTTGATGGTTTGGTTTTACAAGTTTTCTAATTTAGTGTCGAAAGAGTTTCAATGAATTGCCGGAATTTGAATTGGCGGTAATCACTTCCTGCATAAGTAAGTGAGCATTCAATCCACATCAAACGTACTGTTAACGTACATTTTTTTTAAGTGCACGTGACATGTGCTGAGAGGTAGATATGGCGAGTTTTCAGCTCAGGCTTGAGGCTTGGATAAGTCGTTGCCTTAGGAGGAAAATGCACCCACAGTTGCAACCCGCTTTGATGGAACGACTCTCGCACGAACTTCGCACATCACTCACCGGCATCGTTGGCTATGCTGAGTACATGGAGGCTGGTTCATCCGATCCAATGATGAACTTCACGGCTCACATCGTTCGTGAGAGTGGCAAAAGCTTGACTCGAACAAGTCAGTCATTCTTTGATTTTTATTTGCTAAGCCAACGCCAAATTCGTCTCAAGTGCAGCCGTTTTGTTTTATCTGAAATTGTTCGTGAGGTCGTTGCCCACCATCAAACCCTTGCCTCTGAACGTGAGGTGAGTCTAGGATACACATGCACGGATGAAGCCTTTTCTATCCTCGTGAGTTCGGATAAAAACCGACTTCAGCAAGTCATAGACGCCTTGATTTTTGGCATTCTTCAGGCGTCTGATAAATGGAGCATGGTTCAGACGCATCTTGAATTTGATCGGACGCATCGGACGTTGGTGCTTTCATTTGTTTCGTCTGGTGTTGCAGTATCACCGCCACAGATCCAAATGCTCTCCCAGTTTTGGAATAGCGAAACATATCAATTTAAATTACAAGAAGGTCCAGGAATTGAGATGGCCCTTGCAAAAGCGATGATTCATTTTTTAGATGGATATGTGCGGTTTGAACACTCAGTCGAATTTCCGTCACGTCTTGTGGTGACGTTTGCAGCCGACAGAGCTTCAACTCCGAGGGGGTATTCATGAAAAAAGTGGTGTTGGTGATTGACGATAACCGCGTGAGTCGATTGTTACCGGGGTTCATGCTTCATCCCTTTTCGGAGCAAATCAAAGTGTTCGAGTGCGAGCGGGGTTCGGATGCTTTGCGCGTGCTGGAAACAGAGCCAGTAACGCATGTTTTACTAGATATTTCGATGCCAGATTTTGATGGCATTCAAGTGGCAAAAGCAATGTCGGCGCTCTCGCCCTTGGTGTCACTGCGGTTGATCGCATATACCGCTGATGTTCGCGCCGTCGAAGATCAAGACCTCAAATCAGCAGGATTTGATGCTGTCTTATTGAAACCCATCAAAACCGATGACCTGCTGCGCGTACTAGATTTATCTGGCTAAAGTGAACTCAGTACTTCTTCCGTGTGCTCCCCCAGTCTTGGTGCCGGTCTCCATAAGCCTGTCGGCGTTGCACTCATGCGCACAGGAGGACGGAATTGCCGCAAATTACCCTCATGTGGATGTTGAACATCAACCCATGCTTGCGTGGCTGTGAGGTGAGGGTCTGTTAATAAATCATCGAGTTTCATCATGGGCATGACGGGGATGTC
>JACCDH010897775.1_pt1 | contig 10494 bp, 7 predicted proteins | sample 7442481 | NCBI WGS metagenome assembly JACCDH01 (sample SAMN15323433, study PRJNA562643) | freshwater metagenome | isolation source: river surface water | place: USA:Blue River Watershed | collected 2017-08-15
ACTTTATTTTGTGCTTCAAGTTTTTAACTTTGAATGGTTTTTTAGTGGTCTTGGGGAATTTAAATTTATTGCATTAAGGTCCTTTTTTATACGATTGTTGTTTATTCTATTTGTTTTCATCTTTATCAAAACTAAATGGGACTATATAAAATATATGCAAATGCAAGTTGGACTTTCATTTATTTTAGGGGGCATTAATTTCGTCAGAATTAATAAGCTGATAAATTATAAGCAACTGGGTTTCTCGAAACTAAATTTTAAAAAACATTTACAACCCTTATTTTATTTGTTTTTGACTATTTTTTCTATTAGTATCTATTTTTCATTTGACACTATTTTATTAGGATTTCTTGCGGACAATGAAAGTGTTGGGTATTATTCTACTGCGCTAAAATTAAACAGATTGGTTATTGCAATATTGAGTGCTATATCAGCAGCTATGTTCCCATCCATCATGAATTATTTTCAAAATAATAATTTAGTTAAGTTTAATGAATTAATTAAAGACTGCTTTTTTTTATTATTAAGCTTGTCTTTACCAATTATGGTCATCTTTATGGGGTGCGCTCCAGAAATAATTGAAATCTTGTTTGGTAATAATTTTAATAGAGCTATCATACCCTTACAGATTACTACACCATTAATATGCATTGTGAGTTTGTCTACTATATTTGGATTTCAAGTTTTAAGTGCACTTGGTAAAGACAAGCAAATTTTATATGCTGCTTTATTTGGCATGACTATTAGTATTGTTTTGTCTTTATTATTGGTTCCTATTTTTAAAGAAGTGGGTACAGCTATGTCAATACTGATTACCGAATTAGTTGTATGTCTTGCATTTATTTACTACTCTTTTAAGTACTATCCCATACCTACTCTTTTTCCTATCTTTATTCAACAAATAAAACAGCTCTTTCCTTACCTGATTATTTTGATCATAGGAAAATATTTGATCAATTTCATCATACTAAGAATGGTCTTTATAGTATTACTGTCTTTAGTATGGTTTTGTGTGTACCACTTATATTTAAGTACCGATAATTTCTATGTAAAAAAAATGCATAAATACCTCCAATTAATTTGATTTTGTTTGTATGATTTCAATTGTAATTTGTGGCAGAGACAAGGAGATATCTCCTAATTTATATAATAATATCAATACGACAATTGGGGTCCCGTATGAATTAGTGTATATAGATAACAGTGACAATACACTTAATCTTTTTTCAGCCTACAATAAAGGTGTTTTAGCCTCTAACTATGAACTTATTTGTTTTATGCATGATGATATCATTTATAAAACAATGCATTGGGGCAGATTGGTAATCGATAAATTTTCATCCTCAGAAGTTGGGGCAATAGGGGTTGCTGGAACACCATATGTTAGCTATTTTCCTGGTCCCTGGTGGGCCTCTAAATTAGTGGCGCAAAATATAATACAAGAAAAAAAGCAAATAACCCTGAATTACACAAGTACACTTCATAATCAACTTATTGCACCTGTTATTTTATTAGATGGTGTATGGATTTGCATCCGTAAATCCATATTCAAGGAGATTCATTTTGATGAAATTAACTTCAATGGATTTCACATGTATGATATGGATATTTCAATGCAAGCATTTGACAAAGGGTATAAACTTTTTTGTATTTATGATATACTAATTGAGCATAAGTCTATTGGGAAGTTAAATAAAAATTGGATCAACAATCGTGTTCAATTTTATAAAAAGTGGAGAAAAAAATTACCACTATCCATTGTTCCACTTTCCTGGATGGATACAATTATTTTGGAATTTAAAAATTTGTTTTCTTTTATAAACATACTTTTAAAAAAATGACAAGATCACACTACATAACATTTTTGTTTATTTTTTTATATCAAAATTCTTTTTCCCAAAATCCTATTCCAGTAGGTTTTATTAGTATAGATGAACAAGTTAGAAATTTACAATTGTTAAATAAGTTTGATTCAAATTTGTCCTTTTCAAATCGCCCAATCTACACATCGAAACAGACATCTTTTGATCAACTATTGAATACAATTGATTCAAAATTAAAATATCAATCAAAACAAATAAATACTTGGAAAGTAAATTTCAGATTATTACCAGTCAGCTTAACTCAAAAAATGAACCCTAACAGACCTTTTGGCTGGAATGATCAAGCATTAGGTTTTACAAAAGGGTATCAATCTCTTTTAACCACTGGACTTATGGCTGATCTTGGTATTTTCCATGCACAATATCAGCCTGAATTAGTTCATTATGCTACTGGGCCTTTTCCTAAAAAAACAAAACTACTACCGGGTCAATCTTTTGTAGGAATCAAATATGCTAAACTAGCTTTAAGTGTTTCTTCTGAAAACCTTTGGTGGGGTCCTGGTAGATATGCATCTCTGTTAATGAGTAATAATGCTCAGGGCTTTGAGCATCTTAGATTGAATACCTATCAACCTATTGATATTGGTATTGGTAAAATTGAATTTTCACTTGTATTAGGTCGGATGACGAGAGATACCACATTTGGTTTTGAGAATAATTCACTTCAAAAAAGAGGATTAAATTATAGTTTTCCATCCACTAGACAGTTCAACGGTGTTAATGTTGTTTACCAGCCAAAAATAATAAAAGATGTCTTTATAGGTTTAAGTCGATCATTCCAAAATTATGAATTGTCTAAAGCTGAGTACCAAGCTAATTTTAATGCATATTTACCTGTGTTAAATAATTTATTCAAAAATAATTATTCTGATGATTCCTTAAACAAAGACCAGATATTAAGTCTTTTTACAAGATGGCTTTTCCCTAAAGCCAATGCAGAAGTGTATTTTGAATTCGGTTACAATGATGCTAAAACCAACATTCGCGATTTATTGATAAATACGACACATTCAAGTGCATATATTTTTGGATTTAAGAAATTACAATTGTTAACGGACACAAAATTTTTAGATCTAGGCTTTGAAGCAACAAAGATGTCACAATCTCCAAGCTATCTTCAAAGATCTGCTGGAAACTGGTATGAACATGGACAAGTCCAAGAGGGATTTACAAATAATAATCAAATTATTGGTGTTGGTTCGGGTCAAGGGAACGATTTACAAACCATTACTTTAAATTTAAGAGAAGGCTTTTATACATTTGGTTTTAAATTTCAACATATTGCCAACAAGCCTTATCTTGAAACTGGAGACAATGCTGTTCAATTAAGGAACACAAAATGGAATGATTATGTATTTGGAATTAATTGGGGACATAGGTACCATAAAATCATTATCAATGCCAATTTGGAATGGGTGAATGCTAAAAATTATAATTGGATCAATGGTTCGCGTCAAGGCAACTTAAATGCCTTTATTAACACAATCTTTTTATGGTAAGATATTTTTTACTTTTTTGTTTTTCTATACTGTCAATTACATCAAAAGCACAAATTGCATTATTGGACGAAATCAATCAACTAGATCAGGAGCGAGACAAACAGTTACTTTTTGACAATTATAAAAACACATCCTTCTTATTACGATCAACTAGTGAATTCCTAAAGTTACAACCAAAAAAACAGGTAAAAATTTGGAAAAAAATGAATTGGGACGGCATAGAATCAACTTATACCATTCAATCAAATAGCACCATTCCATCAGGTTTTAACGATGGTAGTTTATTTCCAAGTATTGGTAGTCAAAACAGACTTAGTATCCGTTCAAGATTTACAATAAATAACTTTGAATTGAATATTCAACCTGAATTCGTTTCAGCTCGGAATATCAATCCCCCCGTTTTTTTAGGTCATAAACAAGATGGTAATTATTGGGCTAGATATTACTTACATATTCAAAACAATATCGACTACTATACCCAATATGGAAAAAAACCAATAACCACTTTATTTCCAGGTCAATCATTTATTGCGTATAATTTAAAAAACTTTTCAGTGGGTATTTCCTCTGAGAATCAATGGTGGGGCTCTGGTGTTAGGAATAGTTTAATGATGACCAATACGGCTTCGGGTTTTTACCATGCATTTTTAAAAACAAATAAACCAATTGAAACTAAGTGGGGTACTTTAGAGGCTAAAGTAATTTATGGCAATTTATTATCGCCTGATATGCCCCCAACAGAAGATAGTATTATGCGTACCATTTGGGATGGAGGGATTGTACGAAAAAACTCAACTGTTAGAAGGTTGGAAGGTTTTTTTATTAGCTATCAACCTAAATGGATTCCTAATTTATTTATTGGATATAGTTATGTAAGTCAGAGTTATAATTTGAATCGAAACCTAAATGGAAAAAAACTAAGTTTTTTTGATGCAGCAAGACCTAAACAACAAATGGGGGCATTTGTATTTAGATTTGTTTTACCTAAAGACCATGCAGAATTCTATGCTGAAATTGGACAGCCAAATCAGGCAGTTAGTCCTTGGCGTTTTTTCGGAGATTCTGTGAAAACTGGTTTTGTAATAGGCGCACGTAAACTATTTCCTTATGGAAGCAAAGGAAATTTCCTAAAATTATATACTGAATTTACACAGTTGCAATTGATGAATCCTGCCTTAGTAATCAATGTTGCTGAACCTTTTGGAGGCCCATTGGTAACAAGTTGGTATACAAGCAATCAAATTCGACAAGGCTACACACATCAAGGGCAAATGTTAGGGGCTTCTATTGGCCCAGGATCAAATAGCCAAACTATTGGTTTAAGTTGGCATAAAGGAAAAAATAAAATTGGATTGTTTATAGAACGAGTAGCCAATAACAATGATTTTTATACCTATCAATATTATGGAAGTACTTATTATAACAGGTATTACATTAACATCAATAAAGGAATTGAAATTCAATACCAAGTGAATAAAGCACTTTTATTAGCTGGTTCTGCCATCAAAACTAATGCAATGAACTACAGATGGGTTAGGGAAGATATGCCAAATGTGTCTTTTTCTGACCCCTCTCCATTATCTGACAAATTAAATTTACTTATTAACTTTTCTTTAAAATACAGTTTAAATGCAGGCCGCTAAACGTATTTATTTAAATCTCTATTTTTTTGTAATGGCCTGCTATGTTTTTTTTAACAAAGGTGTTGCTTATAGTTTTATGGTGGAGGCATTATGGCTCTTAGGCATAGGTTTAATTTTTTTATCGCGTCGTTCTTATGAATTTGTATGGGACCTTCGTACAAAATTGTTAAGCTTCTTTTTGTTTGTGGGGTTACTTTATATTCCACTTGGCTTAAGAGGCTATCCTTTTATAGATGTCATTCGGGATAGTTTTGTGTTTCAGTATGGTTGGTTTGTATTTATTATTTTTTTGTTTAAAGAAGAACAAAAACTAGTTTGGCAAAAAATCATTGGTATTTATACGTGGTTTCCTGTATTTGGTCTACTTAATTTTTTCTTTCAAAATTTTGTATATAATGCCGATCGATTCACCCCATTTGGAGGTATTTCTTTTCTCTTATATAAATATGGAGATATGGGCGTGCACTTGCTTATTAGTTCACTTATACTCCTGGTGTTTCAACAAAAACGTTCTATCCGTTTTCAGGCAGTGATGGCCCTTCTTATTTTATTCAATCTACTCATTTTAACTGCGTATAGTAGATCGGGTATGCTAGCCTATGTATTGGGCGTGCTTGTATATATTGTATTGTCTAATGAATCCTATATCAAAACAAGGGTAAAACAATTCGCTAAGTATTTACCTTTATTACTAATGATTGTAGTACCTATTTATGCATCCATTAAAGTTCAGGAGAACTTTCAGGGACGTAAGGTTGGCATTGAACAGGTGACTCAGAATGTTGGTTCATTTGTGGGAGCAAGCAAAGATGCTAATTTAGAAGACAATAAATTATGGCGTTTAGTTTGGTGGGCTAAAATTTTGGATTATAGCTTTTCTCCTAGTTATTTTTTTCAAGGTAAAGGTTTAGGCATGAGTTTGTCCGAAACAGATGAAGTTATTTCTGAGGAAGCAGAAGTTCGCTCCCCGCACAATTTTCACTTAACAGTAATGGCGCGTTTTGGTGTACCTATCTTTTGTATTTGGCTCTTCTGGTTGTTTGTACTTTATAAGCCAATGTTTAAAAAACAGCTAGATGCTAAAACATTGTTGATTTCAACAGTACTTTTGGCTTTTATGGTGAATGCAAGTTTTGATGTATTTTTAGAAGGACCGATGGGTGCATTCCCTTTTTGGACCTGGGTAGGCTTACTTTTTTTGATTCAAGCATTTCCAAATAAAGATTTCAAAGAAAATGAATCAAATGCATCCTAAAGTCAATATACTAGGTACGCATGTTAATTCTATAAGCAATGCAGATTTACTAGAGGCATTTGCAAAAGTGATTGTTAATTGGAGAAGTAATATAGAGAAATCTAGTGTAACCACTCAAGTTTGTATTACGCCTACCAATTCTATTTTGGCTGCGCGTAAACAATTGAGTGTGCAGGCTATATATAATGCTGCTGATTGGGTCATCTGCGATGGCATGCCAGTGAAATGGGCTGCTAGCTTTTTAGGAACACCCATTGCAGAAAGAATTACTGGGTTGGATTTATTGCCAGACTTAATTGATTTAGCGCATCAAAAAAGCTTTAGTTTATTTTTGTTAGGGGCGAGCCCAGGCGTTGGGGAACAATTGAAAAATAAAATAGAAGTTGAATTTCCCAACTGCCAAGTAAAAGGCATTTATGTGCCTCCATTTATGGCTGTATTTTCAGAAACAGAAAATAAAAGAATGCTTGATGTGGTCAATCAATCTCAAGCAGATATTTTATTGGTTAGCCTAACAGCACCCAAACAAGATATTTGGATTGCAGAGCATAAACAGCTTTTAAAAGTGCCTCTGTCTATTGGCATTGGTGGTGCTTTTGAAGTGATGGCTGGCCTAGTGCCGCGTGCTCCTAAATGGATGCAAGCTGCCGGGCTAGAATGGTTGTATCGCTTGATTCAAGAGCCTAAAAGAATGTATAGGCGTTATTTAATCGAAGCACCTTTGTTTATTCCTTTAATTATTTGCCAGAAACTATTTAAAAAAAAATAGATTCAAATAACCAGACACCCTTTTAAGTAAGGATAGCATTTATCTTATTCCAAAACTCAGTCCCAACTGTATTGTTTGTCCACTTTGTAAAGCAGGGTGGGCTTTTTCTTTTTTAAAGCTATAATGTACTGATTCAAAACTACCAAATAAATAAAAATTATTGATCCATTCGTATTTGAATTGAAGAAACCAGTCTTTTCTTTTGATTTGCATATCAAATAAGAAGGGCGGTTGAGGTTCTGCTAAATATTGTTCTGCAATACTACCCAATCCTCCTTTTCGGATACTTTGAAATCTAGCATACAAATTCAGTTTTGGGATTGGGTTGTATTTTGCAAATAACATATATCTATCAAAATTATTACCCATCCAATCTCCCATCTCTCGGTCATACTGGGTATAATCTTGTGCGGCTATAAGGTTGGTATATACAAAAGGATTAACCCTAGTGTATTCTGTGCCTAAAGTTAAATAAGGAAGTAGGATATCTGTTACCGATCCGCCTAATGTATAGCCTAATTGATTTCTGCTTTTCGCTTTATTAAATATAGTGGCTATCCGTATTTCGTCTATAAACATAGATCCATATAGATGTGTGTTCTTAATTTGATTCCTTGAGCTTGCTTGAATAAAAAACTGTCCGTTTGAGCCAGCATTGATATTGTAATTGCTTCTGTTATTGTCATAGATTTTGAAAAAATTCACAGGAATAAAAAATCCAACATCTGTTTTATCGCTATATACCACTGTTTCTCCAATTGCTATATTCAATCCCTTTGAAGGTGTAAAAACCAAACTATGGGTAGCCATATATTTAGGAATAAACTGCACCCTTAGTTCTCCACTTCCAGCTCCTAGGCCTGTTTTATACAAGGCATTAGAATCTACGATATTACTATTGAGCCAAGCATGCGTATAATTAAATTGCATCCATTTAGTTGGCTGATAATCGAACCTCAACATAGGATAACTGTTCATTTTGTTATCCAATACAATTTTCCCATTTTCACCATACCCCCAATTTAGATGGTCCTTTCCTAAACTTACTGAACCTTTGTCCCAGCTATAGCTTACATGACCTCTCACCTCACTGTAGTTAATTTTTTTTGCAGTGGGGTTGTATAATTTGATGATAGATTTTTCTGGACTAGCTGTTCTAAACAAATCCATGCCTTGTCCTGTCTCTACATAATCTTTGTAAAAAAATTGAAAGCCAAATTGTTTTGCATGCCCCCAAAAATTGATTCCTTGACTCATTTGTGTAAAACCATTTCCCGCACTTGACACCTGCATTAAGCTCCCCATGGGATCTAAATTAAAGGAGAAATCTTTTTGGTTTAGGTACAAGCCTCTTAATCTTTTATTGGCATCTTTTTTAATTGCTTTTAACACAGCATTATCCGTTCCAATAATGGTTCTATATTCTTGTAGATAAAAATACAACTCGCTTTTTTCAGTAGCGGTTAAGTCAGCGCTTTGTTGTTCTAAATTTTTTAAGGCTGTTTCTATTTGTTTTCTCGAAACAGGTTGAATAATATCCTGAAAATTAATTTTCCCTTTTTGTGCCATACGCTGCAGGTAACTCATCACAGGCGTCTCTGGATTTTCCCAAACAGTTTGTGCTTGTAGATTGGATATACCCATTATACACAAGCACACTATTAGTGTTAATGCTTTAAATCTATTTGCATTTTTTTTAGTAAGCATTTTGATCACCTCTAATAAGATTGATGATTGTTTGTAAAATAATCTGACAGTCTAACCAAAAAGTCCAACGATGTATATAGCTTAAATCAAAGTCTACTCGCTCTTGCATCTCTTCTAAGGTTTTAGTTTCTCCTCTACAGCCATTTACCTGAGCCCATCCACTGATGCCTGGCAATACAATATGCCTTAGCATGTAATTGTCAACTATATGCATCGATTCCATATTCAATGGAGTGGGATGCGGCCTTGGTCCTACTACAGACATATTGCCAATGAGTACATTCCAAAATTGCGGTAATTCGTCTAAATTAGTTTTTCTCAATATGCGCCCGATGCTTGTAATTCTTGGATCGCCTTTTTGTGCTTGTTGGTATTTACCATCCTCATCTACATCCTTACTATTTTGATCCATCGTCCTGAATTTATAGCAGATCAATAGTTTATTATTGAGTCCCCATCTTTCTTGCTTAAAGAACACTGGACCTTTAGAACTTAATTTAATGAATAAAGCAATCAGTGGAAACAACCAGATACCGATGGTTAAAAAAAAGAGACATGAAAATACCACATCAAAACTGCGCTTCAATATTTTATTCTCCCATCTATCCAATGGCAATGCACCAACATTAATTACAGGTAGCCTTCCAATATTATTAACATAAGCACTTGAAGTTGCGTACTGTCTTAAGTCTGGAAGGATGCGCACTTTTGTTTTATGAAAATCACAAACTTCGATACATTGTTGAATCAATGTATATTTATCATTAGGTAAAGCAATCACAACTTCGTTGATTGGATTTTCTAATAAAATTAGACCTAGTTGATTTATATTACCTAAATAATCACAGTCTTTGATATTGCTTGGTGTTTCGTCCACAAAGCCTGTACATTTATAACCGTAGTAATAATATTTTTTGACTGTCTCTATAAAATTTTGGGCTGCAGGTGTTGAGCCTACTAAAATGATGGAATCATATAATTTTCCTTGATAAAAAGCAGCATGTCTGTTTTTTCGTAATATGTATTTTGTAACAATGGCTAATATAAATATATAACTAAGGAAGCAAATAAAGAATCTGAAATTATACGCGTCTCCTAGCTGCAAAAAAAACAAGCTTGAACTTAAGACGATCGCGAATAGGATGACATGGTATAAAATAAAGATGATCTCCTCCGAGAACTTATTGGAACGTCGGTCGGCATATAACTTGGAAAAGCTACTCATCAAATACCAAAAAAACAGGGACAAGATGAGGAAAAAAGGGCTGAAAATAGATGGAAGATACCCAAATAGAGACAAAAGTGTAGCCAAGTAAGCTATAAACAGAACACCCGTATCATTGATGTACCTTATATGATTTAAGTTCGTATTAAATTTTTTCATTATATTATCTCACAAATTAGAAAAAACAGATGAATTGCGAGTAGTTTATAATTTCGAAGTTAATTAATACTATTGAACTATTTGAATGGGAGGTGATTAAATTTAATGAATTCTTTATTTAAGACTGCTGATATGCTTACTTCCTAGATATTCAACTTAGTTTAGGCCTGAATGTTTAATATTTATTTAAATATTCGGTTTAAATTCAACTTTATAAAATGACTATAGATACCTAAATGGTACCCTAAAGGATAATGTATATGTATTTTTTTATATAAAGATCTTATTTATATTTGTTTAGGTTTTGTTTGTTAAATGTTTAACAAATAGTTTTCCCCCTCCGCTCTCCCCCTC
>JACCDH011483638.1_pt1 | contig 10494 bp, 8 predicted proteins | sample 7442481 | NCBI WGS metagenome assembly JACCDH01 (sample SAMN15323433, study PRJNA562643) | freshwater metagenome | isolation source: river surface water | place: USA:Blue River Watershed | collected 2017-08-15
GAAACATTGGAAAAATATCATCCTAACCCCTGAAGTTAATTTTGTTAACTCTATGAACTACGCCTGGACCTATAGAACAAATTTTAATTTTTTCGCTCAACTTAATTTAACCTATTTATGGTAAAAAATACTACCATATGGTGTAGAGCATTTTTAATTACAATCAGTAGTTTACGTGTTTTTTTATTGGATGCTCAAGAAGTCAATCTGAATAATCTTGCTTTATTAGATGTAAAAAGAACAATGTCTTTATTAGACTCAACTAACAATTTGAATTCATATACGATCAGAAATAGCAGTGTAGATTTTAATGCCAATCAATTCAGTTGGAAAAAAATTAAAATCAATACGCTTTCTGCTTATTCCATTCTTCAAGAAAACTCTAACCTCCCCTTAGGCTATAACGACGGAGTAATGCACCCTTCGGTAGGTAAGCAAAGTTATTATAATGTTCAATTAGGGATACAATGGGGTAGATTTACCCTTCAACTAGCTCCAGAAAAAGTAGTTGCAGAAAACTTTGCGGTAGACGGATTGGCCAACGATTTTGATGGAAGCACCAATGGCTATCCAGGTAATTTCTGGAGACGCTATTATGAAATATCAGAGAATGTGATTGAAAATCCAAATAGACATTTTACCGAAAAGAGCGACCAAAATTTTATTGGGCAATCAAGTTTAAAATTTCATACAAAAAATTGGAGTTTGGGGATTTCAAATGAAAATTTATGGTGGGGGCCTGGCGTTCATTATTCTTTGGTACTCACCAACAATGCACCTGGCTTTTTACACTATACTATTCAATCAAGGCAACCCATTCAAACCGCAATAGGAAGCATAGAGGCACAGTTTGTTGGAGGCAGTCTAAAGAATGGGAATTTAGCACCTTCTGAAAATAATAATCCTTATGCTGCTCAATGGTATATACCAAAAGACACGAATAACCGGTATGTTACTGGTATGATCATCACATTAAATCCTAAATGGACTAAAAATTTATTCATTGGCATTAGTAATATGGCTTACATCTATGAGCGAGACATGAATGGCTTAGAAGACGCCACCCCGTTGACGAACTTTACAAAATTCACACAACTCAAAAAAAGACCTGCTTTAGGGGCTGTTTTTTTAAGGTATGCACTACCTAAGGATCATGCTGAAGTCTATTTTGAATATGGAAGAAACGACAGAGGGGCAACTCCAATCAATATTTTGTACGATAGTGTTGCAACAGGATATGTTGGAGGCATAAGAAAATTATTTTTATTACCTAATAGCCAAAAATTTGGGGCCATTTCACTAAATATCGAAGTGGTACAACTTAAGATGCCACAAGCTAATCTCATTTGGAATGCTTCACTTCTTGCAAAACAATCAAGCTGGTATACCAATAGTCAAGTCAGACAAGGGTATACCAACAGAGGGCAAATATTGGGCTCCAATGTAGGCCCTGGGGGTAGCGGACAAACCATTCATTTGGCATGGGTAAAAGGATATAATAAAATTGGCATTGGTGTAGACCGGCTAAGCCATAACAAGGATTTCTATTATTATAACTATTTTAATGGCTTGATTTATCCTGGCCCTAATTTTAAATATTGGTCAGATTTCACTTATACCCTCTATGCTAGGTTAAAATTCGGGAACTTCATCCTATCTTCGGAACTTAAGAAAACAGAATCTTATAATTACCTTTGGACGAAACTAGGGAGCGGTGGCTTGTATGGACCCTCAGACACGGATAGGTTCAATACACAATTGAATTTTTCGTTAAGGTATCTTTTTACAAGAAAATTTTAATTATGGATCAAAATAATGTATTAAAATTATCGGATGTTTTTTCCTTATTTATACAATTTATAAATTTCTATAAATCGTTTAGAAAGCGCAATTATTTGATCATATTTGGCTTCACGGTCATCAGTTTATTGTATTACACCATTGAAAAAGCAAAATATGAGGCAAGCGCCTCTTTTGTATTGATGGAAGGCGCTGGATCAAAAGGTGGAGGATTGGCAAGCCTAGGTTCTCAATTTGGCATCGATATAGGCTCGTTAGGAGGGCAATCAAATAGTATTTTTTCTGGGGATAACATATTTGATATTTTTAGAACAAGAACAATGGTAGAAAAAGTTTTATTAAGTGAATTTGATGACACAACGACTGAATCTGGAAAGCAAACTTTTGCAGATGCCTATATGAAAATGTACCCATCATTTGTAAAGACGATTATTTTAGGGAATAAAACACCTGTTGGCAGCTTTTACGGATATGATAATCATCTTCATGCAGATAGGGTAAAGGATAGTGTTTTGAGTAAGATTTTTGAAAAATTGATAAAGAATAATTTAATCGTTCAAAAATCAAATAAAAAAGGTTCTATTATTCAAGTTATTATTACAACCAATAACGAATTATTTTCTAAGCGATTTACCGAAAAATTGATAGAAACAGTAAAATCTTTTTATTTAAATATCAATAACACTAATACGCAAATAGTCTTAGCGGGATTGCAAAAAAAGGCAGATTCACTTCAGGGATTGCTTTACGATAAGTCATTTCAATCAAGTAGATTATTCAATATGAATAGCGGACTAAAATCCTATACAGCAACAGAAGAACTTTCTCAAAGAGACAAAACTGTAACCTATACGCTGTATTCAGAGGTGATTAAGAATATTGAGTTAACAAAGATGTCACAGGCCCAGCAGACACCAATATTTCAGATTGTAGAAACTCCAAGATTACCTTTAGAAAATAAAAAATTAGAATTGTACGAACTTTTTTTAATTGGATTACTTGGAGGCATCATAGTTAGTTTTTGCCATGCAATTTTAAAATATATTTTCATCTAATGCATATTTTAGCACTTAGAAGTTACGGAGATTACGTTATTTTGTTAAATTCAATAAAACATGCTGGCCTAAAAGAAAATATAACAATTGTAGTCTCTAATCATTTGAAGCCTTTACATGAAGCACTAAATCCTAATTTTTCAAAAAACTTTGAATTTATTTTTAAAGATTTTGGAATCAAAAATGGCTTATTGGGTTTTTTTACAAACAGGTATTTTTTTAGGTTCAATACACTTTTTGAAATTTTAAAACTCTCCTTTTTTATTAAAAGTTTGAGAATAAATGAAGAAAAAATATTCTTAGAGCATAGTGCAAGAAAAATTTTACTTAATCTATTTTTAGGCAAAAAACTTCATCATTTATATAAAAACGGTAATGTGTATGAAGTTTTAGGTCGTTTTTTTGGCCTTGAATCAAATGATAAAACATTTCAATTGTCTAAATTTCATTCAAAAAATAAAGTATTAATTTTTCCTGATTCCCGAAAAAAGCATAAAGTGATTAATGAAGCAACAATGGAGCAATTGAGCTCAGATCTGACTCGTTTGAAAGTTGATTTTAAGATTGCCAAATTCGGTGCTTTAAAAAATGAAAACAGTCAATCAACTAGCCAAATTGCTTATAGCGACTTTAAAGCTTTAGTTCTTTTGATAAGGGACTGTGATTTTGTAATTTCAAGTGATAGTGTTCCTGTACATATAGCTGAATTTCTAGAAAAGCAACATATGGTTATATATAATGACAAGGTTAATTATAATTGGTTAACACCTTTTGCTAAAATACATCATATGTACACTACTTTCAAAGAGACGCCAATTTTCATCAACAAATATTTTAACTGAACATGTTAACATATTTAGTATCATCTAAGGACGAGCTAGAGCGAATAGAGCATATAGAATACTTAAAAACTCTTTTCCCGGATCTGGTTTCAATAGACGCAATCTATCCCAAAAATACACGCATCCCATTTTATAATCAAATCAAATATATTTCCAAAGCCAGAACAGGAACTGCTTTATCTGACGGCGCAATAGGTTGTTTATTGTCTCATAGGATTATTTGGAGGCATTTTTTAAACCAAAAAGAACAAGATTTCTGTTTAATATTAGAATCTGATAGTCAGATAGACAATTTGACAATTATTAAATCCCATCAAAAGAACATAAAAGCACAATATGATTTATTTTTTTGGGGTGCTTTTGACAATAGGATGAAACTACTACGATCAACCAAAAATCAATTAGCTGATTCCTATCAAATTGGCACTCCTTTGGTAAATTCGTTGTACTGTACTTATGGTTATTCAATTAATAGAAATGCAGCAACATATTTATTAGAAAGTACATGTAAATTTGATTATCCGGTTGATTATTGGAAATTAAGACTAAAAGATAGCTCATTAAAGGTTGGTGGAATTTTACCCAATATTATTTCAACTGTTACTTCTTTTAAAAGTACGATCAGTCATTCCAATCAAAATTTATTTGTACTTATATTTGATACGATGATTAATTTTAAAAATAGTATTATATCATTTTTTAAATGATTAAAATATTACAACTATATAAAACAATTTTTATAAGCACTTTAGCTTTATACATTTACCTTGGGAAAGGGATTGCATATGGTTATTTTGCAGAGTTATTATTGCTTGTAGGCATTCTATTATTGATAAAACAACGAAGGTCAATTAACCTATTGAAAGGGAAAGCTGCTTATCTATTATACTTTTTACTTTTTATTAATATATTCTATCTAGCTAGGGGTATTGTGTATTTTGGTTTAATGGATACAATACGAGATAGTTTTATTCTTAATTATATCTATTTTGCATTTATTCTTTTGTTATTTCAAGATTCAATCGAAGTTCTTTTAAAGTCGATTTTTAAAATATATAAATACTATCCGATAGTTTTATTTTCCTTGTACATGATATCTTTAAATGACTTTTTAGGTAATATAAGTATTTTTGGAGGGATACATTTATTGTTTTTTAAATTTGGAGATATTGGAGTACATCTTTTTATCGCATTTATTTTACAAATAAGTAGTCTAAATACTTACAAGAAGCCCTTTGATTTAATTAACTATTTATTAATTTTTATTTTATTTTCTGTTGCATCTTCCTATAGCCGAAGTGGAATGCTTTCATTTATAATTGCTTTTTTTGTTTTTTATTATTTTTTAAACGATAAAATTGTTAAAGATCAATTAAAAAACTTTATAAAGTATGTTCCAATTGTTTTTATAATTTCTTTATTGTTTTTATCAAAATTTAAAGTGGCAGATAATTTTCAAGGTAGGACTGTAGGTGTTGAACAAGTTGCTTTAAATTTTACTAGTATTTTTTCTACTTCAGAGGAAGGAGGCCTCAATGATAATAAGATATGGCGCTTGCTGTGGTGGGGTCAAATCATTGACTATACATTTAACGGTCCATTTTTTATTGCAGGCAAAGGTTTGGGCATTAGCTTGGCTGATGATGATCAAATTTTAACAACCGACCTTGAAGGAGATCTGAGGTCTCCGCATAATTATAGCCTATCAGTCCTTGCAAGGTATGGAGTCTTTATATTTTTTATCTGGTTGTATTGGAATATTTTACATTTAAGAAGAATCAAAACCTTTAATCTGTCTAAACTTCAATTAGTTATTATTTGCATACAAATAGCTTTTTTATTCAATGCTAATTTTGATGTTTTTTTAGAAGGCCCAATGGGCGCTTTTCCATTTTGGGTATTTGTTGGAATTGATTTAATTTTCAATTATTTTAAATTATACAATACATCCTTAGAACATGATTTATTTAAAATTTCATTAGAAAAAAGTGTTTAATTTAAAATCAACTATATCAAATCATAAATCATACTTATTAAATGTAGGCGCAACATTTTTCTCACAATTTTCGAATGCTGTTACACTAATTATTTTAACGCCATTACTGACTCATTATTTAGGACTTAATCAATTCGGAACTTATGGTGTTATTATCAATGTGATTGCTTTCTCTGTAATATTGGATTTTGGTTTAAACATTGGTTTAGTAAGGTCTTTCATTCATAAAATATTAAATTTAGATGAACTTATAAATAGTTTATTTATTTTTTTCTCGTCATTGTTATTTATATTATTTCCACTTTTTATTTTATTTTATTTTAATTACTTTCACTCAAAAAGTATAGAACTGCTTCAAATTGCAGGTTTAACAACAATTATTGTTGTACAAAATATCTTATCTGGCTATTTTGATGCTTTAATTCAGGCGCAAAATAAAATATTCATAAGTAAAATTATAAGAGCTAGTAAACTGCTTTTAGAGTTACTACTAATTTTAATATTTATAAAAAATATTCAACTGGTAGGAATCATGATTATCATGGCAATTGTTAATGTTCTTTATTTACTGACCTTGTATTTTTACTTAAAAAAGAGCATTCATCTTAGTATTCGCTTTAATCATTTTAACTTCTCTGTTTTAATAGCACATTTCAAATACAGTTTTTGGTATTTTGTTTCCTCATTAGCGACAGTGCTGGTTTTTAATACGCAAGTATTAATTTTAAACTACTTTAATGGCCCAGTTATTGCAGCGAAATATTTAATAGTAGTACGTTTTTTTGATATTGTAAGAATTGCCGCCACTAATTTTACACAGGTATTATTTCCTAAAATTATTCAGGTAGAGTATTGGGGTGATTGGAAATTGCTAAAGTCCATGTTAATTAATGTTTATAAACGAATAACAATACTAGTTGGTATCATAATTATCTTTTTATCATTTTTCGGATTTAAACTATTTGTTTTCTGGAGTAGACTTAATGATACAAACTTGATGCTTTTATTTAATTTATATTTAATTTTTACAGCTTTCATTATTTTAGATAATGTATCTGTTATTTTTTTATCTGCATTAAAATTAAATAAAGTACCCACTTTAGTCTCGATTGGACAGGGGGCATTAGGCATTTTACTATCCATAATACTATTACATTATATTGGATACATTGGTATTATAGTAGGTTTTCTTATTTCATTCTTTTTAACTAATCTATTTTTCAATCCATATTATCTGTTAAGGACTTTAAATAAGAAATTAGAATAAATTACATTTCAACTTATTTTATTACTTTTGAAACAAAATTGCGTCTATTTTGCTTCAACTAAAAAAGAAATATTTTTACTTATTAAGATTGTTAATCGACTTTTTGTCTATTTCTATCGCTTATTTTATAGCATTATTATTTACAACTTATATTTTAAAGTATACACATAGTTTTACCTCTATTCAACCAGTTTATTACGCAAGTCTTCTAATATGGTATATTTCAAGTAAGGTCTTTTACCTCTATAATGATATTACCCTAGTATCTTTTTCACAAGAGATTGTGAGCCTTATTAAAGTGGCTATTTTTCATATTTTATTACTTGTTTTTTTATTGTTCATCTTTAATTTACAGGATATTTTTAGAGGCTTTGTAATCATATATGCTTTTTTATTGTTATGTATCATTTCAATCGAAAAATATTTATATCGAGTATTTTATGCTAAGACAAGAAAAAATAACGAAAACATTAAATCAACATTAGTTGTTGGAAATAAAAACATAGCAAATTTTTTAAATGGCTCAAGTCTTTCAAATAATAATTTAAATCTAAATATTGTTGGTATTTTAAACGATGATGATGATGGCAAAAATGGCTATAAGCTTCTAGGACCAATACAATTGATTCATCAGATTTTAAAAGAGCAAAGCATAGATCAAGTACTTGTTTGTTTGCCGCTTGACGAAGAGCAAAAAATTGATTTTGTAGTTGCTGCTTGTGAGCAATCCGGCATATTAGTTAGCATATTAACTTCTCCCACCAATCAATTTGGAATTGGCACAAAACGTGTAATGAACTATGCCAATATCCCAATTTTATTTTTTAAAAATTATCCATTAGATGATTTTGAGAATCAATTATTTAAACGAATTTTTGATATTATTTTTTCATCTTTTGTGGTCCTATTTGTTTTTTCATGGCTATTCCCTATAGTTTGTATCTTAATCAAGTTGACTTCGAAAGGTCCAGTTTTCTTTAACCAATACCGATGGGGAATCAATAATAAGAAAATCAAATGTTACAAATTTAGAACTATGTATATTGGGAGTAACGAGTTAGCTTCTGATGGTAGTTATATGCCTGCTAAAAAAGACGACCAACGTGTAACAACTATTGGGAAATTCTTAAGAAAAACCAGTATAGACGAAATGCCACAGTTCTTTAATGTGCTTATTGGAAGTATGTCTGTAGTTGGTCCTAGGCCTCACCCCATCCCTTTAAATATTGAATCTCAAGAACAAATTCATAATTACTTATTAAGACATTTAGTAAAACCCGGTATTACAGGTTGGGCGCAAGTAAATGGCAATAGGGGCGAGGTTAAAATAATGTCAGAAATGCAGGATCGAGTTAATTTTGATATATGGTATATTGAAAATTGGACCCTATGGTTGGATATCCAAATCATATTCCAGACAATAATTAATCTAATAAAAGGGGACGAAAAAGCGTTTTAAGATAAATAAAATATTGTGAAAAAAATTCTACCCATTTTACTGTTTCTATTTGCAATCAATACTATAAAAGGGCAGCAAGTATATGAAAGAAATAGTTTAGAAGTACATCAATTTCTAGCAACTATGTCTCAAAAAGGATATATAGAATGGAATGATTTAATTTCACCTATCACAAAAGAAAAAATACAAAATGCTTTATTTAAATTAAAGAATAATTCATCCTTAAATAACTTAGAAAAACTTGAATTGGCTTTTTATATAAAGGAATACAATAACGAAAGAAAAAAAATATATTATAAAACAGATAGTAATTTTTCATTAAATATTGATCCAATTTTTACTGGTCAAATTTTAAGTGGGAGTATAAGAAATTATTCTGAAAGGAGTGTTGGTGTATCTATTTGGGGAAGTATGGGTAAGAAATTTGGTTATCAATTTTCTTTTCATGACATCAATCAATCTGGTTCACAATTTGATACTGCAATCAATTCTGTGTTTCAAGAAGGTAATAGAGGGATAATTACATTGAACGATCCAAATGTAAAAAGACAAGTTAATTTTACCGACCTAAGAGCAAGTCTAATGTATGCTTTTAAAAATGGTACAATTAGTGTTGGTCAGGATGCATTGACATGGGGATATGGAGAAAATGGACAACTGGTATTGTCCAACAAAGCACCTTATTATCCGTATATAAAATTAGATTATAAGCCTTTTGAGTGGTTTACATTTAATTATACACATGCTTTTTTACAATCAGAAATACTTGATTCTGCAAATATTTATCCTATTCCAAGTCGAGTTTTTCCAGCATCAAGAGAAGTATTTATAAAAAAATATATGGCCTCTCATAGCATTGATATAAGATTAAAAAAAGGCTTGCATTTAAGTTTTGGGGAGTCTATTATATACAACGATCAATTACAGTTAGGGTATCTATTACCTGTCATGTTTTTTAAGGCCTATGATAATATGATCAATAAAGGAATCATTCAAGCTGGATCGAATGGACAGTTTTTTGGACAGTTGAACACGAAAAATCTAGTGATTAAAAAATCTCAATTTTATACGACCCTTTTTATTGATGAAATAAGAATGGCTTCGATCTTAAATCCAGAAAAATCCAGAAATCAAATAGGATTCAATGTAGGGTTTATAAAACAAGATTTCTTAGTCCCTAACTTAATTGGAGGCTTTGAATACACAAGACTGAATCCTTTTTTATATAGAAACTTCCTGCCTGCCCAAAACTATACTAGTAATGGCTATTTACTTGGAGAATGGATTGGCCAAAATAGTGATAAACTGCTTTTTTACTTAAAATACAGTCCTTTACCTAGGCTAAAAACTTATCTAAGGTATCAATTACTAAGAAATGGTCCTGAAGCTTCCATGCAAGACCAATACTTTGGTAGGCCACAGATGCGCTTTATGAACAATGTAATTTCAACACAAAATACCTTGCTTTTAAGGACCAGTTACGAGTATAAAAATAGGCTATTGTTTCATTTTAGTTTTAATGATTATGGAGCTGCTAAAAAACAGTATGCATTTGGACTAAGTTATGGCCTCTAAACTTGTGAAAATTAGTTCATTATTAAGATTGAGAATTCATTATAATCCTTATCTTCGCTTCAAATTCCCCCCAAAATTTTAATGCTACAATGCAGCTATGAAATAACTACTAATTACATCATTTTTTATACGTAATTTGAACTGTTGTTTTATATTTGTAAAAATCAAAAACTAGGTCCATTCTGTGACTTAGAGTGGCATAGCCATATTAAAAATCCAAAAATTCAATATATGAATTTATTCAAAAGTGTTTTTTTAAGCTTGTGTTTATTGGTACTTACAAGTACCCTTGTACTGGCACAAACTGGTGGTAACTTATTGGCAGGCAAGGACTTATCTACCATTAAGGTTGACGCCCTAACCGACGCAGAACTAGCACAGATTCAAGCCCAGTTAAAACAATCAGGTGTTAGTATTGATATGGTAGAAGCTCAAGCCATAGCAAAAGGGATGTCTCCTACTGAGTTTGCTAAGCTTAAAGCTAGGTTGGCGAATGTAAA
>JACCDH010064799.1_pt1 | contig 10493 bp, 9 predicted proteins | sample 7442481 | NCBI WGS metagenome assembly JACCDH01 (sample SAMN15323433, study PRJNA562643) | freshwater metagenome | isolation source: river surface water | place: USA:Blue River Watershed | collected 2017-08-15
TGGGCGACGATTTCGGCACTGCCCACTTGCCGAATCAAGCCCTCACGCCCTGTCATGCAAAACACGCAACCCACCGCACACCCCATTTGGCTAGACACACACAAGCCTTCACGCGGCAAGAGGACACTTTCAACGGTTTGCCCGTCTTGCAAGCCCACCAACAATCGTGCTGAGCCATCTTGGGCCGGATGCTGCTCACGCAAAGTCGCCAACCCTTGCAGGGCCTGACTCAGGGAAGGCAAGGCCTCGCGCAGGGTCTTCGGCATGAATGTTTCGAGGGAACGCCGCCCACTGTCTTGCGCCTTGGCTTGGGTCCACAAGCGCAGCACCCGCATTTCGTGCCGCTCGAGGGCGCCTTGCGAGCGCAAATAGGCCCGAATGTCCTGAATACTCTGAATGCGGGGAGTGTCCATGAACGAGCCAGGCTCAATAGTGCGGCGGGATTTCGTCGCGCAAATTGCGCACCTCGGCTCCGCCGCCTAATTCGGGTAGACGGTCTCGCAGCTGACGCAGTTCTTGAATCAGGGCATCGATTTGCTGCTGCTGACGGTAGACCTGCGCATTCAGTTGGTCCAGCAAGTCTTCGCTAAATCCCGCCTTGATTTCCAGATCGACCAAGCGGTTTTCGAGGGGTGAAAGTGTGTCCATGGGCTGTATTGGACATGAATTCGACATCGGTTTTGAAGTCTTTTATAATTTCGCCATCGCCGAGTTAACTGAACTACTTGCGGGGCGATTCATAAATTCTGCTAAAGCGTTCGCCAGGCTCCGGGTTTTCAGGGTCGGCAACGCCGACAAATTGCTGAAACAAAGGAGCTTTTTTCATGTCTAACGATTTCCTCTTCACCTCAGAATCCGTCTCTGAAGGCCATCCAGACAAAGTGGCTGACCAGATTTCCGACGCGATCTTGGACGCCATTTTCGAGCAAGACCCACGCAGCCGCGTGGCCGCCGAAACCTTGACCAACACCGGTCTGGTGGTTTTGGCTGGCGAGATCACCACCAACGCGCATGTGGACTACATCCAAGTTGCGCGCGACACCATCAAGCGCATTGGCTATGACAACACCGAATACGGCATTGACTACAAAGGCTGTGCGGTCATGGTGTGCTACGACAAGCAAAGCAATGACATTGCCCAAGGTGTGGACCACGCCTCAGACGACCACTTGAACATCGGCGCGGGTGACCAAGGCTTGATGTTTGGTTACGCCTGCAGCGAAACCCCCGAGCTGATGCCTGCCCCCATTTATTACGCGCACCGCTTGGTCGAGCGCCAGGCTCAATTGCGCAAAGACGGTCGTCTGCCATTCTTGCGTCCCGATGCCAAAAGCCAAGTGACCCTGCGTTATGTGGACGGCAAGCCTCACAGCATCGACACCGTGGTCTTGTCCACCCAGCACAGCCCCGACCAGTCGGAAACGGCCACCAAAATGAAGGCCAGTTTCACCGAGGCCATCATCGAAGAAATCATCAAACCCGTGTTGCCCAAAGAGTGGCTGCAAAACACCAAATACCTGATCAACCCCACGGGTCGATTTGTCATTGGTGGGCCCCAAGGTGATTGTGGTTTGACCGGCCGAAAAATCATTGTGGACACCTATGGCGGCGCCTGCCCTCACGGTGGCGGTGCGTTCTCGGGCAAAGACCCTTCCAAGGTCGACCGCTCAGCCGCTTATGCCGCCCGCTATGTGGCCAAAAACATCGTGGCTGCCGGCCTGGCGACTCAATGCCAAGTGCAAGTGGCCTACGCGATTGGCGTGGCACGCCCCATGAACATCACGGTGAACACCGCCGGAACCGGCGTGATTTCTGATGAGAAATTGTCCGCACTGGTGGCCGAACACTTTGATTTGCGCCCCAAAGGCATCATCCAAATGTTGGATTTGCTGCGCCCCATTTACAGCAAGACAGCCGCTTATGGTCACTTTGGCCGCGATGAGCCCCATTTCACATGGGAGCGCACCGACCGTGCCGCCGCTCTGAAAGCCGCCGCAGGCCGCTGATGCATCGCTGAAAAGCTTCCTGAAGAAAAAAACCGCTCAACTTGAGCGGTTTTTTTTTGGCCTCACCGTTCGCCCATGGACTGGCTGAAGGTTTTATAAATGGGCTTGGTGAGGTAGCTCAGCACCGTGCGCTCCATGGCTTTGATCTCGACGCTGGCGGTCAGGCCCGGGCGCATTTGAATTTCTTTGGCTTTGTCGCCCTTGAATTCTGAGCCGGTGATGCGAATGCGCACCCGGTAATAAATGAAGGGGCCTTGGCGGGTTTCTTCGGTCAAGACATCAGGGCTGATGTAACTCACCTTGCCGTGCAAAGCGCCAAAAATAGAAGAGTCATACGCATCCAGTTTGACGCTGGCATCTTGACCAATGGCTACAAAGGCAATGTCAGCAGGAGGAATTTTGGCTTCAGCGATGAGGTTATCGCCAGTCGGCAACAGCTCCATCACGGTGTCACCCGCACGCACCACACCACCCAGTGTGCTCACCTTGATGTTGTTGACAATCGCATCCACCGGCGCGACCAGCTCAGTGTGCTCCAACACTTGGCTGCGGTCTCTCAATTGCTCGGTTTGGCTGCTCAGGTCTTCTTGCGCCTTGGTCATTTCCGCTTGGGCATCCTGAAAGTATTTGTTGCGCTTGCCAGCCAGTTGCGCTTTGATGTCGGCGACGCTGCGTTGCAGCCGCAAAATTTCGGCACGGCTCACATCGCCCGACTGTTCAAGGCGGCGGTTGATGCTCAGCTCGTCTTCGGCCAGTGTCAGTATTTCGCGCAAGGCGCGAACATCGTCATTGAAAGCCGTTTGCCGCTTGTTGTACAAATCAGTTTGGTTGCGAATGTAGTCGGTGTACCTGAGCAAATCTTTGTCAAATACCAAGGGTTTGCTGTACACCTCGGCCTGCAAACGGGTCAAGGTGATGTTGAGCGCCGCCACTTTGGCAAGGCTGTCTGACACAGCGGCCGCGGCCCTTTCTTTTTGCAAGGTGGCCAAGGGCTGACCGGCTTTCACCACATCGCCTTCTTTGACATGCAACTGCGTGAGCACACCGCCATCAGACGACTGAACCACTTGTGTCCGTTCGGAAGCAATGATTTGCGCCTGGGCACGGGTGACCTGGTCAATCTTGCCCACAGAAGCCCACAGCAGCAACAACAAGATGCCCAGCACCATCACACGAATGCTCCAGCGCGAACGCCTGGGCGCCTGCAAATCATGCAGGCTGGAAGGGGCAGACGCATCCACCGCTGATCTTGGAAACACCAGGCTCAACATGCCCCAGAGCAAAAGTGGCAGCCAGAGCACGACAGACTTCAATCGCTGCCACAGACGCTGCTTGAAATTGGGCTTAACGCCCACGTCGATCACGTCGGCAGAAGAGGAGGGATGGCCGGAATTCGTCATGCAGGGGCACCTTCAGCTGCTTGGTTTTGCGGCTCAGCGGCTTTGGGGCTTGAGTTCATTTTTTGCAGTTGTTGCAACACGGTATCGCGCGGCCCATCCATGACGATGTTGTTGCCCGCAATCACAATGATGCGCGAGACCAAGGGCAACACACTGGGTTTGTGGGTGACGATGACCATGCTTTTTCCTGCTTGCGCTTCTTGCGCCAAGACTTGCAGGCAACGGCGCTCTTGTTCGTCGTCCATGGTGGCGGTGGGTTCATCCAGCAACATCACGCTGGGGCTGCACAGCACCAAACGCGTGAACGCCACCAATTGTTTTTGCCCCCCACTCAAGCCTTTGCCCCCCTCCATGATGGCGCGATCAAGACCCTTGGGGTGACTGGCAACAAAGCGGTCCATCCCGGTACGCCGCATGGCATTGAGCAAGGCATCGTCTCCGGGATCTGGAAAACCAATGAGCAAATTTTCTCGGAGTGTCCCTTGAAACAAGCGATGGTCTTGCTGCAAGTAGCCCACATATTGACTGACCACTTGTCGACTGATGTGCGCGAGATCCAGGTGGTCAAGCAACACGCGCCCCTCTTGGGGGTGATACAAGCCACTCAACAAGCGCAGCAAAGTCGACTTGCCCGCGCCAATGGGGCCCAACACGGCGATGCGTTCATGCGGCTGGATTTCCAATTTGGGAATGACCAGTGCGGGGGGGTTATCGCCATAGGCGAACTTGATGTCTTGCAGTGCAAAGTGGCCTTGGATCTGCGATGGGACCAGGGGGCGGTCTGTTCCGTGGTGATCGGTTTTGAGGGTATACAGTTTTTCTAAACCCTCTAATGCAGCTTGGGCGTGCGCATGCTGCACCAACAAGCCTGGAATGGCCATGATGGGGGCCAAGATACGACCACTCAAAATAGAGCTGGCAATCAACGCGCCCATCGTCATATGGCCTTGCATGACCACCAAAGAGCCAGCCACCACCAGCCCCGCATAACTGAGCTGTTGCACGGTGGCTGACAGGTAGCCCACGCTTTCCGTGGCACTGCGCATTTTCAGGTCACTGTCGATGGTGTTGCCGTTCACACCGATCCAACGGGATAGAAATTTCCAGCCGCCCGAACCCGCCTTGATGGTCTCAATGCCTTCCACGGCCTCAACCAACAAGCCGGTTTTCATGTTGTTGAGCGCAGCACCGACTTTGGCTTGGCTCATGATTTTTTTGCGAATCGAAAATCCAATGAGCAACGCCACGCAACCAAACACCAAAGGCACCACAGCCACCCAAGGGCTCGCGATCAACATGATGACCACCAAAAAGACAAGCGCCAGCGGCAAATCAATCAACGTGAACAAGGTCGAGGCGGTGTAAAAACCACGCACCTGCTCATAGCCGCGCATTTGTCCAGCCAAGCTGCCAACCGATGCCGGAATTTGATCGACGCGCAACAACAGCAGGCGGTTAAAAATTTCTCGTGACAAGCGGTTGTCCAAGCCGACGATGACGTAGTCCATGATGTGCGAGCGGGCGTACTTCATGGCCAGTTCGATCAAGATGCTGAGCAGCACCCCTAAACTCAAAATCACCAAGGTGTATTCGCTGCGGGTGGGAATGACGCGGTCATACACCTGCATGGAAAAAAGCGATGTGGCCAAAGCCAAAAAGCCGATAAAGGCTGACGCCAAGCAGGCCTCGATCAATTCATGGCGATACAAATGCAAGGCGTCTTGCACGTGCGAGAAAAAGGTGAGCTTTTCGCTTTTTTGCTTGAAAAAGTTAAAGCCAAAGCCCAGATCCACCTTGGGTCCCAGCCGCAGAATAGCCGTCGCGTTCTTCAGCGCCGCTTCGTCAACTGGCTTCCCTCCCTTGGGCGTCATGACCACCCACTGCCCGCGTGCATTGCGGTCGACCACCACGCCCCAACCCAACTCAGGGGTGTAGGCCAGCATGGGCAAATGCACTTGGTCAGGGTGCTTCACCATTTTGGGACTCTCAAGTGCCATGCGCTGGCAGATCAACGGCAGCATTTGAAGTGGCGAAGCAGATTGCTCCAACATCGATGCAGTGGCATTCAGGCTCAGCATGTCCAAGTTGCCACCTTGCATTTGGGCGAGGCGTTGCATGGCCCATGAAAATTGTTGCACTGGCGTCATTGCCGGCATGCTGGCGGGGTCCATGGCGTTGGGATGAGGGGCTGCGGTGGTGTTCATAGTTGTGCCTGACTTACTTGGGGAGTTGTCCCATGCGAATTTGGAGTCGGGCTTGTGCCCCCACCATAGAGGCTTGTGCATCCGCGAGGGCATATTGGTTTTGTGCCAGCTCGCGAACTTGATTCAGCAAGTCTTGCCACTGTTTTCGGCCTGCTTGAAACTGGCGCTGGTAGGACTCCAAGACCACCTCCGAGCTGGCCACGGATTTTTCAAGTGCCTCGATGCGATGCCGTGCATTGACAAACTCTTCTCTGTCCGTCTGCAAGGTTTGCTGTATCTCTCGAATGGCCGTTTCAATGGCTTGCTCTGCACCGTCTATGCGGGTACCGATGGCTTGCGCTTCAACCAAATTAGAGAATCCGGGGCCCGGGGTGAAACGCAGACCTAAAAAGTAAGTGTTACTCACATCCATGGTCGAAGATTGGCCTCGGATGGGCTTGACCACGCGACCATAGATTTGGGGATAAGCCTCGGCGTTTTTGGCCTCTAAACTGCGCCGCAGAAACAGCACATCCATGCGCGCCTTGGCGGTGACCGGATGGTCCAGGGCCACTTGGTGAAAGTCTAATTGGTCTAATTCTTGAGCAAACTTTTGGGTTTCCACTCGACCACGGGAATAGTGGACCGATGGCACACGATTCGCCAACTGCGGCAGACCCGAGAGTTGTTCTAACCGCCGAATCGCCACTTGCAAACTGGTTTGCGCGGTCAAGAGCTCGACCTGGGTTTGCAACAAGCGGGCATCTGCCAATTCCAGATCGATGCGTGGCGAGGCCTCGGCCTCTACTCGCCTGCGGATTTGCGCCTGATAGCCCACGAGGCGGGTGTGCGTTTGCTGGGCGAATTTGACCCGTTCGTTGGCAGCAATCATGTTTTGCCAAGCCGTCACGACCTGCAAGTACAAATCTTGTTGCACCAATTGCACTTTGAGCAGACTAATGTCCGCCATGGTCTGGGACTCAGCAATACGGGCATTGGTGCGCCCAAAATCCCATACCGGTTGTTCCAATTGCACCGATCTCGAAGCACTGACATTGGCACTGCCGGTGTTGGTTTCGAGCGTGGTCGAAATCGTGGGCCATCGAATTCGCTCTCTGGCCGTGACGTCTTGGCCAGCCGCACGCGACTCAAATCGGGCGGCCAGCATGGTCGGGTAAGTGGCCGAAGCCGCCTCCATCAGTTCACTCAATTGAAGCGAAGAGGGTGCGGGCTGTCCCTGAACAGAGCTGAAAAAGCACAACAGCACAGGCAGGACTAAGCGTTGCGTCATTCCACGTGCGGTTGTTTCTTTGAGGCAAAGTGGGGTGGGCAATTGAAAGTTCACAGAGGCGCGCCTACATGAGATCGGAAAAACAGAGGAAGAATCACTTCTCGATCAACAAGAAGTTTTTTTCAAAAATTCGACGGACTTGATCTGCATGCAAATAAATCGATTCGTAAAGTTTTTCAGAAGGCATGAGGCATTTGGACCGACCATCGCTCTCCAGACTGACGGCTTCGATCAGACCGGCCGCTTCCATTTCTCGCATGCGTGTTCTCAATGCTTTTTCGGTGAACCCAGAGCCCCCCATCAGGTCTTTCAAAGCTCGGGGTAAGAGAGTTCTGTCGGCGACGGCGCGCTGTGCAATGCGGTAGTACAGATGGCGCCCAGTCAGGCTGCTCAAAATGGGCGCGTTGTCCAATTCCCATTCGTGTAATTCGGCCAAATTGGCAACAATGGAAGTGAGCTGACTTGTGTTAATTTCTCTAGAAATCACATAAACCCCTTGGATAATTACGCAATTGCGAAATCATGGTTTAAGTAGACCTCAGGAATTCAGTAAATACCAGCCATATACGGAAGTTAGTTCCGGCAATGCGGACTAAATGATAAATTAATTATCATTTAGTGCTTTTATCAGTTGCTGGCTTGTTAATGGTTTAATCAAAATTGCGTCAAAGCCACGATTTTTAAGCTGGCGGAGATCGCCCTCTGTGGCAAAAGCGGTATATGCAAATATCTTCAATTTGCTGAATTTTTCATTTTTCCGCAGAACATCCAAAACCTCGAGACCACTCATTTCGGGCATAGAAATGTCCAGCAAGACACCCGACACCTCCAGATGTTCGAGCTGCTTGAGCGCGTCTTGCCCCCCTGCAGACTCATGGACCATCCAGCCGAAGGGTCTCAAAATGAGGCCCGGCAACAGTCGGTTAATCCCATTGTCGTCCACAACCAATATCGATTTAGAGGCAGGCATTTAATCCCCCAATTCTTACTGAGAAAATAAAATGAGAGTCAATCATTTATTTTTTAATCCCACATTATTATTTGATTTAAATGAAGACAGGCATTTATTCAACCACCGGGTGATTCATCGCTTTCATGGCAATCAAGGCCTGAAAAAATCCGTGAATCCATTCCATATCAATGGGTTTTGCCAAAAGCTGCACATCACTGGGCAAGCCCCCTTTGGCATCTATTTGAGCCTTCGTTAATCCGGTAATCGCAATAATGGGTAAATTAGAAAAGAATTTGTGTTCACGCAAAGTTTTGATGAATTGAAAACCATCCATATTGGGCATGATCAAATCGGTCAGCAAAACTTGGGGCTGGATCACCGGCATGTCCAACAAAGCCTCCATGGCCGACGCATACATGACAACATCCAAGGGGTCTTGCCAGCGGTCAAAATAGGTTTGATACATCAGCCGAGAACTTTCATCGTCCTCAACCACCAAGACCCGTAATTTGCTGTCGGTTTTGTAGCGTGCTTCGGGCAACATGCCATGGGCAACTTGGTATTCTTGAATCGACTGCAAGGAAATACGGCGATGACCGCCTTGCGTCTTCCAGGCTTTCAAACTGCCGGTTTCAACCAAATTTTGTACGGTTCCAACCGAGACCCTTAAGAGTTTGGCCGCATAGCTGGTGCCGCAATATCCGTCGTCAGTAGTCGCTTGGTTCATGAAATTTAAGCCTCCATTGAATTTGTAATTTTTTCAGACATAAGTCTTTAAATACACTCTGTAACCACGAATGGCGGTGCATTGTTCCTCTATTTCTTAGCGCTTCTTCATGTTGCGACCCCTTCCACTTCGACAAGATTCATGAGGCCATACCTCTACCGAGCCCCTTGTTTTGCGACCAGAGTGTTTGCGAATCTGCTGTCCAAACGCCTTGTAGAAATTGTTAAATTGCGCGCATCGCTGCCGAGAATTTGAGTGCCACCGAATCATTTGAATTTGTTGATTTCAAATGATCAAAGTGTCCACCTCATCAGTGCCGAAGGGACAAAAGGGGTATGACAATTCGGCTCATGCCGTTAAATCAACAATTGGCCATCAATCATTTGCTGGTTCGCTTACCCACAGACAGTTGGGAGCGGTGGCAACACGCGTTGGTTCCCGTCCAACTTCAAGCGGGGAGGGTTCTCTTTGAGGACGAAGCCCATCTGACCCATCTGTATTTCCCCACCTCGGCCATTCTGTCCATCTCCCACCTTTTGCGTGACGGTGAATCCATTGAAGTGGCCATGATCGGATCGGAAGGGGTCGCAGGCGCGGCGTCTTTGCTGGGACGCAGTCTGTCCAACCACAGGGGCATGGTTTTGCGCTCCGGTCTGGCCTATCGGTTAAAGAGCGCGTGGCTGGAGTCAGAGCTCAAAAGCTCTCCTCTTTTTTTGCAGATGATGTTGCGCTACTCGCAGTCGCTGATTTCCCAAATTTCACAGGTCTTGGCCTGCAGTTGTCACCACCATGTCGAAAAACGACTCAGTCGCTGGCTGTTGATGTATGCCGACCGCGCGGGCTCCACATCGATCCTGTTCACACAAGAGCAATTGGCCGACAGCTTGGGGGTGCGCAGAGAACGGCTCGCCAAAGCGGCCAGCGAGTTGCAAAAAAAGGGGTTTATTCAGTACTCTCGCGGCAGCATCGACATTTGCAACTCGCGCGCCCTGCAAGCCGACACTTGTGAGTGTTATGGCGTGATCAAAGCGACTTACGCCCCGATCTTCCATCCCACCTGATCCACCGTCTTCAGGCTTTATTCCCGAGCTCTATCGTCGTTCATTGAATCTTTTTTTTCAATTGTGCTTTGCGATAAGCCGAGGGCGTGACCCCCATCACACCTCGAAAATAACGTGTGAAATTGCCGGCCGACGAAAACCCGAGCTTCAACGCCACTTCGGCCAGATCCTCGCCACCCCCGCCCATCATTTGCAAGGTGCGCAACATGCGTATGCTTTTCCAAGTGACTTGGGGTGAACTTTTCAACTCTCGCTGAAACAGCTCATACAAACGACTGCGAGACAGTCCGACACGCTTTGCAACTTCTGTGATGGAATGAACATTCACCGAGGGGTCTTGCATGTACTCCAGCGCCAATCGCAATCTGTAGTCGATCAGTTTTCTGCGCTGAGGCAAAATCAGAGGGCGCACCGTCTGACTGGCCTTGTGAAGGGTCAGCCTCAGCAAGTGGATGACCGCCACTTCCAAGGTTCGCGCATCCAGCAACTGATGGGCCTGGACGCTTTGCATCAACTGAAGCGCCGCCTTGTGAATTTCTGGCGAAGACGCCATGGAAGGTGCTGCATGCACGAGAGGATGCCCCAGCTCAGCCTGAACTTCATCTAGCCAAGATTGCTGGAGAGACAATTCCAAAATCACCGCGCTTGTTTGGGGATCGTCTAGGGTGAAATCATGTGACTCATAGCGGTTAATGCCCACCACAAAGTCTTCGCCGTAGGGTGCGGAAACGTCCCCTATTTGGGCATGGGCGCTGCCTCCCTCGATCCAATAGCCGTATTGCATCTGCCAATTCGCATGGGCATGGTGGGTCAGGGTGTGCGAGATCGCACGAACTTCCACAGCGCCAAATCTGCCTTCGACCACTGCATAAA
>JACCDH010857561.1_pt1 | contig 10493 bp, 8 predicted proteins | sample 7442481 | NCBI WGS metagenome assembly JACCDH01 (sample SAMN15323433, study PRJNA562643) | freshwater metagenome | isolation source: river surface water | place: USA:Blue River Watershed | collected 2017-08-15
AGATGTTCGATTCAGCTGGGACTACAAGCCAGAGAAATACATGCGAACCAGCATTCAAGTGACCAATTTGTATGAGCAAATCAATGGCTACGCATCATTGGCCACCATGTTCAGTCGAAGCAATTTTGTGAAGCGAGAAGGATTAACGATTGCCCAGAGAATGGAATTGGCCACTGGTTTATTTGGTGAAGTTTCACTGAGCCACATGCGCCAACTTCCCATCAATACTTTGAAGCAGGACAATTGGTCGGGACAGGTCTTTGGAGAAAACAACAAGCCCGTTGATTTTGAAGACTACCTCAAAACTGAAGTTAGTCTTTTATTGCAATACCGCATTGGTCAGCAATACTACCGCCGCAATGGACGCAAATATTATTTGCCCAATCGCAATCCTGAGCTCTTTTTCACCTACCGAAAAGGAATTCCAAACCTGGCAAAGAGTGAAGTCAACTTTGATTATGTTGAACTCTCCATCCGACAAAAGTTTCGTATTCCTGTCTTGGGTGAAGGTGAATGGGCAGCTTATGCTGGGACTTATCTGAACAAGAAAAGTTTACGACTCATGGAATACCGTTATTTCAGAGGTTCTGACTTCTTTCTTTTCTCCGATCCCACCAACAGTTTGCAATTGTTGGGGCCTACTTTCAGCACACCCAACGCTTTCTTCAAAGCCAATTACTTCCATCATTTCAATGGATTGCTCACCAACAAACTACCGCTCATTCACCGACTAAAAATTACTGAGGCCGCAGGTGCCGCAACACTCATCATTGCTGACCAAAACTTTTACCACCAAGAATTATACTTGGGTATGGAAAGGGTTTGTAGAATTAAAAAACAACTGTTCAGGTTGGGATTGTACGCTTGTACATCAGACAACAACTTTGGATCTGCCCGACTAACCTATAAATTCGGCATTGCATTTTTCAATACATACGCCAAAAACTGGACCTACTGAGCTTGGACTTTTCGCTCTCGGAAAAGCATCAAGAACAAGATGGCGACCACAGCAGAATATCCCGCGAATGACATCCAAATGCCTGACCAATCCAAATGCGGGATGGACTGCCCTTCCGCATTGGTGGTGTAATGGGTAAAATAATGTTCAATCACCCAACCACTCACGCGACTTCCCAAAACTGCACCCAGTCCATTGACCATCATGGTAAACAAACCCTGAGCACTGGCACGTATGGATGGTTCTACACTTTTTTCAATGAACAATGATCCACTGATATTGAAAAAATCAAAGGCCATTCCGTATATAATGCATGACAATAAAATCATCCACAAACCATCACCAGGATTTCCAAATGCGAACAAACCAAAACGCAACACCCAAGCCACCATGCTGATCAACATCACTTGCTTGATGCCAAAGCGCTTCATGAAAAAAGGAATGGCCAAGATGAACAGCGTTTCTGAAATCTGCGCCAAGGAAGAAACAATGGCAGGATACTTCACGGCCATGGTATCGGCATAGGCTGGATTGCCATCAAAGTCATGCAAGAAAACATCCCCGTAGGCATTGGTCAATTGCAATGCAGCGCCGAGCAACAAGGCAAACAAAAAGAAGACTGCATAATAACGATCCTTCAACATCTTAAAGGCATTCAACCCCAGAGCCTCCACCCACGATTTGCGTTCCAAGTCCTTGCCCAAAGGAGGACAAGCCGGCAAGGTAAAGGCATAAGCCGCCAAAACAAATGACACGGCACCACCCAAATAAAATTGGAAAGCATCTGTTTCATGACCCGTTAAGCTGACGGTCCACAACGCCACAATAAAACCAACCGTTCCCCAAACGCGAATAGGCGGAAATACTTTCACAACATCAATGCTTTTGTCTCTGGACAATATCGCGTACATCACGGTATTGGACATGGAAATGGTGGGCATGTAAAAAATCATGGTCAACAAAATTCTCCAAAACATCTCGTCTGGAGATTGCGCGGAAGGCACCAAAAACAAACCGATACCGCCCAATAAATGAAGAACGCCATAGAGTTTCTCTGCATTGATAAAACGATCGGACAAAATACCCGCAATGGCCGGCATGAATAAAGCTGAAATCCCCATGGTGGAGAAAATTACCCCAAACTGATCGGGTCCCCACTGTTTGGTTTTGAACCAAAATGCACCGATGGTAATCAACCAACTTCCCCAAATAAAGAATTGCAAAAAGCTTAGCGCTGTCAAACGTAGTTTCATCATATTTCAAATATAGGGAAAGAGACTACTTTTTGGGCAAAAACAACTTGCTTCTATTGGTCCAAACCCAAACCATCAAAAAGAAACCGGAAATAATCAAAGCCGATAAACCCCAAGATTGCTGAGGAGAGAAATGCCCTGACCACGACTTCAAGGGCAACCCAAATCCCAGTAAACCCTCATAAATCAACATCACATGAACGATATAAATCAGCAGAGTGTTCTGCCCCATTCGCAGAAACAAATTGTCCTTAAAAACAAAGAGCTTGTTAACCCAAATCAAAACGCCCAAAACCATTAACACATATCCCAATCCAATCAGCGCATCTTTGTTGCTCAACTGAATATTGACATTGGCCATACCCAATTGTTGAATGACAAAATCCAATCCCCAGAGAATGTAGTATGCATCCCGAACCAAAATATATCCCAATAAAGTCAGAACAAAGGCGGTACCATAGCGCAAGACATGACGCTCATACACCCGGAGCAAATGCCCCATTCCTGCACCAAAGAGGGTATAACCACTGAAACGAATAAAACTGAAATCCGAGTACTGACCATAAAAGAAGTTTTGAATCCATTTGGGCCAATACGCAGGACGATATATAACTTGCGATTGAAGACCTTGATTCACCCATTCTCTTTGTTGGTGAATGTAAAATTCTTGGTAACCATTACAAATCAAAATCACAAAAGCACCTGCCAAAGCCCAAAGGTAAAAAGGCAATCGAGAAAGTTTAGAGAGACCGAATAACAGGAGGATTAACAAAATCGCTACCCCAATGGATTGCAAGACATGAAACGCCATGAGCCAATCTGTGTGATAAGTCGATCCATCCAACCAGCAAGAAATCAAATTGCGCAAATGCAATTGCAGCAAGTAACCCCACAGCATCAACTCCAACACCCGTCTATATCCTTTTCTTACGCGGTTGTTTTGCCAATAACCTCCTTGCTCCTTTGGGGATGACAACAAATAAGCAAAGACAATTCCCGAGATGGTAAAAAACAATGGAGAGGTATAACCGTGCAAATGCTGCCAGAACACATACCAATCAGTATTCAATGCACGATAGTCTGGCGAAAGTAGCTCACCTGTGATATGGCCTTCCAGCATCAAAAGGATGGCAATGGATCGGGCCATGTCAATGAAGACCAATCTCGGTGCAGGTACAGGATGAACAGATGAATTCAAATCAAGACAAAAATAATGATTTTCAATCTTTAATCACTCTCAACTCTTAAGATGGGATATTGAGCGCGCCAATGTGCATATTCCGGATAACGAACCAATCCAAACATGCTCTCCGGCTCCAATGCCATTACTATTCTTTTCAATTGATTCTGTCCACACGGGACATACCAATATTCTGCACCGGCTGAAACAGAAATCTCTTGAATTGTCCAATCCCCTGTCCATCCTGGCACCTGCATACCCTCCAACATTTGTGTCTTCCATCCTTCGTGTTTCCATTGCTTGAACAAAAAAGTTCCAGAACTCAGACCTTTTAAAACCCGAATCTTCTCTATTCCATGGTGCATCAACCATTGATTCAATAGCGTGTCTGATGCAGGAATCAAATATCCACTGGGCACTTGCACTTTCTTAATTGGCAATATTTCAGATTGATAAAACCCATAACTAAAATTCTTTGCCTCATTGGAATCCTTGTGATACATAGCAGTCTTCCAACTTTCTTTGCCTACAAAATGATCCATGGATATTATTACTTCATCTGATAAGGGCTCTTGCTCTCTGTAACCATTCACTGCATGGAATACATCCTCGTTGTTCTTTAACACCACTTCCAATAACGCTGACAATAATGCTATTTGCCCTTCAATCCTGCTTTGAATGTTGTCATTTCTGCTTTTTCCGTTTAATCCTTCGATGATAAAAGACAAACTTCCCCCTAAAGCTCCTAAACCCTGGCGACCATCATCAATATCCACCGTGCTATGCCTAATTCGCTCGTTTTTAGCCATGGATCCAACTGCATATTCAGAGAATGAGATTCCCTTTAAAGCCATGATAGAATCTACTGCTGGTAATATCACGCCAGAAGAAAAAGAATGATGAAAATTCCCCCTGCAATTCAGATTGGTGACAATGCCCAATTGCTCATGGGTCCTCTTTTCCCAAGGAAAATCAGATGTACCAATATCCGCAGGATATTCATGTATATCAATCAATACATGCGGTTGATATTCCTGATACATGGCATGAACAACTTGATTCTCCTTTTCCAACAACAATAGGTGATCTCTATTTAAATCTTGATTCCTTCCATTGCGTCTGGTGCCCTGTTCGTGCCCATCGGGATTGACCATTGGTACAACACAAAAATGAACATTCCCAAATCTTGCCTTGTACTCGGGCAATTGTTCTATCAACCACAATGCGGCCTCCATGGCAGAAGGTTCATCTCCATGCTGCTCAGCAATGATTATAATCTTCAAGTCACTGTCTTGAAGATTAGCGTTCATAACGGACACCAAATCCCTGCCGAGATGGCTTTTACCCATCACCTTGAATCGAAGACCTAAAGAGCTTGCTGTTCTTTGTTGCAACCAATTCAGCATTTCTTCATGGCCTGTCCAATGCTGAAATTGACCACTAACAATGGGCCTTGGCAAAGGCTGGGCTACAATTGTAAAAAACAACAACATCAAAAACCCCAATCCAATTCCTCTTTTGACCAATAATTCCATATTTACTAAACTAATCATTCCTGCTATTTTTGCCAAATGAATACAATCTTGTTTCTTTTAACTTTCGTCGCCGGTATGCTTGTGGTAGCTGCCATGATGGGTTCTTTTCGAAAACCTGTGATCACGAACGAAACCATGCCTGGTTATTCCTTGCTTGGAATAAACTATCAAGGACCGTATCAAAAGATTGGTCCCTCAATAAAAAAGATTGCTCAATTGGCAAAATCAAAAGGCATCCAACCCCAAATTGTAGCGGTCTATTTTGACAATCCCCGCGAGGTAAAAGATACAGACTGCCGTGCATTGGCCGCCATTCGTGTGACACCCGAGATAGCAGCACTGCTTCAACATGAATCATTAACCCAATTGAATATCCCATCTGGACCAGCTTGGGTCGGGCACTGGTCCGGTTCAGCGCTCCCAACACGCATCATGGGCGCCATTCGGGTTTATCCTTTTTTGCACAAGAAAATTACCGAAGAGCAAATCATGCACAAAGTCAATTTCGTGTATGAAGTGTACGAACCCAAAGAAACCATCTTTGTCATGCAATACAACGCGTAATGATGACTGCAAAAGATTACATCGATCATTACAAAATGATTCCTCATCCTGAGGGCGGACACTATTTGGAATGTTACCGTTCCGAGCAATCGCTGGGTTTTCCAGGTTTCGATGGTCCAAGAAATTACAGCACCAGCATTTTGTTCCTGTTGGAGGCCGGGCAAACTTCTTCATTGCACCGCATCAAGAGCGATGAAATTTGGTACCACCATGATGGCGGTTGTTTGGTGATTACGGAAATTGATGAACAGGGCAATCACCATGTAACCCTCTTGGGAAAAGATTTTTCTCAAGGTCAACAACTGCAACACGTTGTAAAAGCTGGCAGATGGTTCGGTGCACGCCCCTTGAATACCGCCTTTGTTTTGGTGGGATGCCAAGTAACTCCTGGATTTGATTTTAGGGATTTTGAATTAAAAAATCCTTGAAACAAAAAAGGCCCCATAGGAGCCTTTTCAAATTTATTCAATCCGCTTTTATTCTGTAATCACAAACTCCGTCCTTCTGTTCTTGGCGCGATTGGCATCTGAATCATTAGGAACCGTTGGGCTGGTCTCACCGTATCCCTTGGCTATGATTCGATTCTCCGCCAAACCAACACTGACCAAATAACGCTTCACTGCATCAGCCCGCTTCTGAGACAAGTTCATATTCAAAGCATCGTCTCCCAAATCATCCGTGTGTCCTCCAACCTCAATTTTGCGTTGTGGGTTCTTGTTCAATAAGACAACCAACTTATTCAGCTCAACAAAACTCTCCTTCTTCAAAACATCACTGTTGGAATCAAAGAATACATTCTTCATTCCATCCGCAGTGGTGTTTCCCAAAGCAATCTTGGTTCCTACTTTCAACTTTTGCAAAGCAATGTTCAGTTTGTAGGGTTCTTTTTGCACTTCGTTGGACAAGGTAAATCGCTCTGAGTGGAACAAATAACCATCCTTGCTCACATTCATCACATAGTCTCTTCCGGGAGGAATGCACAACAAGAAATTACCCAATATGGGATCTGAATACGTATTGGCAATAACGGCTCCTGTCTCCATATCCAATAACTCCAACTGCGCTTCCAACTTTTTAAAGCTGGCCTTGTCCGTAATCACACCAGTCACATAAGAAACCTTTTTGGGGCGAGCAAAATCAGGCAACAAGAATCGGTACAAATCCAATCCACCCTTACCGCCTGGACGTGCTGAAGCAAACAAAGCATATTGGCCATCCGTAGTGACTTGAAAGCTATTCTCGTCATGCTCGGTATTAATGGGATATCCCAAATTGATGGGCTTTCCCCATTCGCCGGTTTCATCTCTTCGACTTAAGAAAATATCCATCCCGCCCATCCCTGGATGACCGTTTGAACTAAAATACAACGTATTACCATCGGGGTGAATCATCACACTCTCCTCCTGAAAGTCGGTATTGATCCATCCTCTAACCTTCTCTGGCTTGCTCCACTCTCCAGTCTCTCTCAATACAGAATAATAAATATCTTGTTCTTGAATCCCGCGCGCGCTGCGCTTTCCACGTACAAAATACATGGTCTTTCCATCCGCTGAAAAAGAAGGTTGACTCTCCCATGCGCCACTATTGATCATGTTTCCCAAATTCTTCCCGGGTTCCCATTCATTGCCCTTCTTCAGCGAAAAAAACAAATCACAACTACCCACACCTGTCCGTTCTCCTCCCCATTGTCCATCCAATGTTTGACAAGCGGTAAAAATCAAAGTAGAACCATCTGCACTCAACGAGGGAGCGCCCTCGTTCATGGCAGTATTGATGCTGATGATGGGCTGGGCAGGAGCATATACACCCGCATTGTCCCTTCTCGAAATATAAAAATCCTCTTGCTGTCCAGCATCTACTCTGGTATCCGGAACCAATCGAGTAAACAACAAAGTGTTTTCATCAGCCGTAACGCATGGGTAATATTCATCATGTTCGGTGTTCACACCATCTCCCATATTGACAGGATCAAATGGGACAGGATACTTCAAGGCCTTCTGCGCAAAGACACAACTCGCCAAAATCAACTGAGCTTTCTTCTCGATCAACTTGTCATTCTTGGGGTAAGGCATAAACTTGGAAATGCACTTTTCGGCTTGCGCATAATCTGCCTTGGCCATATAAGCCTCCGCTAAAATTAAAAGGGCCTCTGGGAATATTTCAGGATGCATGGCCACGCCTTTCTCCAAATTGGGAATGGCAGCATCCCATTGTTGATCATCCAAATACAATTGAGCCAAAAGAAAATGGGCCTCGGTAAAATCAGGATTGCTTTTGATCAAATCCTTTAACAACTGCTCTGCTGCTGCTGTTTCTCCCAATTTGTACTTCTCGCCAGCCTCCTCGTACCGTTTGATGGCCTTTCTTTCGGTGATGGTATATTGCGGCGCCGGTTGTGAAAAAACACAACCTACGGTTCCGAGAAAAAACAAAAGTCCTAAAATCGTTTTCTTCATTTCAATAATTGGTTTTAATCACGTAGACGTCTTCATTTTCGCGCTTCATGTAGAACGTTTCTCTGGCGTAACGCTCCAAGGTGCGCTGGTTGGTGGTCAGGTCTTTTAAATCTTGATCCACCAAAAGATTCTTCTGTTTCATTTCATCAATCTCTACTTGCAAACGATCACTCGCCATTTTGGATTTGACGATGAATACCAAGTTGATATTATGAATGAAGGATATGTAAATTAGATTGAACAAAAAAGCAAGAACAAATTTGTTCCGAAAAAATTTGATAATCATCCGCTTCATGCTCACAATTTGCGATAAAATTCATGCCACTTCGCAACATTCGCTTTTTCTTGTCAACAGTTTAAGGTGAAACATCGTAGTTTTGAACATGCTTTTTGATGGCGCATCCCAGGGTGATTTACAATGGCAGGAAATCAAAGACCTGCTCAGTGAACTGTGCTATCAACCCAGCGCTAGGAACCAATTGGAACAGCTTTCTCCGGTCAATCAGTCCGCCCATCTTAAAAGAGATCTTGGTGAAATGGAGGAGTTCTACGGATTAATGGGGAGTGGTGGTCATATTCCCAGTGGTGAATTTGTAGAGATGCACCGGACTTTGCAAATGCTGCAACTTCGTGATTCCGTCCTGAACGAAGACGATTTTAGAAACATTGTTTCCAATGCAGTGATTACCAACGACTGGGTAAAAATCAAAAATCAATCGGGTCAATACTGGTCACATCTCAACGCTCACTTCGAACAAGTCACCGAACAAAAAGAAATCATCACCATCATTGAATCCATATTCAATCCAAATTGGCAAGTCAGAGACGATGCCTCTCCAGAGTTGAAGAGTATTCGAGAAGGCATCATGGTCGTCAGAAGACAAATCACCAAGAACTTCCAAAAAGTTTTGCGTGAATTGCAAGGCAAAGGTTTCATCGCTGCAACGGAAGAAGGCTATCAAAACGAAAGAAAAGTTTTGGCTGTCATCAGCAGTTACAAAAAAAATGTTCCCGGAATCATCACTGGCAGCAGCAAAACGGGTTCCATCACATTCATTGAACCTTCTGTCAATATTGCTCTGAACAATGAATTGGAAATGCTTAAGGAAGATGAGCTCAAAGAGATTAGGAAGATTCTCTGGCAACTCACCCAAGCCATTAAGGGCTATGCACCATATTTGCTCGCTGCTCAAAAAATGCTCATTCACTTTGACTTTTTGCGGGCAAAAGCACGTTTGGGTTTAAAATACAACGGCATCATTCCTTCGCTCAACGAGCAGCCGGAAATTAAAATTAAAGCAGGATACCATCCTATATTGTTTTTGCAACACCAATTGCAGAAAAAGCCCATCTTTCCGCAAGACGTGCATCTGAACACTGAGCAAAGAATTCTCGTCATCAGCGGTCCCAATGCAGGCGGTAAATCGGTCACGATGAAAATGATGGGATTGATTCAAGTCATGTTTCAATGTGCGATTCCCGTGCCCGTCAAGCAAGGTTCCGTATTGGGAATATTTCACGCCTTTCTCACCGACATTGGCGATCACCAAAGCATCGAAAATCAACTTTCCACCTATAGTTATCGATTGAAACGGATGCGCCATTTTTTGGAACTGGCCAACCGAAGATCTTTGGTTTTATTGGATGAATTTGGAACCGGCTCAGACCCTGATTTGGGAGGCGCTTTAGCCGAGGTGTTCTTTGAAGAATTGTACCACAAAAAAACATTGGGTGTCATCACCACCCACTACGCCAATATTAAACTGCGCGCAGAAAGCTTGCCCCAAGCCATTAATGGCCATATGGAGTTTGACGCGCAATTGCTGCAACCCAAATACAAGCTGATCATGGGAAAAGCTGGCTCTTCATTTACTTTTGAAGTAGCCGAATCCAATGGTATACAAAGTGAACTGTTACAACGCGCACGCAAAAAAATCGATTCCAAAAAACTGAAATGGGACCAGTTGTTACTGGAATTGGAAAAAGAGAAGCAAATCCTAACACAGCAATTACTAGAAACGGAAAAGCAACAAAAAGCGGCTAACCTAAAAATTGAACAATACGACAAAAAGAACACTGAGTTGCAGCTGTTGACCCAAAAGAAAAATCTACAATGGGACAAGGAACAAGTAGATCTACAATTGGCCAAGAAAATGAAGCAATTCATTACGGGTGTCAAATCCAAAGGCAAAAACCAAGAGCTTTGGGATGAAATGAAAAAGTTCATTTTGATGGAGCACGCCAAATTGGAAAGCCAACGGAAAAAAGACCAAATCAAAAAACAAAAAAATCAAATCAAAGAGGAAGAGGAATCCACTTTGGTCCCACTTTCAATTGCCGACTTGGTAAAAATCAAACAGACCAAACAAGTGGGCATCGTCACCAAAATAGAAGACAAAGGAGTTACCGTCATTATTGGTAATTTCAAGACGCTGATATCAAGAGATAAATTGATAAAAATCTAAACTGCTTTCAATCCCAATTCCGCCCCCAATTTCAACATGTATTCATGGGCTTGCTGGGCATCGTTCTGAATGACTCCATCCA
>JACCDH011358780.1_pt1 | contig 10493 bp, 5 predicted proteins | sample 7442481 | NCBI WGS metagenome assembly JACCDH01 (sample SAMN15323433, study PRJNA562643) | freshwater metagenome | isolation source: river surface water | place: USA:Blue River Watershed | collected 2017-08-15
CAAGGACCTGGCCGACATCCCCGAGAACGTGAAGGGGCAGCTCGAGATCGTGCCGGTCAAGTGGATCGACAAGGTGCTGGAAGTGGCTCTGGAGCGTCAGCCCACGCCGCTGCCTGAGGATGAGGTCAAGGCCGTCCCCGTGGAGGTCAAGGCGGAAGCGGCTGCGGCCACTCCGGCTGCGCAGACCGAGGTGATGAAGCACTGAATGGCATGCAAAAAATCGGCGAGGGCAGGAGGATTGTCGAGAAATCGATGTATACTGTTGGTCTTCGCTGATCGCAACCACCAAGTTCGGTCAACAGGCTGAAAAGCCACGGCGAGTTTGCGGGATTAGCTCAGTTGGTAGAGCGATACCTTGCCAAGGTATAGGTCGAGAGTTCGAGTCTCTTATCCCGCTCCAAATGCTCGAAAGCCTGGTTTCAAGACCAGGCTTTCGTTTTTGAGTCTTGTGCTCAACATGGCGCGATAGCAAAGCGGTTATGCAACGGATTGCAAATCCGTCTAGCCCGGTTCGACTCCGGGTCGCGCCTCCAGATTCCGATCCAACGCCCTTGAGCCTCAGGCTCCGGGGCGTTTTGCTTTTGCCGGCTGAAAATTGGCGGGTCCCTGCGGCCTTTATGCGGCTAAAGAAATTCCTGCGGGTGCCTAGCATCGGGTGACATGCCGATACCGTGTGGGTGTCGGCCAAGGAATCACCGCGATGGACAGAACCGACGCCGCCACTTTGCAGTCGCCCGCCCTGGCGCAGGCCCCACAAGCCACGACGACCGACGCCTGGGGCGTCGCCCTGGCTCAGGGGCTTGCCGAGGCTCGCAGCGGGCAGATGCCTCTGGTGACCTTGCTGGATCTGGCTCAGCAATGGGCCCAAGGCGGGCAGTCCGAGGCGGCCGCCCAGCTCTACGAGGCCTGGCTGGCCAGTACGCAGTCACCGCAGCGGCCCGTGGCTCTGTTCAATTGGGGCACGATGCTGGGCGCCTTGCGTCAGCACGACAAGGCCGAGAAGGCCTACCGCGAGGCCCTGGCCTTGCAACCCAACTTCATCCAGGCTCACCTGAACCTGGGGCACCAGTTGGAGCACCTGCAGCAGCCTGAGGTGGCGCTGGACTGCTGGCGCCGCGTGCTGGTGCTGGTCGATGAGCAAAAGGCCGACGTCGAGCTCAAGCTGCATGCGCTGAACAACCTGGCCCGTCTGCTGGAGCAACTGCGCCGCTATGACGAGTCCGAGGCGTACATGGTGCAGAGCCTGCAGACCCAGCCCGATCAGAGCAAGGTCATCCAGCACTACGTGCACATCCGCCAGAAGCAGTGTGAATGGCCGGTCTATCAGCCCGTGGGGCAAGTCACACACAACCAGTTGCTGCTGGGGACCTCACCCTTGGCCATGCTGAGCGCCAGCGACGACCCCTCCCTGCAGTTGTTGACCGCGCGGACGTTTGTGCATGACCGGGTCCGGCCGGTGGGGCAGACGCTGGCCAACGCCCAGCGCAAGCCTGGCCGCATCCGCATTGGCTATCTCTCGGGTGACCTGCACATGCACGCCGTGGGCCTGCTGACGGTCGAGATGCTGGAGCTGCACGACCGTGAGCGCTTCGAGGTGTTCGGCTTTTGCTGGAGCACGGAAGACGGCACGCCCCTGCGCGATCGCCTGCTCAAGGCCATGGAGCACCACGTGCCGCTGGCCGGGGTGGACGACCTGACGGCGGCACGGCTGATTGCGGCCCAGGACATCGACATCCTGATCGACCTGCAAGGCTTGACCTCGGGCGCCCGTCCGGACATCCTGAGCTGGCGCCCGGCACGCCACCAGATCACGTACCTGGGGTTCCCGGCCACCACGGGCCTGCCCAGCATCGACCATGTCATTGCCGACCGCTTTGTGATGCCGGAAGCGCTGCAGCCGTTCATGACGGAAAAGCCGCTGTACCTGCCGCATTGTTACCAGGCCAGTGATCGCCAGCGTCCGGTGGGTGCGACGCCCAAGCGCGCCGACTACCAGTTGCCGGAGGACGCCTTCGTCTACTGCTCCTTCAACAACAACTTCAAGATGACGCAGGAGATGTTCTCCCTGTGGATGCGCGTGCTCCAGCAGGTCGAGGGCAGCGTCCTGTGGTTGCTGGCGGACAACCGCTGGGCGCAGGCCAACATGCTGCGCTGTGCGGCCGAGCATGGGGTGGACGCCTCCCGCCTGATCTTTGCGCCTCGGGTGGCGCCGCCTGACTACCTGGCCCGCTTCACGTTGGCCGATCTGTTCCTGGACACCTTCCCCTACAACGCCGGCACCACGGCCAACGACGTGTTGTGGATGGGCACTCCCATCCTGACTTTGTCAGGGCGGACGTACATCTCGCGCATGGCGGGCAGCCTGCTCACCAACGTGGGTCTGCCTGACCTGATCACGACCGACATGGACGCCTATGAACGCAAGGCGGTTCAACTGGGGCGCAACCCTCGCATGGTGCAGACCTACAAGCGCTACCTGGCCGAGCACCGCCACAGCTCGGACCTGTTTGACATCCCGGTCTTTGTGAAAGACCTGGAAAGAGCTTTGGCTGACCTGGTGACTGAATGATCGATATTCCCTTGCCCGACGAGGTGGCGCCTGCGCCACCCATGGTGTCGGCTGACCAAGGCGACCCCCTGCTGGGGGCGTTGCTGTGGTTGTGCCGTCATCACGGGCAGGAACGCTCGGCGGTCTCGCTGCTGGGCACCGCGGCAGCCAGCCTGCCGCTGGCGCCGCCCCAGGCGGTGCACCTCATGCGGGAGGCGGGCTTCAATGCGGCCATCATCAAGCGTGAGCCCGAACGCATCCTGGGCCTGCTGTTTCCGCTGGTGCTGTTGCTGCGCAGTGGCGATGTGTGCATCGTCACGCGTCGGCTGGAGTCGCGTTCTCGCCGCGATGGCGAGCGCTATGAAGTGGTCATGCCAGGCGAGGACCACGGTGTCGAGGCCACGATCGAGGACCTCAAGGCGGAGTACTCTGGCTACGCCCTGGTGGTCACACCCAAGATCCAGGAGCCTGAGCCTGACGATGGCGCGCCCATGGACGCCAGCCGTCACTGGCTGTGGGGCACGCTGCGTCGATTCATGCCGTATTACCGCTCGGCCATGCTGGCGGCCTTGCTCAGCAACGTGCTGATGCTGGTGGTGGGGCTGTTCTCGTCGGTGGTGTTTGACCGCGTGATTCCTCACAAGGCGCTGGTCACGCTGTGGTCGCTGGCCTTGGGCACGGGTGTGGCCATTGCCTTTGACCTGGCAGCCCGCCAGTTGCGCAGTCGCCTGATCGATCTGGCCGGCAAGAAGGCCGACCTGATGCTGGGCAACATCCTGTTCCGCCAGGCCCTCTCGATCCGCCTGGAGCACCGGCCACCCTCGGCCGGCGGCTTTGCGCACGAGTTGGCCCAGATCGAGACGGTGCGCGATTTTTCGACGTCGGCCACGTTGTCGGCCTTGTCGGACCTGCCGTTTGTGTTGCTGTTCATTGGCATGACTTTTGTGGTGGCCGGCCCTCTGGGCTGGGTGCTGGTGCTGGCCACGCCGATGGTGCTGGGCCTGTCCTGGCTGGCCCAGGGCATGCTGGCCCGTGTCATGAGCTCCAACCTGAAACAGCATGCCCACCTGCAAGGCGTGATGGTCGAGGCTGTCGAGGGGCTGGAGGACATCCGAGCCGCTGGCGCGCAGGGGCATTTCCTGCAGCGCTATGAAGAGTCCAACGCGGCATCGGCCGTGACGGCACTGCGCTCGCGCGCCCTGACCAGCTGGGTCAACAACTTTGCGATGGTGTCCCAGCAACTGGTCACGGTGATCATGCTGGTCTGGGGCGTGCACCTGGTCCATGACGGGCAGATCACGGGTGGCGCCCTGATTGGTGCTGTGATGTTTGCCGGCCGCGCGATTGCGCCGTTGACCAGCGTGGTCGGTCTGGCCACGCGTTACCAGGGTGCCAAGGCCGCCTTGCGCATGCTCAACCGCATCATGAGCCTGCCGACCGATCGACAGGTGGACCGCAAGTACCTGCCCCGCACCACGGTCAAGGGACAGCTGGCCCTGCGCGAGGTGTCTTTTTCGTACCCCAACAGCGGTGCAGAGCATGCGCCAGCGGTGCTCAAGGATGTGAACCTGAACATCATGCCGGGCCAGCGGGTGGCCATCCTGGGCAAGATGGGCAGCGGCAAGTCCACCATCCTGCGCATGCTGGCAGGCCTGTACCAACCCACCGAGGGCATGGTGGAAATCGATGGGATCGACCTGCGTCAGATCGATCCCATCGACTTTCGCTCGCATGTGGGCTTTGTGTCCCAGGAGCCTCGTTTGTTTGCCGGTTCCCTGCGCGACAACATCCTGCTGGGTCGTGCCCATGCCGATGTGCGCGCCCTGGTGCCTATCCTTCAGTTGACGGGGCTGGACAAGGTCGCAGCAGCTCACCCCATGGGCATGGACATGCCGGTGGGCGAGCAAGGCTGCCTGCTGTCGGGCGGGCAGCGCCAACTGGTGGCCCTGGCCCGCTGTCTGATCACGCGCCCGCAGGTGCTGCTGCTGGACGAGCCGACCAGCGCCATGGACGCGCAGGCCGAAGCGGCTTTTGTGAAGCACCTCAAGACGGTGGCCAACGAGAAGACACTGGTGGTGGTCACCCACCGCCCGGCCATCCTGGATGTGGTTGACCTGGTGGCGGTGGTGGAGGCAGGGCGCCTGATTGCCTTTGGCCCCAAGGCCCAGGTCATGGCCGCGCTGGCGGGTGCTCGCCCAGCGCCAGTCCCAAGTGTGCCGCCGTCCTTGCCGGGTTCGCCCATGCCTGCTCAAGGGGCTGCCCCGGGGGCCCCAGGCGGGACACCGATGGCTCCTGTTCATGCGCAGGCGCAACCGCCTGTGGTGGCGCCGGCGGTGCCCGTGCGTGCCCCAGAGATCCCGGCGACGCCGTCGGTGGCCTCTCCGTACACGCCCCCACCCGAGCAGCGCCTGCTGGGTGATGGCATTCCTGACTTGTCGATGTGAGGCGCAAGGGACTCCAGATGCGTTGGTCGCTCAAATCCATCCTGAACACGAGCCGCAGCAGCTTGCTGCAGCCCGGGGATGAGCGTTTCCTGGATGGTGTGCGCGCGGCACAAGTCACGGAGGCCACGCCGGGTGCCTCACTGGCCATCGTGCTGATGATGGTGGTGGTGGCGGTGACCTTGCTGTGGGCTTCCGCGGCGCGTGTGGATCAGATCACCAAGGCTGAAGGGCGTGTGATCCCCGACGGCCGCGAGCAGGTGATCTCGAGCCTGGAAGGGGGCATCTTGCGCGAGCTGTTGGTGAAGGAGGGCGCCCTGGTGGAAGTGGGGCAGGCCCTGGTCAAGCTGGACCCCACCCGTGTGGAGGCCATGCAGAACGAGGGGCAGGCCAAGCAACTGGCCTTGAGGGCTGCGATTGCACGCCTGACCGCCGAGTCCACCGGGCGGCCTCTGTACTTTCCGCCTGAGGTGGCGGCCGTGCCGGGCCTGGTGGCGGGTGAGACCGATGCATTCAATGCCCGGCGGCAGTTGCTCAATGAGGCTGTGGCGGTCAACCGTCAGAGCCTGGCCTTGTTGATGCGCGAAGTGGCGATGTCCGAGCGCATGGCCGACAAGGGTGTGCTGTCCAACGTGGAAGTGATGCGCCTGCGTCGTCAGGCCAACGAGTTGGTGCTGCAGGTGCAGGACCGGGTCAACCGATTCCGCCAGGAGGCCAGCAGCGAGCTGGTGCGTGTGCAGACCGAGCTGGCCCAGTTGCAGGAGCAACTGGTGGTCAAGCAGGATGTGCTGACCCGCACCGTGATCAAGTCGCCCATCCGGGGGCTGGTCAAGAACATTCGCCTGGGCTCGCTGGGTGGTGTGGTTCAGCCCGGTGCGGCCATCATGGAAATTGTGCCCCTGACCACCCGGATCCTGATCGAGGCTCGCATCAAGCCGGCTGACATCGGCTTTGTGCGGGTGGGCCTGCCCACGCAGGTCAAGCTCAGCGCTTACGACTATTACACCTACGGTGGCCTCAAGGGCCAGATCGAATACATCAGCCCCGATGCGCTGAGTGACGACCCCCGTGGCAGTGGCGCCCAGGACAACAGCTACTACCGCGCCCGGGTTCGCTCCGAGGTCTCCAACCTGCGCCGGGCGGGGCAGCCCCTGCCGGTGATCCCCGGGATGACCGCTACGGTCGAAATTCGCACTGGCGAGCAGACAGTGCTAAGTTATGTGATGCGTCCATTGATGCGTTCACGAGAAGCCTTCACGGAAAGGTGATGCCATGTTGAACCAAGCTTTCCTCCCCGTCCACCGACTGACCCTGTTGGGTCTGGCGATCATGGGCGCGACACACTTCGCAGCCGTGCAGGCGGCGCCTTCTCAGTGCACGGAGTCGGCGGTCAATCAGCCCCAGACTGCGGGCAAGTATCAGGATCGATCCTCGGGTGCGCCGGTGGGTGTGGTGGGCTCGGGCGATCCGATCACGCAGTTGCAGTTGCTGGTGCGCGAGGCCTCGCGTCGCAGCGCCGAGGTCGGTGCGGCTCGCTTGCTCGCTGAAGCCTCCGATTTCGATGTGGAGGAAGTGCAGGCCGGTCGCCGTCCCCAGGTGAACCTGTCGGGTAACGTCGGGGTGGGCCAGAACTCCAGCACAGGCCGAGATTCGAAAACGGGTTTGCAGGCCAACCTGGGCGTGAATGTGAGCGCGCCGCTGTATGACGGTGGCCGCCTCAAGTCGCTGACCGAGTGGCGCACCCGCCTGGCCGATGCCGCCAAACAAGGGCAGGGCGCGACCGAAGAGCGCGTGGCGCTGGAGGCCGTGAACACGGCACTGGAACGCCATCGCTATCGCATGCAGGCCCAGGTCTATCACCAGTACGTGCGCAAGATGGGCTGCCTGGTTGAGGCGCTGGAGCAGATCGTGGCCGAAGACAAGGGACGCGCCAGCGAGCTGGTGCAGGCCCGCAAGTCACAGCAACAGGCCGAGTTGCAGCGTGAAGTGGCTTTGTCCACGACTCGCCAGTTCGACATCCGCCTGCGCAAGCTGGTGGGCGACCAGTTGTTGCTGGGCGAGAGTTTTTCCACGCCCTTGATGAGCACGCCCAACCTGGACGAGGTTCAGCGCCTGATCGAGCGCAGCCAGGAGCTGCAACAGATCCGCCTGCAGGTCGATGCGCAGGAGAGCTACGCGCAGGCGGTGGCCACGGGCAACAAGCCCCAGGTCAACTGGACGTTTGGCAAGTCGGCTTCGCACCAGCCGGGCGTCAACACCTCGTCGTGGGCGGCCGGTGTGCAGGTGAACTGGGCCATCTACAACGGCGGCGGGCAGGAGGCGGCCACCAAGGCGGCGCTCAAGCGTGCCGATGCAGCCCGCCAGAGTTTTCAGGAAACGTTGAACACGCGCATGGCCCGGGTGGGCGAGATCCACGAGTCGGCCGTCTCGGCGATGGAGCGGGCCAAGCGCTACGTGGAAGTGCTGCGTGACAGTGACAGGGTTCGCAGCTTCACTTACCAGCAGTGGTCGCAACTGGGCCGTCGTTCGCTGTTCGACGTCATGTCGGCCGAGGCCGATCATTTTGCCCAGCGGGTGGCCTATGTGAATGCCCTGGTGGACGGGGCACAGGCCAACGCGTCACTGCGCTCGCAGGGCATCGGCCTGCTGAGCTGGATGCAAGTCACCCCCTGATCGGAGCACACCATGGCCTTTGACCTGTCGGTGATCATCACCACCCACCGTCGCCCCCTCTTGCTGTCTCGTGCGGTGCAATCCATCAAGCAACAAGGGCTGGACCGGGTCCAGCTGATCGTGGTGTCCGATGTGCATGAGCCGCAGTCCTATGCGGTGACCAATGCGCAGATGGGCGCGGGCGACATCTTTGTGCAGCGCCCTGGCGTGCCCGGCCCTTCGGCCAGCCGCAACATGGGGGTGCTGTTGGCCCAGGCGCCGCAGGTGATGTTCCTGGACGATGACGATTCACACGCGCCGGATTTTCTGGCGAAGTTGCTGCCCTTGATCCCTGCGGACAGTCAGGACGTGATCGTGTGTGACGGCTATGTGGCGCATGAGTCGCGTCAGCCCGATGGGGTGGAGGTGGAGTCCATGGCGCTGGTGTCGCTGGCGGGGGTGACCCATGCCGACCTGGCCGTCAAGAACCGCATCCCCAACAACTGTCTGATCTTTCCGCGCGAGCTGTTGCTGGCGCATCCTTTTGACGAGCACCTGGTGATCCTGGAGGACTGGGAGCACCTGCTGCACGCCTTGTCGGTGGCACCGATGCGCCATGTTCCGGTGGCCGGTCCGATCACGCACCACAATGCCCAGGGTGAGCTGACACGCAACAACAGCAACCCGGATCGATTGATCGACACGATCCTGACGGTGTATCGCCGTTGGCCGGCGCCTTCGGAAGCGGTGCGTCAGGCACGGATGGAATACTTCAAGGCGGCGGGGGTGGAGTTGCCGTTGGCGGTGTTCTGATCCTCGTGCCACTGGTGGGGTCGGTCCCATCACATCGTGGCCGAACGCATGAAAAACGGGGCCTTCGGGCCCCGTTTGGCTGTCACCTCTCGGTGATCAGATCAGGATCTGCTTGTACGGGTCGTCCAGGTTGACCAAGCTGCCCACCGAGGCCAGCATGGTGGCATCGAAGGATGCCTCGGTCGGCGTGGCCGTGGCAGTCACCGTGGGTGCTGCAGACGCGGTGTCCGCTGCGCCCAGGGTGTTGGCGGCCACGCTGGAGAGCAGGGCCGAGGAGGCATCGGCGGTGGGGCCAGCCAGGACTTCATCGACACCCAGGCTGCTGACGGCCAGTTGTCCGGTGTTGTCGCGCTGGAACCAGACGTCGGCCATGGCGTGGGTGCTGCCGTCGGTGCTGGTGTAGTTGGACACCAGGGCCAGCAGGTTGCCGTTGTCCATCTCCGTGCCGGTTTGCGCGGCCAGGTTCAGGGAGGCCACACCGCGCTCGGCCAGGCTTTGCAGCTCGCCACCGTCGGTGATGCCGTTGCTGTTGGCGTCCACCCACAGGCGCAGGTTCTGGTAGCCGCTGTCGGTCTGGTTGATCAGGCCGTCACCGTTGCTGTCCAGGTCGGCCAGGGCGGCGTAGCCGTTGCTGGCGCGGGCCCCGGAGGCCAGGGTGGTGGCCGTGCCGAACAACTCCCGACCGTCGTTGATCAGGCCGTCGTTGTTGCGGTCCATCACCAGGAGGCCGTCGTTGGCAGAGGCCCAGCCCACGGTGGTCTGGCGGCCGGTGCCGTTCAGGTCGAACTGCACGCCTGCGTTCAGGCCCACGGTGCTGACGCCGTTGCCGTCCAGGTCCAGCACGATCGGGGAGGTCGACAGCAGGGCGTCGATCTGCTCGGCACTCATGGCAGCGAGCTGGCCACCGGTCAGTGACGAGGTCTGGGTCATGGTCAGGGCAGCCAGGTCGGCCGTCTCGAACGCCATGACCTGATCGGTGGTGAAGGCTTGCAAGCCAGTGGCCGTGAAGGCTTTCATTTGCACGGACGTCAAGGCGGCAATGTCGGCGGTTTCCATGGCCACGATCTGGTCGGTGGTCAGGCTGGCGATGTGGGCCGTGTTCAGTGCGGCAATCTGCGTGGTGGTCAGTGCGACGATGGCGTCGGTCTGCAAGGTTGCAAACTGGGCGCCAGTGAAGCCCTTGAGGTCCGTGGCTTCGATCGCGCTGATCTGCTCGGATGTCAGCGCCGCCATTTGCTCGGTCGTGAAGGCCAGCATCTGGGTCGAGGTCAGCGCGGTGATCTGGTCACTGCCCAGCGCTGCGACTTCGGCTGCACTGATCGCCCGGATCGACGAGGTGTCCAGCGCCGCCACTTGAGTGGTGCTCAACGAAGGCAACTGGTCGCTGGTCAAGGCCTGGAACTGGGCGCTGGTGAAGGCGCGGATGCCGGGGGTGCCCAGGGCCAGCAACTGGTCGGTGGTCAGGGCCGCCATCTGCGTGTTGGTCAGCGAACGCAGGTCCAGCGTTTCAATGGCCGCCATCTGGGTGGTGGTCAGGCTGCTGATCTGTTCGGTGTTCAAGCCGGCCAGTTGTGCGCCGGTCAAGGCCTTGATGTCTGCCGTCTCGAAGGCCTGCAACTGGGCCGTGTCCAGCGCGGCCACTTGTGCGGTGGTCAGCGCGGTCACCTGGGTGGCCGTCAGCGCCACGATCTGCGCGGTGCTCAACTGGGCCATGTTGGTGGATGACAGTGCCACGATCTGGGCTGCTGTCAGGGCGGCCAGATCCGCGGTCTCCAGGAACGTGATCTGTTCGGTCGTGAGGGCGGCAATCTGCGCATTCGTCAGGTTGGCAGCCTGGCCCACGGTCAGGGCGCCGATCTGATCGGAGGTCAGCGCGGCAAAACTGGCGGTGGTCATCGACTTCAGATCGAGCGTTTCGATGGCGGCGATCTGCGTGGCCTTGAGCGCGGCGGCTTGCTCGGTGGTCAGGGCGCCGATCTGAGCCGCAGTCATGGCCTTGATGTCGATGGTTTCGAAGGCGGCGATCTGCTCGGAGCTCA
>JACCDH011332105.1_pt1 | contig 10491 bp, 10 predicted proteins | sample 7442481 | NCBI WGS metagenome assembly JACCDH01 (sample SAMN15323433, study PRJNA562643) | freshwater metagenome | isolation source: river surface water | place: USA:Blue River Watershed | collected 2017-08-15
AAACTATTCCACGGAATAATCAGCAAAGTAACTAATTTTACAGCGAATCAACGATTTTGATTATTATGGAAGAAGGTAAAAGACAGAAACAAGTAGCTGGGGCCATTCAGAGCACCATGAATGATATATTTTTAAAATTAGGCCTCAACATAGTGGATGGTGGAATGGTATCTATCTCCTCGGTCAAAGTGACGCCCGATTTATTGGAAGCCAGAATATACCTTAGCTTATTTCAGGTTTCGGACCAGGCTGCTTGCTTCAAAAAAATCCAATCTCAGGCCTGGGAAATTAAAAAGCGGTTAGGGGAGGAAATGAAACACCAGCTTAGGAGAATCCCTGTGTTGCATTTTTATTTAGACGACACATTGGATTATGTTTTTAAAATGGAAGAGATTTTTAAAACCTTATAAGTGTATCTTTTATTTGCTTGGCGATATTTTAGAGGCAAATATGCTTTTCAAGCAATACAAATTATTGTTTGGGTAAGTGTTTTTGCAATAGCCATTGGCACTGCCGCCCTCATTACTATTTTGAGCGTATCCAACGGATTCACTTCAGTGGTGAAAACCCTGTATGCCGATTTTTATGCCGATGTTAGAGTGACCCCCAAAGAAGGTAAATATTTTACAATTACAGATGCTCAATTTTCAAAACTTAAGTCCATCCAAGGTGTTCAAGCAGTGAGTAAAGTAATTGAGAATAGGGCGCTACTCATGAAGGACGGATACCAAGCAGTGGCCTTAGTAAAGGGAGTTGATACCAATTATGGTCGTATCAATCAAGTAAGTAAATACTTGAAAAGAGGAACTTATGCTATTGGTGATTTGGATAAACCAATGTTACTAATGGGCATTGGCATTGAGCAGAAATTAGGTTTATTTCAAAATGAGATAGGAGATACTGTACAAATGTATGCAGTGAATAGATCAGGCAAAGTAATCACACAGCTAGGGCAACTTAATTCGCTGAGTGCACAGGAAGCAGGGTCTTTTTCAGTACAACAGGAATTTGATGATCAATATGTTTTTACCAATACAGCATTTGCACAATATTTATTTGATTTGCAACCCAATGAAATTTCTGCCATTGAGTTTTCAGTACCAATGCAGGAGGATAAAGTAGTTACTGCTATACAAGAAATACTGGGTCCCGGTTTTTTAGTACGCAATAAGTATCAGCAAAATATTGATTTATATAGAATCATGCAAGCAGAAAAATGGATTATATTTTGCATACTGGCCTTAGTTATGGTAGTGGCCTCCTTTAATTTAGTGGGCGCATTAACCATGCTTGTTTTAGAAAAACAAAAGGATATACATGTACTCAATGCAATGGGTGCAACCGCCTGGGATGTGCAGAAAATATTTTTGATGTTATCGGCAGTGATGGCATTGCTAGGTGCATTTATTGGAGGCGGTATTGCAAGTTTATTTATCTGGTTACAGCATAAATTTCACCTAATCAAATTAGGAGGAAGCTCTTTTATCATTGACTATTACCCCATTGAGCCCATGGTAATTGACTATGTGGCCATTATGTTATTGGTTGTATTTATTGCAATACTAGCAGGGTGGATTCCTTCTAGAAAAGCAGCTGCAAAAATTTATGAAGGCGTTGGTAATCAATAAGGGTTATAAAAAATTAACCCTTATTGATTTTCCCCTTTTTTTGATTTTTACTACTTATTACTATCGTTCAAATTTTTTCAAAATTTTGAACGTCAGTAGTAGGGCTATAAAAAAACCGCAAGGTTTAATTGCGGCTTTTTAATATTATTTCAAAAGGATTAGTAGTCTCCTAAGGTTTCTTCTAATTGACTTAAGGCATTGGCTAATTGTTCATCGTTAGGGGCAATGCCATGCCACTCGTGTCCGGTTTCCATAAAATCAACGCCTTTACCCATTACTGTTTTCATCAAAATTACAATTGGCTTGCCTTGACCAGTTAATGATTTTGCTTTTTCTAAAGTACTTACAATCTCCTCCATATTATGTCCGTCCATATGCAACACCGTCCAATGAAATGCCTTGAATTTTTCTTCTAAATTATCTAGGTTCAATACTTTGCTTAAAGGACCATCAATTTGTTGGCCGTTCACATCGATAGTGGCGATATAGTTATCCACTTTATTATGGGCAGCAAACATAATGGCTTCCCAATTTTGACCTTCCTGTAACTCACCATCACCATGTAAAGAATAAACAATACGATCGTCTGCATTGTATTTTTTTGAAAGTGCAGCACCAATGGCCACACTCATTCCTTGTCCTAGTGAACCACTTGCAATACGAATACCAGGTAGTCCTTCATGGGTAGTAGGATGACCTTGTAAACGAGAATTGATTTTACGGAAAGTAGCAAGTTCTTTTACATCAAAATAACCTGAACGAGACAAAACTGAATAAAAAACGGGAGAGATATGGCCGTTAGACAAAAAGAATAAATCTTCATTTTTGCCATCCATTTTAAAATCGGTATCCTTCTTTAATACTTTAAAATAAAGTGCAGTTAAAAAGTCAGTACAACCTAAAGAACCACCAGGGTGACCACTTTGTTGTGCATGAACCATTCTTACAATGTCTCTTCTTACTTGAGAAGCAATTTTAGTTAATTCAGATGTTGCCATATAATAGGGTATTGGTGGCAAAGATAGATAAAAAAAAGACTTATGGAGAATACGATGATTTGCGTAGCTTTGTAAATTCAAATTATTGATTATGTCAGAGGAACTAAAAAAAATCACGACCGAAGCGGAAGCGGGTATGAAAAAGGCGATTAATTACCTGGAAATAGAAATTTCTAAAATCAGAGCCGGAAAAGCAAGCCCTTCCATTTTAGAAGGAGTGAATGTTGATTATTATGGCACACCTACACCTATTAGTCAGGTAGCCAATGTGCAGGTTTTAGACACTAGAACCATTAGCATCCAACCTTGGGAAAAAAACATGTTGGCCTTAATTGAAAGAGCTATTATGGCTGCGAATATTGGTATTACTCCACAAAATGATGGGGTGAATATTCGTTTATTCATGCCTCCATTAACCGAAGAGCGTCGTAAAGAATTATATAAAAAAGCGGCAGGAGAAGGCGAACATAGTAAAGTAGCTATCAGAAATATAAGAAGAGACCATATTGAAAAAGTGAAGAAAGTGCAAAAAGACGGAGCAAGTGAAGATATTTGTAAGGGCGCAGAAGAAGAAATACAAGCCCTGACCGATAAGCATATTGCTTTAGTGGACAAACACCTTGAAGCAAAAGAAAAAGAAATAATGACGGTATAAACTCAAAAAATTTATTGGAACGAAGCCCTCTTTACTTATTGTTTGGAGGGCTTTTTTATAAAATTTAAATTCCCTCTGTTCACAATGTAAACACCCAGTAAGATGACCCCTAAACAAATAAGCTGTTTAAAGCTTAAGGATTCGCCATCAATTAACCCCCAGCCCACTGCAACAATAGGTATGCCATAAGTGACCATTGATCCAAATAAAATACCTGCCCTTTTCACTAAATAATAAAATAAGATAGTGGCAATTGAAGTACCCACAATTCCCAAAATACTACTGGCCATTAATGATTTAATTACGGCAGGGTTATGTAATGAGTAATTAAAAAAGCCAGTAAAATATAAAACTGCAAAACTTGGGATTACTAAAAATGCAAAAGCCAATGAGGCTATATTTAGGGAGCCTAAATTTTGCATATACCTACCCACCAAATTGACATTAATTCCATAAAGTAGTGTAGCTAAAAGTACTAAACCAGCAAAGGATAAATTATGCAAGCTCACATCCTTGCCTGAAGCCAATAAAAAACTAAGACCAATAAAGCCAATAATCATCCCCAACACTTTTACCCAACTTGTATTTACTTTAAAAAAAAGTACGCCAACAATAATGGTAAACAAGGGGGTAAGGGAGTTTAATATACCTGCTAAGGAACTATCTATTTCGGTTTCGGCAATACAAAATAAAAAGGCGGGGATAAAATTGCCTAAAAAGCCAGTTAACAAAACTAGCCCCATTTTTGCCCTTGGAATTAATTGAATGGCTTTGTAAGCAAAAGGGAGTAAAATCAAACCAGCGGAAAGCATTCTAAGAGAGGCCACCTGGTAGGGGCTGAAAGATTTCAAGCCCTCTTTCATCAGTATAAAGGAGCTGCCCCAAACAAGGGCTAAAAGGGCAAAAACCAACCAATTGGTCCACTTAGCATGCATTCAATAATAATTTGTCCAAAGATGCTCCATTTTTCCTTAAAAGTGGATAAATAATTGCCTATTTATGGGGAATTTAAAGAGGTTTGCTTTTCTTTGTAGCCTATGAGTCAGCATGCTAATTATTCGATAAAAGTGGACCAATTTGAGGGGCCATTCGACCTATTGTTATTTTTTATTGAAAGAGATGAGATGGATATTTATAATATTCAAATCACTAAAATTATCAACGACTTTTTGGACTTCATTCATCATCAGGATAAACTGAATATTGAGTTAAGTAGTGAATTTATTTTATTTGTTTCTACCCTGATGCGCATTAAGGCAAAATTATTATTGCCTAGAAAAGAAATTGATGCACAAGGAAACGAAATTGATCCAAGACAAGAATTAATTGACAAGATTTTAGAGTATAAAAAATACAAGGAAGCGGCAGTTCAAATGGCCGATTTGGAAGCCATGAGAATGTTGATGATGAAGCGTGGAAATATTCAAAAAGAAATGTCCATGGTGGGCGAGGAAGCTGCGGAGGGAACGGAATTGCAAACAGTTACTTTATTTAAATTGATGAAGTCATTTGAAAAAGTAATGTTGCGCTTGCAAGATCGTCAATTCAAACCTGTTCACACGGTTGTTCGCTATAATTATACCATGGAGGGAAGTAGAGAACATGTGTTAACCTTGGTGGAGCAAGAAAAAACAGTATCCTTTGAAAAAGTATTTGATTTATGTCAGGATCGCGTGCATGCTTTGTTTTTATTCTTATCTATTCTTGAACTTTCTCAACAAAAATATATGAAGTTGATGGTGGGAGAGGGCAGAAATAATTTCATTATCGAATGGAATGAGAACAGAGCCGATGATTTAGAGCCTGGGCATGTTGATACATTTGATGCTTGGGAAACCAAGGCCGACTTAGAGGCGTTTAAAGACAATCCAACATCCACTGCAGAAGGTGATTTTGATCCAAGCTTAAATTAACGGAACAATTTACAACCCTTTTGTATTGCAAGGTTAAAGGCGGATGTATAAGTAAATTTTTATGCCAAGGCTTCTTCCAACACTGATTTTCCTAATAAGGTTTTAACAGCATCGGCAATTGCAGCTGCATCATAATGGCACTCTTGATGAAGTTCCTTTAAACTTCCATGTTCAACGACAGCATCAGGAATACCTAATATTTTAATTTGACTTTGGTAGCCATGTGCATTCATGAATTCTAAAATAGCAGACCCAAAACCACCTACTACTGTCGCGTCTTCTACCGTTACTATTTTATCATATTGCTGGAATACTTCGTGTAATAAAGCCTCATCTAATGGTTTTACAAATCGCAAATCATAATGTGCAGGATCTATTCCCTCGCTTCTTAAATTGCGAATAGCGGTTTGCGCAAAATTACCAGGATGTCCAAGCGTTAAAATTGCAATTTCTTTCCCGTCTTTTAATTTTCTTCCCTTACCAATAGGTAGTTGCTCAAATGGTTTTTTCCAATCTACCATCACGCCTTCCCCACGTGGATAGCGAATAACAAACGGCAGTTCCATTTCAGGAAGTTGTGCAGTGTACATAAGGTTGCGCAATTCTTGTTCATTCATTGGCGCAGCAATAATCATATTGGGGATACATCTAAAAAAGGCAATATCATAACATCCATGATGTGTTGGGCCGTCTTCGCCCACCAAACCAGCGCGGTCCAAACAAAATACGACTGGTAATTTTTGTAAAGCAACATCATGAATAACTTGGTCGTACGCACGTTGCATAAATGAGCTGTAAATATTACAGAACACTTTCATTCCCTGTGTTGCCAAACCAGCACTTAAGGTAACAGCATGTTGTTCACAAATGCCCACATCAAAAGCACGATGCGGCATGGCATCCATCATAAATTTTAAAGAAGAGCCACTTGGCATTGCTGGAGTGACGCCCATGATATGGGGATTCTGCTCGGCCAATTCTACAATACTATGTCCAAAAACATCTTGGTATTTAGGTGGAGTGGGAGCATCTATTTTTTTCTTAATTATTTCTCCTGTTAACTTGTCAAATAGTCCTGGAGCATGCCATTTAGTTTGGTCTTTTTCAGCCAATTCATACCCCTTTCCTTTCACAGTAAGGATATGCAATATTTTAGGTCCTGGGATTTCACGTAAGTCCTTAAGGGTATCTACCAATTTGGTGATATTATGTCCATCTATTGGACCAAAATACCTTAATTGTAAGGCTTCAAATAAATTACTGCTTTTTGAAACCACGCCCTTTAAACCTGCTTCCACTTTGGACGCCATTTCGCGGGTAAAGTTTTTTCCAATAGGCATTTTGCCCATTACATTCCAAAGCTCATCCCTAAATTTATTATAGGTAGGAGAGGTACTGATATCAGTTAAATATTCCTTAAGCGCACCCACATTTGGGTCAATACTCATACAGTTGTCATTGAGTATGATAAGCATATCGCTATCGGCCACACCTGCATGATTCATTGCTTCAAATGCCATTCCAGCCGTCATTGAACCATCCCCAATAATAGCCACTGATTTTCTGTTTTCACCCTTGTATTTTGCCGCCATGGACATGCCTAAAGCAGCTGATATGGAAGTAGAAGAGTGCCCCACGCCAAAAGTATCGTAAGGGCTTTCGGATCTTTTAGGAAATCCGCTCATTCCTTTATACTTTCTATTGGTGGAAAAATGGTCCCTGCGGCCAGTGAGTATTTTATGGCCATACGCCTGATGCCCTACATCCCAAACCAGTTGATCATAGGGGGTATTGTAAACATAATGTAAGGCTACGCTAAGTTCAACTACCCCTAAGCTAGAGGCAAAATGACCGCCTTGCACACTTACTACGTCAATGATGTATTGTCTTAGCTCATCGCAAATTTGATGCAACTTTTCTCTGGGGAACTTTTTTAAGTCCTCAGGAGAATTAATCGTCTTTAATAAAGGGCCAGCCTCAAAATGCATATGCAAGTATTGTGTTGTAAAAGTAAGGTAATAACATAAAAAAAGACTAAAAGTTTAAACGAAAAACCATATTTCCATTTATCTAGTGATATTGCCATTAATCTAGTAATCATGGCAAATAAACAGCTGCAGGGCGTAAATTTGGGTATAATGAAAAAACAATCTACCATTTATTGGTTCTGTCAAATTGGGGGCTGGGTAAGTTATGCACTCACTTTTGTGCTATTTGCCTATATTCTTGAAAAGCAGTTTAGCCTTGTTTTTATACAAAGAATTTTGGTGAATGTGTTTTTGGGTATTGTATTTACCCATTTGATGAGGAAGGTGTTGATTATGAATAAACTAAGGCCACCCTCTCCTTCAAAAAACTGGTGGAAAATTTTTTTACTGGTCCTGCTATTCTCTTTTACATTCAGCGTGTTGAGCAGTTCCTTAATTGAAATATTGCGCCTTTTTGATTCAAGCCGTGATAATCTAAAAACAATCAATAATCAATTTGTTTTTTCATTGGATGCAATTGTCGCAAATTGGAACGGCGCTAGAGTTGTTAAAAGATTATTGTTTAGTTTGATTTTAGACACACCTATTTTTTTAGTGTGGATTTCAATTTACATTTTGTGGCATTATATTGAATTGACCAACAAAGAAGCCATTGATAAAATACGACTTGAAACCCTTATCAAGGAGCTAGAATTAAAAACCATAAAGTCTCAAATCAATCCCCATTTTATTTTCAATGCATTAAATAGTATCAGGGCTTTAGTGGATGAGGAACCACAGCGCGCCAGACAAGCCATTACCGAGCTAAGCAATATTTTAAGAAGTAGCATTCAAATAGATAAATTTGAAACCACTAGTTTTGAAAAAGAATTGGCCATTGTAAAGGATTACTTAGCATTAGAGTATATAAGATTTGCGGATAGACTCGTTATTGAGTATGATATTGACTATGCTACTTTGCAAAATCAAATCCCACCCATGATGTTGCAAACCCTGGTTGAAAATGCCATCAAACACGGTCTGGGAAAGCAACCTGGAAATTGCACGATAAAAATTAGCGCTCATTTTGTTGATGACAAACAAGTGATCACCGTGGTGAATAATGGTAAATTGCAAATGGTAGAGCAGGATGGTTTTGGATTACAAAGTACTAAGGAAAGACTCCAAATTTTATATAAAGAAGCAGCTACATTTGAAATATTTCAGGATGCAGACAATCTTGTTACTGCCAAATTAATGATCCCCATTCAAAAGTAAAATACAATCCTATGTCTACAACCCCTATTAAAGCGATTATTGTTGACGACGAACGTTTAGCCAGGACTGAATTAAAAAAATTATTGGAACAGCACCCTGAAATACAAGTGGTGGAAGAGGCAAGTAATGTTGACGAGGGAATTGAAAAAATAGATACGGTTAAACCCGACTTATTATTTTTGGACATTCAAATGCCCGGTAAAACAGGATTTGATTTGTTGGCTGAAATAGAAAAAGCGCCTAGAGTCATTTTTACAACGGCCTACGATGAGTTTGCCTTAAAAGCTTTTGAAGTAAATGCTTTGGACTATTTATTAAAACCCATTGATCCAAAACGTTTAGCCGATGCGATACAAAAATTACAAACTGAATTACAATTAGAGCAAGCAAGTTTATTGGGAACGAGCCGTGGACCATTGACTGAGGCCGATCAAGTGTTTGTAAAAGACGGTGAAAAATGTTGGTTTGTGAAGCTTGCTGAAATTAGGTTATTTGAGAGCGTAGGTAATTATGCTAAAGTATATTTTTCAACCAATAAGCCACTTATTTTAAAGTCCCTTAACGCCTTAGAAGACCGCTTGGATGAAAGGGTATTTTTCAGAGCCAATCGTAAACATATCATCAATTTGCATTGGATTGAAAAAATAGAACCCTATTTTAATGGAGGGTTATTAGTAGAATTAAAAGGAGGGGAGAAAATTGAAATTAGTCGTCGTCAAACTGTGAAGTTCAAGGAAATGATGAGTTTCTAGTAGCAAGTCCTATTTATTCAAGCTATGGATGGCTGCAGCAATCTCACTAATTAAAGCAGGGTCCTTTTCAACAGCATTTCCTACTACAATTATATCAGCACCAGCCAAACAGTTTTCTTTTGCTTTTGCTGCGGTGGTAATGCCGCCGCCGATAATAAGCGGTATTTTAATATACTTGGAAACCTCTTGAATCATGGCGCTTGGTATGGCTGTTTGTGCCCCACTTCCGGCATCCATATAAATTACTTTTAAACCCAGCATTTCTCCTGCCATTGCGGTGCAAGAAGCGATATCATTTTTATTAGCAGGAATCGGATTGGTATTTGAGATATAAGACACAGTAGTGGGAGTGCCACCATCCACTAGCATATATCCAACAGGGATAATTTCCAATCCACTTTGTCTTACGAAAGGAGCACTAATTACATGTTGCCCAATTAATAGTTCTGGATTTCTACCTGAAATAAGGGATAGGTATAGTAAGGCGTCTGCATTGGGTGTAATTTGATCGGGAGAACCAGGGAATAAAACAACTGGAATCGAACAAGCCGCTTTAATAGTAGTTACCACTTTGTCTAAAGTATCTGTTACTACTAGGCTACCCCCTACAAAAAAATAGTCCACTTTGGCGTCAATGGCTAATTGAATGGTATCCGATAATGCTTGTTCATTCAATTTATCAGGATCTATTAAAACCGCAAAAGCCTTATTTGTATTGGCTTTTTGTTGGTATAAAGCTTCAAGCATTTTGTTTTTCATAATCTCTCCTTATTGTATAAAATCCGGTCTCTCAAAGGTCAAAAATATCAATTTTAATGCTATCGAAATACAAGACCCCTATTTATTACAAAAAATTCTGAAAACGGGCCTATTTTTTTTCTCAGAAACTAACATCGGTTGGGGATAAATCGTAGAATTCAATGGGGTTATGGACTTTCCGATTATTCACTTGAATTTTCCACAGCTGTTGATATTTCAGGGTGGGAATTATGGAAAGCAAAGGATATTTTCGTCTACCCATCAAGGTTTTTCAAAAAACCTACTGGGGGACATAACTAACACCCTTTTAAAATAGAATACGAACATGGCTACTCCAAAAACAAAAACCACCGCGAAAAAAGGCTTAGAGTTTTCTCGCCGCTTTACAAAAGACAATGTGTCTCCATTTGATCAATTTGAGTACGACTATCGTGATAGCGTAATTAAAAATCCCAACGGAGAAAAAGTGTTTGAAATGACAAACGTAGAAGTTCCAAAACAATGGAGCCAAATTGCTACGGACATTTTAGCACAAAAATAT
>JACCDH011694289.1_pt1 | contig 10489 bp, 8 predicted proteins | sample 7442481 | NCBI WGS metagenome assembly JACCDH01 (sample SAMN15323433, study PRJNA562643) | freshwater metagenome | isolation source: river surface water | place: USA:Blue River Watershed | collected 2017-08-15
CCTGATCACCAGAAAGAAAGGTGAGCCGATCCATGTTCTTGCGGTAGGTGTGGGTCAACATATCCACCGCGATGAGAATGTCAACCTCCTTTTGCTCCTGTCGCTCTTTCTTGCGATGTCGGGCCAGTCCTTCGCTGACATGCCAGCCTGCTAGCGAACGCAACCCGTCGAAGAACATCTGCTTCTCTTGGAGTTTGTGCTGGTACTCGGTCTCGTTCAATTGGTCTCGCTTGGCAGGGAGACAATCGTAATAAAAGACTTTCTGACAATCGCGCTGCAATTTCCGATAGTCAATGTCGATTGGCCTGCCGAACCAGAACGTTCCCACCTCCTTCTACGTTTGGCGAAGCTGTTCGCCATCGATAAACAGATAGTGAATCTGATGCGGTCCGCTGTACCCTTGCGATATACCCATGGTTACTCCTTGTTCGAAGTTTTATACTTCATCAAATTAGATCTCAATATATCATCAAATTGATGATATGATTTGCGCAAAATCAGTCCATGCATGCAGCAAAGGTTATTACAGGCATGAAAGCCCAGCGCGTCGAGAACTTAAGTCACGCCCAGCGCGAGCGACTGGCCTACATCGACTTTCGCCTCTACTTCCTTGGTGAAATCGGACGTCCCGACCTGATTGAGCGCTTCGATGTAGCTCCGGCAGGCGCGACGCGCGACTTGGCGCTTTACCGTGAAATCGCGCCACAGAACATCACCTTTGACGGCAGTAACAAGATCTACCGCATCGGTCAGGCGTTCACCCCACTGTTCAACCACGCATCGCAGCGTGTGCTGTCGGCGCTTGCTTTGGGCTTTGGCGATGGCGTGAACGGGACAACGCAAACCCTGCTGTCGTGCGAGTTCCCCACAGCCTTGAGCAACCCGAAGATGGATGTACTGGCCCCGATCTGCCGTGCTATCCACGCCAATCGACCAGTCGCGATCCGCTACTACTCTATGAGCAGCGGTGAATCCGATCGGGTCATCGTGCCCTTTGCCCTGGTGGACACTGGACTGCGCTGGCATGTCCGGGCTTTTGATCGCAAAACTGGGGAGTTCCGCGATTTCGTCGTCACACGAATCGAAACACCAACGCTGCTTGATGAAGCGCCGCAAGCGAACGAACGGCCGGATAACGATATCCAGTGGACGCGCATCGTCGAGCTGGACTTCGTGCCTCACCCTCGCCTTGAACGCCCAGAGATCATTCGGATGGATTACGGGATGACCGACGGGGCGATTCGGATGCGCGTGCGCGCAGCTGTGGCAGGCTACATGCTGCTGCGCTGGAGCGTGGACTGCTCGTCCGACCATCGTCTTACAGAGGAGCAATACCGCCTATGGCTAAGCGATTCTCTAGCACTATATGGTGTCGAAAACGCTAAGCTCGCACCAGGTTATCAGGCCCCAGCAGTGAAGACGGGATGGAAAGGATAAAAACATAATGACGCAGAATCACTCAAGCAAAAGCCTGCTCTGTGGTGGCTCACAAAATTAAGGCTTGATCCATGACAACAACTGAAAACCAAATCGAGCGGGATCTGATCTCCAAACTGGAAGATCTCAAATATACCTATCGCCCAGACATCCACGACCGCGCTGCGCTGGAGCATAACTTTCGTAAGCACTTCGAGGCGCTCAACAGCGTTCATTTGACCGATAGCGAATTCGCACGTTTGCTGGACTCCATTGTCACGTCAGATGTATTCGCTGCTGCCAAGCACCTGCGTGAGAAAAATAGCTTCGAGCGTGACGATGGCACGCCACTCTATTACACGCTAGTCAACATCAAGGACTGGTGCAAGAACAACTTCGAGGTGGTCAACCAGCTGCGAATCAGTACCGACTACAGCCACCACCGTTATGACGTGATCTTGTTGATCAACGGTGTGCCCGTGGTACAGATCGAACTGAAGACGCTGGCCATCAGTCCTCGCCGGGCAATGCAGCAGATCGTCGACTACAAGAACGATCCCGGTAATGGCTACACGAAGACCTTGTTGTGCTTCTTGCAATTGTTTATCGTCAGCAACCGAACGGAAACTTGGTATTTCGCCAACAACAACAGCCGTCACTTCAGCTTTAATGCCGATGAACGCTTCCTACCGCTCTATCAGTTTGCGGCAGAGGACAACAGCAAGATCACCCATCTGGACAGCTTTGCCGACGCCTTCCTTGTCAAATGCACCCTAGGGCAGATGATCAGCCGCTACATGGTGCTGGTAGCCAGCGAGCAAAAGCTGCTGATGATGCGCCCGTATCAGATCTATGCGGTAAAGGCGATAGTCGAGTGCATTCACCAGCACTGTGGCAATGGCTACATCTGGCACACCACGGGTAGCGGTAAAACGCTGACCTCGTTCAAAGCATCAACCCTGCTGAAAGACAATCCTGACATAGACAAATGCCTGTTCGTGGTCGACCGTAAAGACCTCGACCGCCAGACCCGGGAGGAATTCAACAAGTTTCAGGAGGGTTGCGTCGAGGAGAACACCAACACCGAAACGCTGGTGCGCCGCCTGCTTTCTGACGATTACGCCGACAAGGTGATCGTCACCACCATCCAGAAGCTTGGCTTGGCGCTGGATGGCAGCAACAAGAAAAACTACAAGGAACGACTAGAGCCGCTGCGCAATCAGCGCATGGTTTTCATTTTTGATGAATGCCACCGTTCGCAATTTGGCGAGAATCACAAAGCCATCAAGGAGTTCTTCCCTAACGCGCAGCTTTTTGGCTTTACTGGTACGCCGATTTTTGAAGATAACGCCAGCTATCAGCAAGTCGAGGGGCAGCTGGCCAGCTTCAAGACAACGGCGGACATCTTCCAGCAACAACTGCACGCCTACACCATCACCCACGCCATCGAAGACCGCAATGTGCTGCGCTTCCACGTGGATTACTACAAACCAGATGGTAAACCGGACGCCAAGAAATCACCCAAACCCGGCGAGCCACTGGCCAAGCGCGCGATCGTCGAAGCTATTCTCGCTAAGCACGATGCCGCCAGCAACGGGCGCAAGTTCAACGCAGTGTTGGCCACTGCCAGCATCAACGACGCCATTGAGTACCACGCATTGTTCAAGAATCTACAGGCTGAGAAGCTGGCAGATGGCTCAGGCTTCCAGTCACTGAATATTGCCTGCGTATTCTCGCCACCAGCCGAAGGCAACAAAGACGTGCAGCAAATTCAGGAAGATCTGCCGCAGGAAAAGGCCGACAACGAAGAAGCGCCCGACGAAAAGAAGGCCGCGCTGAAAGCCATCATTGCCGACTACAACGCCCAGTACGGAAGCAACCACAGCATCGGCGAGTTCGATCTCTACTATCAGGACGTGCAAAAACGTATCAAGGATCAGCAGTGGCCCAATGCTGATCTGCCGCACGCACAGAAGATCGACATCACCATCGTGGTTGATATGCTGCTCACCGGCTTTGACTCCAAGTACCTGAACACACTGTACGTGGACAAAAATCTCAAGTTCCACGGCTTGATTCAGGCGTTTTCGCGCACCAACCGCGTGCTGAACGACACCAAGCCCTACGGCAACATCCTTGACTTCCGTCAGCAGCAGGATGCGGTCGATACCGCTATTGGCCTGTTCTCCGGCCAAGCCAGCAAGCCTGCCAAGGAAATTTGGCTGGTGGACAAGGCCCCAGTGGTCATCGAAAAACTGCAAACTGCTGTGCAAGCCTTGGATACATTCATGCAGTCACAAGGGCTGGAAAACAAACCCGAGGCGGTGGCAAATCTCAAGGGGGATGTCGCACGGGCGCAGTTCATCAATCTGTTCAAAGAGGTGCAGCGACTCAACACTCAACTCGATCAGTACACCGATCTGACGCAAGACAACAAGACCAGCATTGAGCAGATCCTCCCCAAGGATCAGTTACAGGGCTTCAAAGGTGTGTACATCGAAACCGCCCAACGTCTGAAGGAAAAGCAAGAAACAGGTGGAGACAATACTGCCCCTGCAGTGCAGCAACTCGACTTCGAGTTTGTGCTGTTTGCAAGCAGCATCATCGACTACGACTACATCATGTCGTTGATTGCGCGCTACTCCAGTCAGACACCAGGCAAGCAAAAAGTGAGCCGCGAGCAACTGATTGGCCTCATTCAGGCCGATGCCAAGTTTATCGATGAGCGTGACGACATCGCTGAGTACATTAACACACTGGAGGCGGGCAAAGCGCTGGACGAAAAGGCCATCCGCGCGGGGTTTGAGAACTTCAAGGCGGAAAAACACGCGAAGGCTTTGGCTGACATCGCAGCCAAGCACTCGTTGGGGGCGGCAGCCCTGCAAGCTTTTGTGGAGGCCATCTTGCGCCGTATGGTGTTCGATGGTGACCAATTAAGCGAGTTGTTTACCCCGTTGGAGCTGGGCTGGAAGACGCGTACCAAGGCTGAGTTGACCTTGATGGAGGACTTGATTCCGGTGCTCAAGAAACTCGCCCAAGGGCGGCAGATATCAGGGTTAGGTGCATATGAACAATAAACAGGTAAGCACCGTGGAAAATACATCATCTGACTTCACCTTGGCACCAAAGTTGCGCTTTCCCGAGTTTCGGGATAAGGGGGAATGGGGTTGCGCGCTTGGCAATGCCGTATTTGATCAAGTAAGCAATAAGGATCACAACTCTGATCTTCCGATCCTTGCTGTAACACAAGAGCATGGAGCGATTCCTCGTGACATGATTGACTATAACGTCTCCGTAACAGACAAGAGTATTGAGAGTTACAAGGTTGTTGAAATCGGTGATTTCATCATCAGTCTGCGCTCCTTTCAAGGAGGGATTGAGTTCTCGCAGTTTCACGGAATTTGCAGTCCTGCATACGTGATTCTTCGGCTAAAGCCTGCATACAGTAAAGAGTACTTCAAGAATTACCTCAAGACAGAGCGATTCATTGTCAAGATGACAAAGAATCTCGAGGGGTTACGCGATGGAAAGATGATCAGCTACAAGCAGTTTTCCGAACTTAAGCTGCCGATTCCTGAACCAGAAGAACAGCAGAAAATCGCTGACTGCCTTTCCTCACTTGATGTGCTAATTGGCTTAGAAGCGCAGAAAATCGATGCACTTGAACGCCATAAAAAGGGATTAATTCAGCAGCTTTTCCCATCGGAAGGCGAAACTCATCCACGTCTCCGCTTCCCCGAATTTGATGCGCCGAGAGAGTGGGAAGAGAAGCCATTTTCTACAATCGTTAACCTTATCTCGGGAATGCATTTATCACCGGATGCATACAGCGAGAAAGGCGAAGTTCCGTACTTTTCTGGTCCGTCGGACTTCACAGATAAATCATCTGATGCAAGGAAATGGACGGCTTCGACCGTAAGCGTAGCTAGGGGTGGCGACACTCTCATCACCGTTAAGGGCAGTGGTGTGGGAGAAGTCTGGTTTTCCAGTTTGCCTGCAGTGGCGCTTGGCCGACAGCTAATGGCAGTTCGAGCGAAGGAAGGTCAAATCCGCCGTTTTGTTTTTCAGTTTCTGCTGACTAAGAAAAAGCGATTCGAAGTCTTGGGGTCGGGCAACCTTATTCCTGGAATATCGCGTCCCGACATTCTGGATCTACTGGTCTCCTTTCCAGAGCCCCCAGAACAACAGCGCATCGCCGACTGTCTCACATTCCTTGACGACCTCATCGCCGCCGAGACCCGAAAGCTCGACACGCTCAAGACCCATAAGAAGGGGTTGATGCAGCAGCTTTTCCCCCAAATCGGGGAGGCTGACGCATGAGCACCTACAAGACACTGAAAACACTGGTGACACGGCTTCGTGACGACCTAAACAACCCGACGGGGCCAGTCTCGCTCGTCCTGATCTATGCCTACAACCGCACCGGCAAGACCCGCCTATCGATGGAGTTCAAGGACGCTGGCAAACGCAAGAACAAGAAGAACCCGACCGGAACGCCCGACACGATCTATTTCAACGCTTTCACCGAGGATCTGTTTGTCTGGGAAAACGACCTAGAAGGCGACAATGTGCGCTACCTGCAATTGAACGAAAAGTCGTCCTTCTTCAACGCGATGACGGAACTCGCATTGGACGAGACCATCGCCCGCTATCTGTCTCGATACGCCGACTTCGAATTCGATTTCACTTACAAAAACGTTCAACAAGGCAAGGACACCGTCTCCAAGCCGGACTATGTGAGCTTCAACAAAGGCGGTGAGCCTAACATCAAGGTGTCACGAGGCGAACAAAACATCTTCATCTGGTGCATCTTCATGGCGATCTGCGAGCGGATGTTGGATGGGCATGCATCCTACCTGGGGAAGAGATATCTCTACATCGACGACCCGATCTCGTCGCTGGATGACAACAACGCGATTTCCGTCGCCTGCGACCTTGCCAAGCTGCTTCGTCGGGCTGCCACGCGGAAGGACGCGGAGGGAAAGCCCGCACCGATCAAGGTGATCTTCTCTTCCCACCATGCGCTTTTCTTTAATGTCATGTGCAATGAAGTTAGTCGGAAGATTGATGATGAGCCTTCGGTCAACCACCGGCGCTATTTCCTGCACCGACCAAGCAGCGACGGCACTTATACCCTTCAGGCAACGGATGACACGCCCTTCTTTCACCATGTGGCGACGCTCGCCGAATTGCAGCGCGCAGCAGATCCGAAGAAAGGGAAGCTCTACACCTTCCACTTCAATGCCCTGCGCAGCGTCATGGAAAAGACAGCTTCTTTTTTCGGGCATCCGAACATTGCCTTCTGTCTGAAGGCACTTAACAACGATGAAGACAGGGCACTGTTCAACCGCGCCCTGAACCTTCTAAGCCACGGTGCCTACGCCATCCATGAACCTACAGAAATGGGCGAAGACAACAAGGAACTTTTCCGACGAATCCTGCGCGAATTCATCGCGCGATTTGACTTTGCCTTGCCCGGAATTGTTCCCGCCGGGGTCACAACACCAGCACTGACGCCTACAGCACAGAAAGCAACAACTCCATGACCGAACAAGATCAAAAACAACTGGGCACCACCCTATGGGGAATTGCCGATTCCTTGCGCGGAGCGATGAACGCGGATGACTTCCGTGATTACATGCTCTCCTTCTTATTTCTGCGCTATTTGTCCGACAACTACGAGGCTGCGGCACAGAAGGAATTGGGATCAGATTACCCAAAGCTGGGGCAAGATGATCGACGCGCGCCACTGACCGTTTGGTACGCCCAAAACTTGGATGACACAGAAGACTTTGAAAAGCAGATGCGCCGAAAGGTGCATTATGTGATTCAGCCCAACTACTTGTGGAACAGCATTGCCGAGATGGCGCGCACGCAAAACGAAGAACTCCTGCATACTCTCCAAAAGGGCTTTAATTACATCGAGAACGAGTCATTCGCCAGCACTTTCAGCGGCCTGTTTTCCGAAATCAACCTAAATTCGGAAAAACTGGGCAAAGGCTACACCGCTCAGAATGCCAAACTCTGTACGGTGATCAAGGCAATTGCCGAGGGACTGGAAAAATTCTCGACCAACAAGGACACGCTTGGCGATGCCTACGAATACCTGATCGGGCAGTTTGCAGCCGGTAGTGGCAAGAAGGCCGGTGAGTTCTACACGCCACAGCAGATTTCCAGCATCTTGTCGGGCATCGTCACACTGGATAGCCAAGAGCCAGCAACCGGCCAACGCAAGCAACTGGAGAGCGTGTTCGACTTGGCCTGTGGTTCTGGCTCGCTACTGCTCAACGTTCGTCATCGTATGGGCCCACACGGCATTGGCAAGATCGTCGGGCAAGAGAAAAATATCACCACCTACAACCTGGCGCGTATGAACATGCTGCTGCACGGGGTGAAGGATTCTGAGTTCGAGATCTACCACGGCGATACGCTCACCAACGAATGGGATGCGTTACGGGAAATGAACCCGGCCAAACAGCCAAAATTTGATGCGGTAGTGGCCAACCCGCCGTTCAGCTACCGCTGGGATCCGACCGAGGCACTCGGGGAGGATATGCGGTTCAAAAATTATGGACTTGCACCCAAGTCTGCTGCTGACTTTGCCTTTCTGCTACACGGCTTTCATTATCTGAAGCAGGATGGCGTGATGGCAATCATCCTGCCTCATGGTGTGCTTTTCCGTGGCGGTGCAGAGGAGCGCATTCGTACCAAACTGCTGACGGACGGCCATATTGACACGGTGATCGGCCTGCCTGCTAATTTGTTCTTCTCCACTGGCATTCCGGTGTGCATCCTTGTATTGAAGAAATGCAAGAAGCCTGATGACGTGCTGTTCATCAACGCGGCCAAACACTTTGAACCAGGCAAGCGGCAAAACCGACTGTTACCAGAGCACATCGACAAAATTCTCAAAACCTACCAACACCGCCGCGAAGAAGAACGCTATTCCATGCGTGTGTCAATGGAGCACATCAAGAAGGAAGGCTACAACCTGAATATCTCGCGCTACGTGAGCACTGCGGATGTCGAGGAAAAAATTGACCTTGGCACAGTAAATTTGGAGCTGGTTTCGCTTGAACAGAGGATCAATGCAGCAACCAAGCGACACAATGAGTTTCTGAAAGAACTCGGTCTGCCATTGTTGCCTTGATAAACCATAACGTTCTTAATCGGGAGATGTAAATGGCACTAAATCTGGCAAGGGTCGTCATCGGCTATCTGAAAGATCACCCTGAGGAAAAGTTCAGCGCAAGGCAAATCGCAGAGTGGGTGTTCGCCACTTACACAGAGGAGTGCCAGGAAAAGCGAGCCAACAGCCGAGGAGATTACATCAAGTCTGATGCGGGCTTGGTGCAGCAGCTAGTTGCGGAAATCAGCTCGCAGCGCCCCCGAATGCAAGCGAGGAATCCCGAGATAAAAACCACCGAGGGGCGACCTCGCAAGTACTACTATTCAAAGCAATCAGACAGCGCTGAGGTAGCTGCCGCCGAAAGCGAAGGGAGTGTCCCGTCGGGAGCAGATACGAATGCTTCAAAAATAGATGAACACATGCTGTACCCATTGTTGTCGCAGTACTTGTGGGAAGAATTTGGTGTGTTCTCTAGACGCATCGATGAAAAGCGTTCATCGAACAAGCGTGGACCTAACGGCAATCGTTGGCTATATCCGGACGTTGTTGGCATGGAGGATCTAGGCAGAGAATGGCACCGCGAAGTGCGCGACTGCGTCACAGAATATTCTGACAAGCGAACCAAACTATGGTCGTTCGAAGCGAAGCTGCTGATCAACCGATCAAACGCACGTGAGTGCTTCTTTCAGGCTGTGTCAAATTCGTCGTGGGCTAACTTTGGCTACTTGGTAGCGGCGGAAATCGGCGGTACCGACACTCTGAAAGAGCTGCGAATGCTCTTCGCAGCTCACGGCATAGGCTTCATCAAGCTGGACGTCGATAACCCCGCCGATAGCCAAGTGTTGATTCCTGCGCGTGAGCGTGACGAGATTGATTGGGATATGGCCAATAGGCTGGCTACCGAAAACCGAGATTTCCTGGAATACGTAAAGCTAGTAAAACAGTTCTATCAGACTGGCGAGGCACGCCCAGCAGACTGGGACGTTCTCGAAAACGAGGATTGATGCGCTATTCCAAATGCCCGATGACATCCATACTCTCATCGCCGCGCTGAAAGGTGCCGAACCAGCTATCGCGTAAGTCGGCGCGGGTGCGACGCATCAGCAACGTAAAACCTTCGCAACCACGCTCTTTGGCAGAGTAGAAGTCAGTGGTGTCGAGTTTTGCCTCAAGCACCAGCGTCGTGGCCACCGATTTCATAGTCGATTCGAATAAGTCAAGCAGCTTATCTTGCAGATCGACATCAATGTTGCGAGCGATGATGTCGTCAATGATGGCCTTCTTGAATCTGTAGCTCATTTCATGCTCCTTCAAATTTACTGACATGAACGCTCTTTTGCACGCTAAAGCCAAGTTCTTCAGCAGATCCTGTATCAAGTGTTGCAGCGTAGTCCATAGTCCTTCGTCATTCATTGAAGATTTTTGACTGGAGCTCATACCACCTCTGAATTTCGAGAAACATCAACGTGGTCTGAGCTGCATCCCTGCTTAACTGCTCACAACTCACTGCCCCCTCATCTCCGGAGGTAACAGGTACAGGGTTGGAGGCGGCTTCAGCAATGGAGCGGGGAGTTGCGGGAACAGCGGACACACGCTCTCCACTCTCTTCGGGTCTGTTGCGCACCCTGACAAAGCCGACAGACTGCCAATCAGCAGCCAACTGCACAGTTCGTTGATTGAGTTCATTTGAGATTTCATGGTTGATTTGCTCCTGTGAGCGCTTGATGTCAGCCGACTTTTGTGTTTCGCGGGCTTGAGCAAGCGCTACCTGATGCCGTTCGGCATCCCACGCCCGTTGAGTGCGGTCCTCCCCCACCCACACGCCGCTAAGCCAGACGCCAAGCAAAACAATTGGCATGAGGACTAGGGTCCAGTTGGATATCAGTAGACGAATTAGCCAATTCATTTCGACTCCAGATCCAAGGCCAAGAGCTTGTGCTGAGC
>JACCDH010601550.1_pt1 | contig 10487 bp, 14 predicted proteins | sample 7442481 | NCBI WGS metagenome assembly JACCDH01 (sample SAMN15323433, study PRJNA562643) | freshwater metagenome | isolation source: river surface water | place: USA:Blue River Watershed | collected 2017-08-15
AGGCGGCCTCCGAGCCCGGGCGCTGGCGCACCAGTCGCACGCCTTATCTGCGCGAGATCATGGATTGCTTGTCGCCCATGTCACCGATCGAACGCGTGGTGTTCATGAAGGGGGCACAGGTGGGCGGTACGGAGTTAGGCCTGAACTGGGTTGGCTATGTGATCCACCACGCCCCGGGCCCGATGATGGCGGTGTGGCCCACAGTCGAGATGGCCAAGCGGGCATCCAAGCAGCGTATCGACGCACTGATTGAAGAAAGTCCTGCCATCCAGGAGCGCATCGCTCCGGCTCGCAGCCGCGACTCGGGCAACACCATCCTGGCGAAAGAATTCCACGGCGGCGTGTTGGTGATGACCGGCGCCAACAGCGCGGTGGGCTTGCGCTCTATGCCAGTGCGCTATCTGTTCCTGGACGAGGTCGATGGCTACCCATTGGATGTGGAAGGTGAAGGCGACGCAATTTCGCTGGCCGAGGCGCGCACGCGCACCTTTGCCCGGCGCAAGATCCTGATCGTCTCCACCCCGACGATTGCCGGGGCCAGTGCGGTTGATCGGGAGTTCGAAGCATCGGACCAGCGCCGCTACTATGTGCCGTGCCCGCACTGCGAGCACCGCCAGTGGCTGCGGTTCGAGCAGTTGCGCTGGCAGCGTGGCCAGCCAGAGACGGCCGCCTACATCTGCGAGTCATGCAACCAACCGATCGCTGAGCATCACAAAACCTGGATGCTGGACAACGGCCAGTGGCAGGCCTGCGCACCAGAACAAGCCGGGCGCACGGCGGGGTTCCACCTCTCTAGCCTCTACAGCCCGGTGGGCTGGCGCAGCTGGATCGAGATCGCGCGGGCCTGGGAGTCGGCTGCGATGTCAGACAGTCGCTCGGCCTCGGCCATCAAGACCTTCAAAAACACCGAACTGGGTGAGACCTGGGTCGAGGAAGGCGAAGCGCCCGACTGGCAACGCCTGCTCGAGCGCCGTGAGGATTACCGCATTGGCACCGTGCCTGCGCGTGGCTTGTTGCTCACTGCCGGCGCGGACGTGCAGAAGGACCGTATCGAAGTCTCGGTCTGGGCCTTCGGGCGCGGGAAGGAATCTTGGCTTATCGAGCACCGGGTGCTGATGGGCGACACGGCCCGCACTGAGGTGTGGTCATCGCTGGCCAAGTTGATGGGAGAAACCTGGACTCACAGCAGTGGCTGTCAACTGAGCCTGGCGCGGGTGGCGCTGGATACCGGCTACGCCACCCAGGAAGCCTACGCCTTTGTGCGCGGTGTGCGCGACACAAGGCTCATGCCGATCAAAGGTACTGGCGGTGGTGCTGCTCTGATCGGAACACCCACGGCGGTAGACGCCACGGCCAGTGGCAAGAAGCTGCGCCGGGGTATCAAGGTGTTCCCGGTGGCTGGCGGCATTGCCAAGCTGGAGTTCTACAACAACCTGCGCAAAAGCGCCGAGGTGGCTCAAGACGGCATCACGCCAATCTACCCGGCTGGTTTCGTGCATTTGCCCAAGGTCGATGCCGAATACCTGCAACAGCTCTGTGCCGAGCAGCTGATCACCCGGCGCGACCGCAACGGCTTTGCCCACCGCGAGTGGCAAAAGATGCGCGAGCGCAACGAAGCTTTGGACTGCTACGTCTACGCTCGGGCAGCGGCTGCGGCGGCAGGACTGGACCGGTTCGAAGACCGGCACTGGCAAGAACTCGAAAAACAACTCGGCACCGACCCACCAGTCGTTGTCAAACAAATCACAACCCCCGAGGCCACCCAAGAACAGCGATTCGACGGTGGCCTCGTTACTTCTGGCAGTGCCAAACCCAACCCGCGTCGCGTGGTGCGCAGCCGATGGATGACTTGAGTGAACAAATAAGCATGACCTACACACCAGAACACCTGCAGGCCTTGCGCGAAGCCCTGGCCAGCGGCGAGCACCGCGTGACTTACGAGGGTAAGAGCATCGAGTACCGCAGCGTGGCCGATTTGAAGGCCGCAATTGCCGAAGTCGAAGCCACTATCGCTCGTGAATCCGGCTCACCCAAATCGCGCCAGATCCGCGTCACCACGAGCAAGGCACTCTGATGGCCTGGCTCAAGAATCTGCGTCGCCGCATGTTCGGTGGCACGCCGGTCTATGACGGCACGGGTAGTGGTCGCCGCGCCCTGGCCTGGATGCCCAGCAACCCGGGTGCGGTGGCGGCCCTCTCGCTGGCCCAAGACGAACTGCGTGCCAAAAGCCGCGACCTGGTGCGCCGCAACGCCTGGGCTGCGGCGGGTATCGAAGCCTTCGTGGCGAACGCCATCGGCACCGGCATCAAGCCGCAAAGCATGGTCCAAGACCAGGCCACGCGAGAAGCCATCCACAGCCTCTGGTGGGATTGGTGTGAACAGGCCGATGCGGCAGGGCTCACCGACTTCTACGGTCTGCAGGCACTTGCCACTCGCGCCATGCTCGAGGGCGGCGAGGCTCTGATTCGGTTGCGCTACCGCCGCACCGAAGATGGCCTGCCGGTGGCGCTGCAGATCCAGGTGCTGGAAGCCGAGCATCTGCCAACCACCATGAACCGGGATCTTCCCGGCGGTAACGTCATTCGCGCTGGCATCGAATTTGACCGGCTGGGTCGCCGGTTGGCCTACCACCTGTATCGCTCGCACCCCAATGATGGACTGCTGGCACCGATGTCCAGCAGTGCCGGCGGCGGTGGTATGGACACCGTACGGGTGGATGCCAGCGAGGTCATTCACCTGTTCCGCCCGCTGCGTCCCGGTCAGATCCGAGGCGAGCCGTGGCTCACGCGCGCATTGGTCAAGTTGAACGAGCTTGACCAGTACGACGACGCTGAGCTGGTGCGCAAGAAAACCGCCGCCATGTTTGCCGGCTTCATCACTCGCATGGCCCCCGAAGACAACCTGATGGGTGAGTCGGCAGCGGATGCGAAAGGTGTGGCCATGGCCGGTATGGAGCCTGGCACGCTACAGATACTGGAGCCGGGTGAGGACATCAAGTTCTCAGCCCCGGCCGACGTCGGCAGTTCCTACGCCGAATTCATGCGTCAGCAGTTCCGCGCCGTGGCCGCTGCCATGGGCATCACTTACGAGATGCTCACGGGCGACCTGACCCAGGTGAACTACTCCTCCATTCGCGCCGGGTTGCTGGAATTCCGGCGCCGCTGCGAAGCCTTGCAGCACGGCGTGATCGTGCATCAACTCTGCCGACCGATCTGGCGGGCCTGGATGGATCAAGCAGTACTTGAGGGCACCCTCAATTTGCCCGGTTACCGCAAAACCCAGCGCCAGTACCAGGCTGCCAAGTGGATCCCGCAAGGTTGGAAATGGGTGGATCCGCAGAAGGAATACAACGCCATGAAGCTGGCGATTCGCGCTGGCCTCATGAGCCGCTCGGAAGCGATCTCCGGCAACGGCTACGACGCCGAAGACGTCGATCGCGAAATTGCCGCCGACAACGCCCGGGCCGATGACCTGGGACTGGTCTTCGATTCCGACCCGCGCTACGACCAACCCCTGACCAGCCCATTACCTTCGGCCAGCGATGCTGCGCCGACGGACCACTCAACCGATACCTCACTGGAGTAGCCCATGCTGCCTCACCTTGCTTCCCGCTTGTTCGGGACGCCTTTGCTCGTCCATCGCGCCAAACTCGACGTCATTCTGGCGGTGATGGGCGAACGCCTGGGCCTGGCCGCGCCGGCCGTCGATCTGGCCTTGCCCATCCCAAAACCCGCAACGGCCTCGCCGACAGGCATCGCGGTCATCCCGGTATATGGCACGCTCGTCAAACGCTCACTGGGCTTGGAGGCTGCCTCGGGCCTCACGTCCTACAGCGAGATTGCCGCCATGCTGGATACGGCACTCGCCGACCCCATGGTCAGCGGCATCTTGCTCGACATCGACTCTCCGGGTGGCGAGGCCTCCGGCAGCTTCGAGTTGGCCCGGCGTGTACGCGAGGCGACTGCCCTCAAGCCGGTCTGGGCAGTGGCCAACGACGCGGCGTATTCGGCTGCCTATGCGATCGCTGCCAGCGCCCAGCGCTTATATGTCACCGAAACCGGGGGCGTGGGTTCGATTGGCGTCATCGCCCTGCATGTCGATCAGTCGATCAAAGACGCTACCGATGGCTATCGCTACACCGCCATCACCGCCGGCGCGCACAAGAACGATTACTCGCCGCATGAGCCGCTGTCGGATGCCGCCAAGTCGGAGTTGCAGGGCGAAGTGGATCGGCTCTACGCGATCTTCACCGAGCACGTTGCCGCCATGCGTGGCCTGGATATTGAGGCTGTGCGCGCCACCGAGGCTGGTCTTTACTTCGGCGGCAATGCCGTGACCCAAGGCCTGGCCGATGGCGTGCAGACGCTGGACGCGACGCTCGCCGAGTTCCACCAATTCATCAACGCCCGTAACCCATCGCCGTCTCAGGTGCGGGGCGTCATCCGTGCTGAGACGGCACTTCCTCATAAGGAGTTATCCATGTCTGACCCACAAGACACCCCCGACAAAAATCTCTCTGAAACCATCGGCGTTGATGAGGCGGCGGTCCTGGTCGCTGAAGCTCGCCGCGAAGTGACTCAGACCGCGCAGGCCATTGCCGAAGTTTGCATGCTGGCCGGATGCCCGGACCGTGCGGCTGAGTTCATCGCGGCCGGCAAGACCGAGGCGGATGTACGCCGCGTGCTGATCGATGCACGTGCGGCCCAGACCGAAGCGACAGAGATCCGCTCGACCATCACCGCTGAGGCCGGCACAGCCATCCCATCGCACGTCGAGACTTCCCCCATCGTTGCCGCCGTCAAAAAACTCACTGGCACCGCCTAAGAAAGGAAATCCCACATGTCCGTCATGACCCAACCGAAAGACCTGGCCGACCTGCTGCGCTTTGAAGGCGAGAGTCGTTATTCCCGCGAACGCGTCACGCTCGCCACTGGGCACAACCTGGCCTTGGGCTCGGTCATCGCCACCGATAGCGCCACCGGCAAGATCGCCCCGCTCGATCCGACCGATACCGGCTCACTCAACCAGGCCAGTGGCGTTCTGCTCAACGATTGCGATGCCACTGGTGCCGACAACCCAGATGCCTTGGTGGTGGTCCGTCACGCTATCGTCTTGCGCGATGCCCTGATCTGGCCGGAAACCATCACGACCGAGGAAAAGGCTGCAGCCATCGCGCAATTGCGTGATCTGGGCATCCTGGTCCGCGACGCTGCCTGATTACCGGTTACTTCACTGATCCCTTTCCGTCATCCCTTCGGCCCGCTGGTCACCACGCGGGCCGTTCCTTTTATTGGAGCCCTCTCATGCAAAACCCTTTTCAGAATCCTGGGTTCTCGATGGCCAGCCTCACGGCGGCGATCAACCTCATCCCCAACCGCTACGGTCGGCTGGAAGAACTCAACCTGTTTCCCGCCAAGCCCGTGCGCACCCGCTCCGTGGTGATCGAGTCGCGCAACGGCACCCTCAACCTGCTGCCCAGTCTGCCGGTGGGCAGTGCCGCCACCCAGAACAAGCACGACAAACGTCAATTGCATTCCTTCGTGATTCCGCACATCCCGTTGGAAGACGTGGTGCTGCCGGAAGAAGTGCAAGGCGTGCGCGCTTTCGGTTCGGAGACCGAAATGGACACCGTGGCCCAGGTGTTGGCTCAGCATTTGGAATCGATGCGCAACAAACACGCCATCACGCTGGAGCACCTGCGCATGGGTGCCTTGAAAGGGGTGATTCTGGACGCCGACGGCAGCGTGCTTCATGACCTGTTCGAGGTCTTCAAGCTCAACCCGAGCACGGTCAATTTCCAGCTCAATGCGGACACCACGAATGTGCGAAACAAGTGTGCCGACGTGGTGCGCGGCATCACCGAGAACCTGCGCGGGGAATTCATGACCGGCGTGCGCGTGCTGTGCTCGCCCAGTTTCTTCGCCAAGCTCACTGGCCACGCCAAGGTCGAGAAGGCTTACGAGAACTACGCGCAGGGTGCCATGCTGCGCGACGACGTGCGCAATGGCTTTGCGTTTGGCGGCATCGTCTTCGAGGAGTACCTCGGCAAGGCGAGCTATCTCGATGGTGCCGGGACTGCCCAGACGCGCGACTTCATCGCCGAGGGCGAGGCGCACGCCTTCCCTCTGGGGACGGTCGACACCTTCAGCACCTACTTCGCGCCGGCCGACTTCAACGAAACGGTCAATACGCTCGGTCAACCCCTGTACGCCAAGCCGGAACCACGCAAGTTCGACCGGGGCACGGATCTGCACACGCAGAGCAACCCGTTGCCGATGTGTCACCGCCCGGGTGTGCTGGTCAAACTGACCATGGCGTGATGGCCAGCACCGTAAAAACATTCGCTCGCCTGCTGGTCAGCACCTTCCTGCACCTCGGTACGCCCGGCACTTACCGGCGCACCGATGGGGCGGAGGTCGCCACGCGTTTTATTGCCAAGACGCCGGATGTTGTCGAGTCTTTCGGCGACACCCGGCTGGTGATGGGTGCGCATCGTTTCGATCTCCTCGCGCGGGATGTTCCGGATCCGCAGGTGGGGGATCGTTTTACCCTGGATGGCCAAACCTACCAGGTGGTGGGCGAGCCGATGGCTGATCGGGATCGGTTGGTCTGGACGCTGACGGGAGCGCCGGTATGAAGTTGCTGGCTGCGCTCTCGGGCGACCTGGAGCAGATGCTGGCCGATGAGGTGCGCATTGCGGAGCGGACGGTGACGCAGTCGATTCGCGAAGCCACCGATGGGCTGAAGACGGAACTGCGCAACCAGATCACCGGCGCTGGCCTCGGCCAGCGTCTGGCCAACACCTGGCGCGGCGAGGTTTACCCCAAGGGTCAGATGAGCATCAAGGCAGCAGGCCTGGTCTACAGCCGGGCGCCCGTCATCGTCGGTGCGCATGACCAGGGGGCCGCCATCCGTTCCAAGGATGGCTTCTGGCTGGCCATTCCCTTGCCGGCTGCCGGCAAAGGCCCACGCGGCAAACGCATGACCCCAGGCCTTTGGGAAAAGCTGCGCGGCCAGCGCCTGCGCTTCATTTACCGCCGGGGCAAGCCCTCGCTCCTCGTCGCAGAAAACCAGCGTGCCCGCCAGGGCCAACGCGGCGGTTTCTCCGCCGCCTCGCAAAAGGCCCAGGCCACTGGCCGAGGACTGGTAAGCGTTCCCATGTTCCTGCTCGTGCCACAAGTGACCCTGAAGAAGAAATTCGACATCGACAGCACCTCGCGCCGCTGGATCAGCACGCTGGCCCAGCGCATTGCCAACCGATTCGATGAAGCCGACCGACGAGAGGTGACTCGATGAGCCAACGAGAACAAGCCATTGGCGCGCTGTTCGCTGTGCTCGGTCAGTTGTCCTTGGGTGCCGCCGTCAAACGTAATGCCGCGTTGCCTGAGCGCATCTCCGACCACGCCATGGCCATCCTGCGCGACGGCGAGATGGGCGAACCCGAGGTGTCGCTGTCACCGCTGACCTATCACTGGCAGCACCAGGTGGCCATTGAACTGTTTGTCGCCGAACCAGATGCCAGCGCACGTGATGCACGCATGGATGGCCTGCTTACCGAACTTGCCACCCTGATCGAAGCCGACCGGACGCTGGGCGGTGTCGTCGAGTACGCCGAAATCGGTCAGCCGAAGTTCGATGAACTGGCCCCCGATGGGAGCAGCGGCATTAAGGCCTGTCTGCTGCCCGTGGTCCTGCACTACAGCAGTGCCGGCCCGCTGAACTGATTGATATCCATCAAGGAGAAAACCTATGGCCCGTGCCTATGGCGCGAACGCCAGCCTCTTGGCTGCGTTCGAAACCACCTATGGCAGCACCCCGGTAGATGGCTACTGGCAGCTGCCCTTTGTCTCCACCTCACTCGGCTCCGAACAGGGGCTGATCGCCAATGACCTGATCGGTCTGGGGCGTGACCCGAGTGCGCCGATCCGCGACGTGATCAAGGTCGAGGGCGACATGGTCGTGCCGCTCGATGTGCGCCACATCGGCCTGTGGCTCAATGCCTTGCTGGGCGAGCCCACATCGGTAGGCACCGGCGTGGTGACCCACACCTTCGCCTCCGGCAAACCGAGCCTGCCCAGTCTGACGCTGGAAACGGGCCTGCCGGATATCCCGGCCTGGTTCGTGGCTTCCGGCGTTATGGTCAACAGCCTGCAGGTGGGCTTCGCACGTTCTGGGGCGGCGAATTCCACGGTCGGCTTGGTGGCTCAAGGGGAGGTGCGACGCACCGCCACGCTCGATGACACGCCCTCCATGATGGAATTGCAGCGCTTCAACCAGTTCCAGGGGCAGATCCTGCGTGACGGCCAGGCCTTGGGCAACGTGGTCTCGGCGCAGCTGACGTATTCGAACAATCTCGAGCGCATCGAGACCATCCGCGCCGACGGCAAGATCGATGGGGCGGATCCGACGGTGGCCAGTCTCACCGGAAACCTGGAAGTGAGGTTTGCCGACACCACGCTGATCGATGCCGCCACGAACAACACGCCGCTGGAATTGACCTTTGGCTATGCCATCGACGCTGATCACCGACTGACCTTCATCGCGCACGAGGTGTATCTGCCCAAACCCAAGCTGTCCATCTCCGGGCCCGGCGGCATCCAGGCCACCTTCGAGTGGCAAGCCGCCAAGGCCACCAGCGTGGCCCGCATGTTCACCGTGGAGCTGGTGAACGACGTCTCTTCCTACTGAAATTCTGACAGGGGTGTCCCATGATCAAACTCAATCTCCCGCGTGAACCGCACTGGATCACGCTGGCCGCCGGTGTGCGCCTGCAGGTGCGTCCCGCCACAACAGCCCTCGTCATGGCCGCGCGCCATGCAGCCTCCAAAGTTTCTGGCAGCGACACCGCTGCTGCCGGTGAACGTACCGCAACGCTGATCACAGAACTGGCCAAGTTGGCGGTGCTGGCTTGGGAAGGCGTTGCCGATGACAAGGGCAAACCGGCCGCCGTCACGCCCGAGGGTGTTGCGGCGCTGATGGAGCATTGGCTGTTGGCCGATGCCTTCGAGCGCGAATACCTCGCCGGCCTCTATGCCCTGGACTCCGAAAAAAACGTCTGAAGGCCCGCACCGCGTGGCACTTCGGTGGCGGGCCGAGCTATTGCCAGGCCTGCCCCGAACCGTGCCCCGAATGCCCGTACACCATGAACGCCCCGGAAAGTCTGGAAGGCTGGCAAGCGGCCAGTGCGATTGACATCTGCGCGAGCCAGCTACGCATGGCGCAAGGCCGGGTGGTGGGGCTGGATCTCAACGCCTGGATGGTGGCTTGTGAATGCAGCGGACTGGACAAGGCTACAGCGATCGATCTCTTTCCGGCGGTCGAGGCGGGACTGATGAGTGTCCTTCAGCAGTACGAGTAGATGCGGGGGGGCGTTGGACAGTGATGGTTCACGTCAAGTCAGATGTCTATGTCCCGAATCGGTTCCTGGCTGCGCTCAGTCACCAACGGTTCACCTCGCGGCGCATGGGTCACGATGGAGGTGGACTGCTGAAGTTCCTTTGCGGACTTGTCGTCGGTGGCGAATGTCTGCCACTCAGACAGCGGGAGACCTTCCTGCGCCAGCGTGTCGTTGTAGGCGACCACGAAGTCAGGGAATGCGTCTGCCAATTTACGTTTGTCCGTGGTCAATGAGAACCCCTCGCGTGCAGCGGCAGCATCAAGGTCATCGGGTTGGCCGGCGACGGCACAAAACCGTAATGTGCGTAGAACTGACGGGCACGATCATTCAATGCATGCACCAGCATGGCTCGCACCCCAATGTTCTGAGCCACCGAGATAGCACGGTGCAAGGCATCCTTCAGCAAAGCGCCGCCGACCTGCTGGCCCTGCAATCGTTGGTCAACGGCCAGTCGGGCCAACACCATGACCGGCACAGGGTCGGGCATGTTTCGGCGAATGGTTCCCGGCGATTCCTGGTGCGACACCGCACCGGCTGCCAAGGCGTAATAAGCCAGAACCTGACCTGATTCATCGGTCACCACAAAGGTGCGACTCGCGCCCGTGGTCTGGTTGATCAACGCCCGGCGTCGCAACCAGTCATCCAGCGACGACTCACCACAGGCGAAATCCTCCAGTCGGTGCTCGGCCGACAAAGGCTGCGGTGATGACAGCTTTAGGTTCATGCGGGCGTGGTATCCCACGGTGCCTTGACAGCCATCAGCCGTTCCAGACCGGGATTGGGCTGAGGCGGGGCATCGAGCAAGGCAACGAACTGTTCGAACTTGTCAGCATCCAGCCGGAAAAACACCTGATCGAGCAACACCGACTGGGCACGCTCACAGGCGGCTTCCAGCATGAAGTCCGAGCGGTTCTTGCCCAGTGCAGAGGCGGCCTGATCGATGAGATCGCGCTGCTCGGGCAGGGCTCTGAGATTGATGGCGGCATCACGCACGACGATCTCCTGTGTATGCAATAGATACACGAATTATGCGGCGACTGTATAGCTGATGTCAATACGCATGAGGTAAACAAGAATTTCCATGGCTGAA
>JACCDH011272965.1_pt1 | contig 10487 bp, 10 predicted proteins | sample 7442481 | NCBI WGS metagenome assembly JACCDH01 (sample SAMN15323433, study PRJNA562643) | freshwater metagenome | isolation source: river surface water | place: USA:Blue River Watershed | collected 2017-08-15
GAGAAAAAAATCTACGCAAAACTCGGCAAAGAGATCTTCTTTAAAAAAGACCTCACCTATTTTGTTCCTGTTAAGCTTGAATACTCAAAAGATGCCTCTCTCAAAGCATGGCCCCGAACTTAAAAACTCCGGTGATTTCTCGGGCCTTGCTGGAAGTGACGGCTTCATCATGCCTTGGGCCTACATCAAAATCGGGGCCTATGTTGATTCTGGAACGATGGCGTCGGAGCTCGAAGAGCTACTTCTTTGAGGATTTTCTCTTTTTTATAATTGATATACGCTCTAGTATCTCAGCGGCATCTTTAATCTGAGATTTTGAACTTTTAATTGCGTCTTCAACATCTACAAGATTGGAATCTTCTGATTTAGGTGATTCTAGTACCAACTTTAAAATATCGGAAGCGTCTTCGATCGAATATCTTGAATTTCCAATTGTATCTGCAACATCTTTAAGCGTTAATGATGATGCAGTTGGAGATCTTGCGATGGTTTTCAAGATGTCCGAAGTTCCCTCTATTGGATGGTGGGAAATTGAAATTGCAAAAGCTACAGTTCCTAAAGCATAGTGATCTGCTTCTGCAGATTTTGTTATCGACTTTAAAATATCGGATGCATCTGGTACTGGAGCCTTTGTAAGAGCAATTCCCACAGCATCTGCAACAAATGCCAATGCATGTCGATTAGATTTTGGAGATCTTACGATGGCCTTGAGCAAATCAATATCTTCGGAAATTTTTAAATTATTTTGTTGATCAATTAATTTCACAGCCGATCGAGCAACACTTTCGAGAGCTGTAGCATCAGACTTAGGAGAATTTGCAATCACTTTTAAAACGTCTCTCTTAAGCAGTTTGTGCTTTTCAAGTGATTTTGTGAGTGTAAACTTGAAATCGATTGCGGCGTAGTCATCGGCCTTGCTCTCAGTTAGCATCATTTTGAGATAGCTATTTTGAATTATTTTCTCTATCTGAGAATTAGGAGTATTAGTCATACTTTTCCAGAAAGCATAGTAGTCAATCCGCCTAAGTATCCCTAAATCTTGAGAGGCAAGTTTTCGCATCAAGAACTGATTTAGATTTTGTGATGCCGTTAACTTAGCTCTTAGTTTAACTAAAGCTTCAACGTCGCCATCTTTCTCAAGTCTCTGCATAAGTTCATAGATCGAATTGAAATTATATCCTATCGCTTCATCGTTACTCAGAATTTCATCAACCAAACTCAAAAGCTGTTCTGGGTCTTTAATATTCTTTAATAAGCAGTCCATCTCTTTGGCACGTTTGAGTAGGACATTGTTGCTTTGAAACATGGAAGCATAAGCATTTAAATCAGGATTGTTAAAAAAGTATTTATTTCCGTTATTAGGAGTTCCGTGCTCTTTCCAAGCTTCAACAAATTTCTTCTCATCTCGATCAATATTGCACTCTGAGGACTGGGGTCCTTTAGTTCCCAAAATATCAAGAATTGCCGATGAGTACATCACTGCGGACTCAAGACTCAAATCCTTTATAGGATCATCAAAATAAATCCTTCGGTCGTCATTCAAATGAGCAAGATGAGCAATATGAAATGGAATAGAGAACTCACTTCCAGCTTTCACACCAGGAGCAGTTTTAGTCCAACCGAAAGTCGTTGCCCTAGGAAAGACCCTCAAGTAACGTGACGAAAGAGGATTATCTTGATCAAGAGTCGCAGAAAACTCATTATTAAGGTCAGCAAAACTTTGGGTAAGATTATCTTCATCTAGAACATTACCCACTCGCCCTGTATGAAAGTCGGCACTTTCATTGGCCTCAATTTTCCCTACGCCTAATGTACGACACCCTTGAAGCCAAAGGGCCTTGATTGAGTTGAAAAATTTCTCATTCTTTGGGTCACAAGAGAGTTTTTCCATGAAATCAATACCCAAATTTGATTTAGCATTTGCACCGCCAAAACTTCCGGTGTGATGCCCAGAAATAACAAGCCCATCACACTGGACTCCAGAAGCGACCATTTTTTTGAATGATTCTTCTGCGTCCGAGCCGGTCGTTACAAACTCCTGAACTTCAATCGGAATGGACGAATACTTATTCAGTTTTTTTGTGAACTTTTCCATTTCCGTGAATTCTTTAGTGTGATTGAGCGAAAAATAACAGATGCGCGCGGAATAAGCGGAAAAAGAAGACATTAGAAAACTTACGAGGAAAAGTATTTTCATAAATTTCTTGTCGTATTTATAAGGATTGATCTTGAGCAAGACTTTTTATTTTAGTTAAAAACTAGCTTTAGGAATATCCGAATCTTTAAGAGAGTTATAAAAAAAGGGCCCCTGCACAGGGCCCCATTTGGCGAACTTTAAGGCAGGAAATCCCTCTCCCGTCTATCATCATCCTTGATTCTTATAATTAGCTTGCTCCTATCTTAAGGTTGGATAAGACAATCGGAGAAACATTCTTTTCTAACATCTACTGACTTACATTAAAACCTTGGGCGATGTATAGTTTTGTCCACATGATTACCGTGGAAAACGCTCTGGCGATTATACAAAAACACCTCCCCTCGCTCAAAACGACTGAGGTCTCGATCCATGATTTAGGCCCAGGATTGACCCAAGAAGATCTTAAGGCAGACAGGGACTATCCGAGCATCAACCGAGTGATGATGGACGGAATCGCTCTTTCTTGGGAAGTCTTCAAAACCGGTCAAAAAGACTTTCAGATTGAAGGAGTCTGCGCGGCCGGTGACTTTGAACAGAAGCTAGAAAATCAAACAAATTGCTTAGAAGTAATGACGGGTGCTCCTTTGCCTCTTGGCACTGATCTTGTGATCCCTTACGAGCATATAAGGCTTCAAAATGGTCTCGCGACGATTACACTTGAACTGGATCGCCCGCGCTTTGATAACGTTCACCTGAAGGCAAGTGACGCCAGAGTCGGTGATGTCATCCTGAAAGCTGGGGAGACTCTGAGTGGCCCAAACTGGGGAATAGCGGCTTCCCTTGGTTTTCAAAAAATCAAAATCAAAAAGAATCCTCGGATTAATATTATTTCGACCGGTGATGAACTTGTTCCTGTCGATGAGACACCTCTTCCCCATCAACTGCGCCGCTCGAACGCCTATGCCTTAAAAGCTTCTCTTGTTCTGTTTGGCCACAAGGATATCACTCTCTCCCATCTTCCAGATGAAGTAGGGGCCATTAAAGAGCACTACAAACTTATGTCAAAAAAGGCCGACATATTGATTTACTCCGGAGGAGTCTCAAAAGGAAAATTTGACTACCTTCCGGCGACTTGGAAAGAGCTTGGAGTTGAAGAACTCTTCCATGGAGTATCCCAAAGACCAGGTAAACCCCTTTGGTTTGGTGTTGATCATAGCTCAGACACAACAATACTTGGATTACCAGGAAACCCTGTCTCGGGACTCGTATGTCTACACCGCTACTTCTTGGGAGAGAAAAAAATCTACGCAAAACTCGGCAAAGAGATCTTCTTTAAAAAAGACCTCACCTATTTTGTTCCTGTTAAGCTTGAATACTCAAAAGATGCCTCTCTCAAAGCATGGCCCCTTGAACTTAAAAACTCCGGTGATTTCTCGGGCCTTGCTGGAAGTGACGGCTTCATCGAACTACCTAAAGAGAAGTCTCATTTAAAAGAGGACGAGGTCTTCCGTTTCTATCCTTGGAGGCCCATGTGAGAACTCTGATTGATTCTCATGGCCGCAGGGTCAGAAAGCTTAGGCTCTCGCTCACAGATAAGTGCAATCTTCGTTGCCACTACTGCATGCCACTGGATGCGACCTTTCGGGACGAGAAAGAAAATCTCTCTCCCGATGAGTATGCCGACATCATCCAGGATCTGTGTGGTTACGGGCTTCAGGAGTTGAGGATCACTGGGGGAGAGCCCCTCATGCGTAAATCATTTCGTGAGATCATCCAAAAGCTCTCCTCGCTTCCGCTTAAAAAAATTGCAATGACCACAAATGGAGTTTTTCTTGATCAATACTTTGAGGATCTTTTAAAGCATCGGGTTCATCACCTCAACGTGAGCCTTGATAGTTTGAATGAGAAAACCTTCGAAGCGATCACTCACGGAAAACATCTCATAAGAATTCTCAATAATATTGAGACTGCTCGAAAGCTTCAGTTTGAAGTGAAAATTAACGTCGTTTCCATGCGCGGAGTGAATGATCACGAGCTGTTTGATTTTGTTGAATACTCGAAGACCACAGGAGTTGAGGTTCGATTTCTTGAGATCATGCGAATCGGTGAGGCCTTGGGGAAGCAAGAGGATCAGTTCTTGAGCTCAATGGAGTTGATTTCAAGACTCAAAGAAAAATTCTCTCTCACTCCAGTAGTGAAAGACTATGACTCCACTTCTACTAACTACATCTTAGATAATGGGGCCCGGATTGGATTCATCTCCTCTGAGTCCAATGCTTTTTGCGGCCAGTGTTCACGCTGGAGACTTTCGGCCGATGGAGTCATGAGGGCCTGTTTACTAAAAGATGATGGAATAAGTTTAAAAAATACCACAACCAAAGAACGTGAAGCAATTTATGAAACTCTTCTTGGAATGAAGCCTTTCATGCGTCCCAAAGAAGTTACTCATCAAATGAACGCCATTGGAGGCTAGCATGCTTACTCATGTTAACGAAAAACAACAACCCACCATGGTGGATGTGACAGATAAAAATATTTCGGCCAGAGTCGCCAAAGCCCAGACTTTAGTGAGGCTTCCAGAAGCGATGAAGGACTTTCTCGTTGGCGAAGAATTTATCATGAAGAAGGGCCCAGTTTTTCAGACGGCGATCATTGCCGGAACCATGGCCGTGAAGAAAACACATGAGCTCATTCCTTTTTGTCATCAAATCCCAGTTGAGAGTTGTAAATTTGATATTCACTTGAGCGAGGATCTCCTGGTCACCATTACCTGCGAAGTCAAAACGACTTTTAAAACAGGTGTCGAAATGGAGGCCTTGTATGGTGCTTCGGCCGCGGCCTTGACGATTTATGATATGTGCAAGGCCATTAGTCATGAGATTTCGATTCTTGAAACGAAACTTCTGACTAAGACTGGGGGAAAGAGAACAGTTCTTGATAGACCTACCTTCGGGCTTGTCTTGACCGGTGGAAAAAGCGAGAGAATGAAAAAGGATAAGGCCTTAATCGATTATTATGGCCGTCCTCATGCTCGCTATATTTATGATGTCCTGAAACCTTTCTGTGCTGAAGTCTATCTTTCAGGAAAAGAGAACCAGTGGGATCACACTGAACTCTCAGAGCTAAAAACAATTATCGATACAGAGAAAATTTCTGGCCCTTTAAATGGCATGGTCTCTGCATTTAAAAAGCACCCCGAGGCAAACTGGATCGTTGTGGCCTGTGATCTCGTACATTTTAATGACAAGACCGTTGAAACTTTACTCGCTCACTATGATTCACGAAAGACTGTGGCCTTTAAGAATTTAGAAAAAGGATTTCCGGAACCACTCTGCGCACTCTACCCACCATCTTCGCAGAAACTCTTCATCAATGCTGTGAATGATAATATAACTTGTCCAGTGAAAGTCTTGAAAAGTGCAGATGTGGTTTTACTTGAGCAAACGAGCGGGATTAATCTTGCCAACATCAACACTCCTGAAGAAAGAAGCGAGGCCTTATATGCCATCCGTTAACATAAAATACTACGCACTCCTAAGAGAGGAGGCCCGTATATCCCAAGAAGATGCCGAGGTGTCGTGCCAAACATACGCGGATCTCTACACGCTACTTAAAGAAAAGTACCACTTCTCCTTGCCTCTTGAGATGATTCAGGTCGCAGTTAACGATGAGTTCATTGATCTAAGTGCAAACATCACTCCGGGTGCTAGGATTGTGTTTATTCCACCTGTGGCCGGAGGATAAGTATGTTCACTTTAGGCCCTCATCCGATCGAAAGAGAGCAACTTATTTCAAAGCTCCAAAATCACAAATCGGGTGCATTGGTGGTCTTTGAAGGATGGGTCAGAGATCACAATGAAGGAAAAAAAGTTGCTTCGCTTGAGTACCAGGTCTACGAAGAGCTTGCACTGAAAGAAGGCAATCGGATCCTTCAGGAATGCAAAGAGCGGTTTAACCTACACCACATCTTGTGTGTGCATCGCTACGGGCATTTAAAACTTGGTGAGAGTGCTGTTTGGATCGGAGTAACCGCCGCTCACCGAGATGATGCCTATAAAGCTTCTCGTTTTGTTATTGACCAAATCAAGCTTCGGTTACCGATTTGGAAAAAAGAACACTATCTCGAGCAAGAGGCCCAGTGGGTGTTTTGTAAGGACCATCACACTCATGTGCATTTTCATGAGAACGATTACTATAAAAAACAATCTAAGCTCATAGATCAGGTAACTTTAAAAGAATCAAACGTTCTTGTCGTTGGTGCTGGAGGCCTCGGTTGTCCTGTTCTCACATCACTCGCGACCGCAGGTGTGGGCCATATTGATTTTGTAGACTTCGATAAAGTCTCTCTTTCTAACATTCACCGCCAACCCTTGTATTCTCCTGAAGCAGTTGGCGAGTACAAAGTCAGTGTGGCCCAAAGTAAACTCAAAGCACTCAACCCCTTTATCCATATCCATGGCCACAACGACCGGATTGATGCTTTGAATGTGGAGAGATTTCTTAAGGGGAAAGACCTCATTTTAGATTGCACCGATAATCTCCAGACAAAATTTCTCCTTCATGATGCTTCTTTTAGACTCAAAATTCCTTTGATCTCCGCTAGTATTTATCAATACGAAGGCCAGATCAGGACTTTCATTCCAGGTGAATCAGGATGCCTCCGCTGTCTCTTTGAAAAAACGCCAGAGGACGCGCAGCTTGGGAATTGCAATGATTTTGGTGTTCTTGGTTCAGCAGTGACTACGATTGGAGGAGTCCAGGCCAATGAGGCGATCCTGTATCTACTACATAAGAAAAACAACACAACTCAAGAGACTTTTTATTTTAACTTGAAAGACCTCACTATGATGAAGGTCAAACACTTAAAAAAAGCTCACTGTGAAACCTGCCAAGGCCTCCGCGCCCCTGAAATTATCGACTACGAAATTTCCCTCAAGTCTTTTGGAGCAGATGACTATCATCTAGTTGACATCCGAGAAAGTGAACTTGTTATAGAAAATTATTTAACATCCTCCAAACCCGTTATCCTCTACTGCCATCGAGGGATCAAAAGTAAATCTGTCGTCATGAACCTCAGACTCCAGGGGTATCAGCAGTTCTACTCACTTCAGGGGGGAGTTTGCTCTCTTTAGGATTTTCCTTTTTTACCGTGGCCTTGTTTTATTCCATTGTGGGCTTTGGTGGTGGAAGCTCTTATATTGCAATCCTTGCGGCGGTTGGTACTCCCTATGAGATGATCCCTAAAGTGTCCCTCATTTGTAACATTATCGTTGTCACCGGAGGTGCCTATCACGCCATTAATCAGGGTCACTTTAATAAAAAACTTATCACGCCTTTTGTTTTAAGCTCCGCTCCCATGGCCTTCCTTGGTGGACTCGTTCCAGTCTCTGAGAAGACCTTTTTTATTCTCCTCACAAGTGTTCTCATCCTCTGCGGACTAAGACTTCTCTTTATCAAAGAAATAACCCTCACTGAGGTAAGGCCTCCATCCGTGATTCTTTCAATTGTGCTCGGTGCAGTTCTGGGAGGAATCTCGGGGATGGTGGGGATTGGTGGAGGTATTTTTCTTTCACCTATTCTGATCAACTTGGGATTTTCTCGTTCAAAGGAAGCTGCTGCAACTGCGAGTTTTTTTATTCTGGTGAACTCTATTTTTTCTTTATGTGGCCACTTAATTAAAAGCTTCGAGGGGATTAATTTTGAGGCCTACCTGTGGCCATTTGTAGCGGTGTTCATTGGGGGGCAAATAGGATCGCGACTTGGAACAGGCCCGAAACTTTCGTATCGATTCGTTCAGAGAGGGACTGGAGTTTTGACACTGATTATTTGCGTTCGGTTGCTACTCAAAACTCTTTCATAAGTTGATCTGAATAAAATTCACCTTACTCAGATCAACACTAAACTTCTAGGCCTAGAGATTAATATCTTCCATCAACTTAGTGAAACTAACAATAATCCCGTCGTAACTAATGCCATCGTTAATAAATTTAAAACTTGTATATCCTGAGCTGTACTCCCAAGTCGTAAAGTAATTAATAACTCTCTTCGCGCCAACAGGAATTAATTTTTTACTGTCAAGAGCGCGCACTTCACACTTTTGAGTATACTCTCCAAAACTATCATCGCTGTGACCAACTTTCTTACCACAATTACTCACTTCGAAGTACGAAAAGGATTTTGACGTTTTGAAAATGATAACTGATCGATTAGTTCCCGAAATTATCCCACTGCAAGTAAAAATCGTATTCGGAGTTGGATGATGAAAAGCGAAAGTCCCCTTGTTTGTACCGCAAGAACTCAGCTCAATACGTGAATCTTTGAAACCTACAATTTTAAGTGCTGCTGCCTTGGCCTTCGCTTCGTGATCGACTTGAGCATAGAGTGAAGTCGTAAGAAAAATAGCTGCTAATAACAATTTCATTTTTACACCCTTTGTTATGTTTAAAAACCAATTAAGATTAGTAGTATGAAAGACAAACGAACTGGCAAACAGCTTCTTTCCAAGCTATACAATTTTTCATTTCATCATAGGCCACACACTCTTTAGGAATCGAACAAATACGAGTCTCAGAATATTCGCGACAAGTGTCTCCATCAACTTGATCATTTGCAAGAGAGTTGAGGAGAAGTATCACGGCCGTCGTGACAAGAATTATGCCTGTAACCCAAAAAACTTTCACCATCGCCTCTCCGTTCCAGCTGGCCCCACTCATCGAGAATAAATGAGGATTCTGTTGAACATAATTTAAGATCTCTTCGCTTGTTTTAAGCTTCCCTCGGGAAACAAGAAATTCAATCTGTTTGGAAGTATGAGGACTAAGACTTTTCTCTTTGAACACATCCTGAACTGTTTGCTCATCAAGTCCCGACGCTTTAAGGACTTCTAACTTTTTTCTGAATTCACTCATTCTATTCTCTAACTGAACCTGATCAACTTGGTCCCACTCGACAGTTAGACTGTAGTTAAACTCATTAATCAGATTGCTAAACTCTTGCTTTGTGTTGGCAAAACTTGAAAAACTAATCAGGGCCAGGGTAAATGCAATAAACTTTTTAAACATATAGACCTCACTGTAATTGGGGCACTTATAGTTATTGGAATTAGCATTTGCATTATCCTAGATCAAGATAGGGCCATCTTTTCACAAGCTTTGACCGAGCTCGATATTTTATTTCAACCATCTGTCTTTACACGCTCGTTAACTTTTTATAAGAAACAAACTCAACTATAGAGAGATATTAATGAAAAACTTTCTTATACTTTTTTCTTTTATTTCCTGGATTCACGCAGATGCAAAGTCTATGAGGCTTTTAAATTCTATCGAATATTCAGTTCATAACCAGCTCACTTTAGAAAATCAGTTGGAGCTTTTGAAGTCTCAAACTCCGCTTGAAAAATTTCGTCCTTTTGCAAGTTTTGAGAAAACAAGCATCGTTGCGATGAGTAGTGATTTTGGTGACTACCCTGAAGTTCAAGAGATGAAGACGACTATCGCCAAACATCTCCCTAAGAACGTCCGTCTCCTACTAAGTGTTAAAGACTTAAAACAAAAAGAAGAGATGCTCGCTTTTTACGGCCAGTGGATAGATCCTTCTCGGTTGAGCTTCACGGTCACTGGTAGAGATGGGGATGTTGCATTTTGGGCCAGAGACTCTTTCCCCTTTCCAGTCGTCTCATCAGAAGATAATACTTCTCAGTGGTTCGTAGTTGACGCTAAATCCGTTCTCATCTCAAGCTATGAACCAGATCAACAAGTTGCCCAGTCTCTTGAAGTTCCATTATTTTCACACCAATTTGCTTATCCAGGTGGTAACTTAATCTCAGATGATAAGGGAAATTGCTTTCGTGTAAAATCAAGACGAGGCTCAGGAATGCCATCTGATGCTTTCAAAAACTACTATGGCTGCAAGACATTAAGCGAATTTCAACAATACGGAGGTATTGGGGACATTGACGAAAGGATGGCCTTCGTTTCGCCAACGTTAGTTATCACGGATACACCGGAGTATGTTCCTCTCATAAAAGAAAAAGGCTATGATGTTGTGATGCTCCCACGACCAATGGCCGGAAGCACCACTTATCAAACATACGCTAATTTTCTATTCGTTAACGGCACAATTTTTCTGCCTATTTTCGATGCCCCGGAGGATGAGGAAGCGATCAGAACCTTAAAAGATCTTGGATTCATCGTGCATGCTGTTTCTCAGAAGCAAGTTTCAAATACGGGTCAGGGAAACGTGCATTGCTATACTGTGAATTATCCCGAACTTTGGAGAGAAAAAAGATGAGTCGCAACTGGTTATTTTTAATATTATTCATATCGGCTTCTTCATTGGCGGGAAGTCTCAC
>JACCDH011422922.1_pt1 | contig 10487 bp, 10 predicted proteins | sample 7442481 | NCBI WGS metagenome assembly JACCDH01 (sample SAMN15323433, study PRJNA562643) | freshwater metagenome | isolation source: river surface water | place: USA:Blue River Watershed | collected 2017-08-15
AAAGAAAAGTGATGAACCACAAAATATGGTGGAAGCCGCAGATAATTGCGACGTGATAGTGATCATGAATCAACAGGGCATGTACGAAGCAGAACTGATTTGTGATCCTCCGGGAGGAGGAGGTAGTCCGGGCGAAGGAGGCGGATCTAGACACGGCTGGGGTAATCCCGGCGGTGGTGGCTGGGGTACGCCAGGAGGACTAGGCGGATGGGGTCATGGCGGTGGTGGTGGCTATGGCGGCCCACAACCACCCGATTATGGGGAAAGACCCCGAGGTGGAGGTGGCGGTGGAAGAAGAAACGAGAACCCGCCTGCTCCGGAGGATAGACCAGAGATTAATACTCCCGAAGAATTCCTCGCTGAAATTGATGATTCGGGATTGAGCCCTTGTTTCAGAACCGTACTTGGAGACGTGAAAAATTTATCAAATGGTTCGATTGCAGGAATAATACAGAAGTTTAACGGAAGTAACCCAAAGTGGAAATGGATTATTAGAAATGGAATTCTCGCACCATTTCATAATGGCTCAACAAACCCACAGTATATCCAAAATAATAATTCAGTAATAACTAAAATAGATATAAGAAAATTTGAAAATGCTACAGATTTAGCTTTTGTTAGAACCATCCTGCACGAATCTGTACATGCATATTTAGTAGTTTTTTTTAAGGATGAACCCCAAGTATTTTTAAATGATTACGGAGCACTTTTGAAAAAGTGGGAAGAAAGAAATAGTAGCTTGAATGATTTTCACCATGATGTAATGACACTTTATGATTTCGTAAATCAGATAATCAATGCATTGATGGAATTTGGACAAGCAAAGGGATACAATTTAGACGAAAACTTTTATAAAGACCTAGCTTGGGGAGGTTTAGATCAGACGGATGCTTTTCTTAATTTATCTGCATCTGAGAAATTAAGAATTGAAAATGTAATAAAAATAGAACAAAATGGTTTGGATAGCGAAGGAAATCAAAGACCACAGAATGGCCAACGTATAAACTGTAATATCGACTAAAATGAATACGATTAAAAAAGTTTTTCTAAGTCTGACATATTTATTGTTAACGATTAATGCTAAATCTCAGATCCTAAAAGGGAAATATTTACTATCGGATTTTGAAATTTTTAGGCAGATAACCTTTGATGGTCAAAAACATTTTACCGACACGGCAATTGAGCACCTGATGGAATATAAGGTAGGTGCTGGGAATTTCAAATTGAGACGTAAATTTTTGGATTTGGAATACCTAAATCAATACCCAATACAATTATCTCATTATAACTTACAACAGAAAAAAAGTGAATCGGATCAAATTGGACAAATATTTATTGAAATACTTGACAAATCGGATTCAAATCCTATTCATTTTGCTTTGTGTGGATTAAAGGACAAAACCGGTAAATTAGTGGCAAACTTATTTACGGATACTGTAGGAAAAGTGGGTTTCAGCATTTATAGCCCAGAGCTATTTGAATCCCTTCTTATCACCAATCTTGGATATGAAAAAGTTGAAATTCCGATTTCTGAATTCATTGGAAACAATAACTTTCTGAAGGTATATCTCTCTAGAAGGTCTACGTATTATATGAATCCTGGAAAATATAAGTACAGAATAGGGAAATTAAGCAATAAAGAATTGATTCTGCTTGATTCAAATCACAAAAAGCTTTTTTTTCGGAAAACAGAATAATTTTCTGCACCTAACTAAGTGACAGTTTCACTTAGACTACTCTAAAATCCTTCAAGGTGTCACTAGCGAAGTAGAGAGAGACCAAATAATTAATACCATTTTGATTGAGCAGAACAGTGTTGACCAAAATGGAAATATTTCGAACCCACAAGGCCGTAAAGTACAATGCATAAATTGATAAAAATTACATTATTGGGATTGATTCTTCTGTTACAACAAATGTATTCATACGCTTTTTGTTACGCAGTGAAAGCCGATACCACCATTGTTCAAATAGTTGATACTCTCAAAAATCAAAATACATGCAGAATTCATCTGGAAGTATTGTCTAATGTGGATAAGATGCCTTTAAACGGCTCAAGTTGGCAAATTATGAATAGCCAGAAGCAGCCAATTGCATCATCAGTGATTTTAAAAAATGGTATAGCAGAAATTTTATTCAATAATATCAAGACGTACCCATATATTTTAGTTAGATATTTAGGTTACAAGGATCATTTAATTCACTTGAAACCTTTCAAGGGGAGGGCTGTGAATATAAAACTATATTTGGAGGCTAATGAAATTTGGATAGAGTGATTGCTAGCATGCGAGGAATTAGTATAAGAATCGGAGGTGCAGTCCGCCTAAATCATACTTTTAAAGCTAGTTCTAAAAAAATGACTTTGAATTATACACAATATTACTCCCTAGTTATCAATTAAAAAATTAAAACTAAGACCAGATGTTGTGCTGTTTCAGATGAATTTTTTCACCAAAAAAGAGCTTGGTACTCTTTTCAAATGAAGGTGTATAGTCTGAAACGTAGAATTGGTGGCGTTTAGGCTCAGTAGCATTCAGTAAATCCAACTCCTTGAGTCGTTGCTGCACATACTGCGCCACAATTTCGGCCGTATTGATAATTTTTACAGTTTTCTTGTAGTATTCTTCAATTTCGGGCTTAATTAGCGGGTAATGCGTACAGGCCAGTATCAGGCTATCAATAGTTTTGAGCTTAGGCGAAGAGAGGTACGAATTGATCACCGTTTTACTGATGGTATTGCTAAAAAAACCTTCCTCAATCATGGGAGCCAGCAAAGGAGTAGGCAATGACTTTACCACCAATTCGGGCTTTATTGCGTTGATTTTGCGGGCATACACATCGGTTTTGATGGTAGCTTTAGTACCAATTACCCCAATGCTGCGGAGTTCCGGCTGATGCACCACATAATCTACCACCGGGTCGATCACATTGATAACCGGAATCTGGTCGCCCAAAAAATCTACCAAATCCTGATAAGCCAGTGAAGAAGCCGTATTACAAGCAATTACAATCAGCTTACACTGCTTATCCAGCAGAAACTTACCAATCTTTAAACTGAAATACTTGATCGCTTCCGGCGATTTATCGCCATAAGGCAAATGGGCCGTATCGCCAAAATAAATCAACTCCTCCTTAGGCAAAAGCTGATGAATGGCGCTGGCCACGGTTAGTCCGCCAATGCCCGAATCGAAAATGCCTATGGGTAAGTTAGAACTCATTTAAAACAAAAATGCGAAGTCAAATATGGTAATTTGACTTCGCATAAAAAATTATTTAAGCCTTGCTTATTTTTTCTTAGGCGCAGGAGCGGCAGGTTTTGCCGGTGTAGCTGCTGGGGTAGTAGCCGGAGCTGCAGCCGGTGCAGCAGGCGCAGCGGTTGCCGCTAATTTTGCTTTAACTACCTCAATAATATCTTCACCGCCATCAAAGTAAACCACACCTGGCTGAGAAACATCAAATACGTACGCATAGCCTTTTTCTTTAGCTACTTGTTTTACCGCTTTTTCAGCTCTTTCAAATACAGGCTGGTACAATTCAGAACGTTTGGCATTTAATTCCTCTTCTGCTTTTTGTTGTGTTTCAGTAATACGCTTTTCCATATCCTGAATCTCTTTACCTAAAGCTTCTAACTCTTTGCCCAACGATTCTTTATTTGCTTCGCTCAGGTTTTTGTATTTATCCTGATAAACGGCAATTTTTTTCTGGCGCTCTGCGTCCATCTGCTCTAAAGCGGTCTGCTTAGTTTTTGCATAGGCTTGAAAATTAGCATCGGCCGTTTTCATTTCAGGCATAGACTGCAGCAAATCGCTGGAATTGATATGGGCAAATTTTTGCTGTGCGTTTACGTAAGAAGCGGCAAAGCTCATTCCAATTGCCAGGATAACTACTTTAATTGAATTTTTCATCTTGATATACTATGGTTAATTATTTACGATGTTACTAAAGATTTTATTATTTAGCAAATGTACCGGGCTTGTATCCCAGGCGTACAATTACGTCATTGCTTTTATCTAAACGAGTATTGGCAAACAGCATGGTTACCTCGCTGTTTTTGTCAAAAACCACATCCAGTTGTTGATCTTCGGCTAAAGCCCGTATGGCTTTGGCCACCCGCTCTTGTATGGGTTTAATTAGGCGTGAGCGTTGTTGAAATAACTCTCCCTCAAAGCCAAATTTTTGGCGCTGAAACTCTTTCGCCTCCTTCTCTTTGTCCATAATCTCTGTTTCGCGACGTTTACGCATATCGTCTGTTAAGAGCACTTGGTCTGCCTGATAGGCTTTGTATAATTTTTCGATATCTACAAACCGAGCATCCACTTCTTTCTGCCATTGGTCGGAAAGCGCATCCAATTGCTTTTGCGCAGAGTTGTACTCCGGAATATGCTTAAGGATGTATTCACTATCTACGTAAACGAAACGCTGGGCTTTGGCAGCAAAACTAACTGCCAGGAGCATCAGTAAACTAACTACTATTTTTTTCATGTTGTAAAGATTAGAATCCTCCACCCATTTGCTGGGCTATACTAAAGTGAAACTGTCCTTTATGTGCATCGGGTAAGCCTGGTATTTGATCGAAACCGTAACCGTAATCTAAACCTAACAATCCGAAAATTGGCAAGAAGATACGAGCACCAAAACCCACCGAACGTCTAACATTAAACGGTGAAAACTGTTTGAAGTTATCCCAGGTATTCCCTCCTTCGGCAAAAGCCAGTAAAAATATGGTAGCCTGCTGGCTGGCAGTTACTGGGTGGCGTAGCTCTAGGGTATACTTATTGAATATTGGGCTACCTGAACCTTGTGCAAGGCTTGGATTAGACCCTACCGGGATTACCGAGTTGTTTTGATAACCACGCATACCGATAATTTCGGAACCTTGCAGGAAGTTGAATTGCTGCATACCATCGCCACCTAACAAGAATCGCTCAAACGGCGATTGGCCAACAGCTTTGTTGTAATAACCTAAGAAACCAAACTGCGCCTGCGCCTTAACCACAAATTTTCCATAAATACGCTGATACCATTGTGCCTCAAACTTCCATTTGTGGTACTCGGTATATTTGTAACGCTCTTCGTCGGTTGCGGTTGAGTAATTGGTTTTATTAAAGAATGAATAAGGCGGCGTAAGCTGCACCGTTAACCTCAGGTGAGACCCCGATGTTGGAAAAATTGGTGCATCAACCGAGTTTCTGGAAAACTGCTGAGTGATGTTAAAATTGTAGGATTTACCGTTTGAGAATAAGAAACGATCAGCATAATTGTTCAAAATATATTGCTGTAAGTTAACCGAACTTACCAATTGGAAGTAATCGTCTGGCCATTTTAAACGCTGACCTAAACTGATAGTTACCCCATTCATGCGGATTTTCTGAAGATTGAGGTCTCCGGAACCTAATCCGTTCGACTGTAACGATGTAAAGGCACTTACACCAAAGTTAACAGGCTTTTTACCCCCCAACCAAGGCTCTGAAAACGAGAAGGTGTACGATTGGAAAAATTTGCCATTGGTTTGTCCGCGTATACTTAATTTTTGACCATCTCCACGTGGTAGGGGTTTCCAGGCCTTACCATTTAATAAGTTACGAGCCGAGAAGTTGTTGAAGGTTAAACCCAAGGTTCCAATAACACGACCGCCACCGAAACCACCCGAAAGTTCTATCTGGTCAGAAGGTTTTTCTTCAACGGTATACAAAATATCTACAGTACCGTCAGCTGGGTTTGGAACCGGTTTTACGTCCGTTTTTTGCTCATCGAAATTGCCCAGTTGTGCAATTTCTCTGGTGGTTCTGATCACATCTTCTTTAGAAAATTTCTGACCCGGTTTAGTTCTAATTTCACGGAGTACCACGCGATCGTTGGTAACCTCATTCCCTCTTAATTCGATCTTACTGATGGTGTATTGAGGTCCTTCATAAACACGAAGTTCCAGATCAATTGTATCTTGATGAACACGCGTTTGTACCGGATCTACATTGAAGGTCAGGTAACCATTATTTAAATATAGAGAAGATACATCGTCACCATTTTGGCTTCCACTGAGTTTTTTATCTAGCTTTTCCTCACTAAAAATATCGCCTTTTTTAATGGCCAAAATTTTATCCAAAATTTCTCGGGAGTACTGTGCATTTCCAGACCAAATTATATCTCCAAAATAATATTTAGGCCCTTCGTTAAGCTTGAAATACACGTCAACCGTATTGTTATTGAAACGAGTAATGGTATCTTTCAAGATGGCTGCATCGCGGTAGCCCCTCTCCTGCATTTTGGATATCAGTTTTTCTTTGGCTTCATCGTATTTTTTCATCATGAACTTACCCGAACCAAAAACGCGGTAAACAGCTCTTTCTTTTATCTTTTTTAGGAATTTTTTTAGCTGTTTGGTCGAGAAATCCTTGTTGCCTTCGATCTTGATTTCGTGAACTTTAAACTTATCATTCTTGTTCACTTTTACATCCAAAATCACGTTATTCACCTCTGAAGTATCTTTTCTTTGACCAAAAGAAACATCGGTATACAAATAACCCTTTTCGTTAAAGTGTTTCTTGATGATGGCACTAAGGGTATTGTAGAGGTTATCATTTAAGATTTTACCGTTTCTATCTTTGATTTTATCGTTGATATCAGATACTTCACTGCGCTTTAAACCAATTAAATTAAACCGGCTAACGCGTGGACGTTCCACAACTTCAAGCTCAAAATAAATGGTATCTTCTTTGATTTTTTCAATATTCAGACTAACATCGTCTAACAAACCTTGTTCCCATAAATTTTTAATCGCATTGGCGGTAGCATCACCCGGAACGGTAATGCGCTCACCAACGGTTAGCTTAGATATGGTTACCAAAACACCCGCATCGAGGTAATAAGCACCTTTTACGGTAGTACCCCCAATGATGTACTCTTTGGGATTGAGGTAATTCACCTGGTCTGATGAAACGCTTCGTGATAAGCCCGGTTGTTTACCCCGCCCAAACTGTGCTAGGGCATTGTATCCGCTCAGTAATAGTAGAAATAGAAGTAGGAAACGATTCATTTTGTATAATATCCCGCTAAAATAGCGGAATCCTTTGTTAAAAATTGTTAAATGGAAAAATTACTTTAGTTGTTCACTGGTCATCCCGAAACGCCGCTCTCTTTTTTGGTAATCCAGAATGGCCTCAAAAAGATCTTCTCTTCTAAAATCGGGCCATAATTTTGGGGTAAAATACAGTTCTGCATAGGCAAGCTGCCATAACAGGAAATTACTTATTCTCAACTCTCCGCTGGTACGAATCATGAGTTCAGGATCGGGTAAATCTGCGGTATTCAACTGCTTACTGATCAAGTTTTCATCAATATCTTGAGGATCTAATTTACCTGCTTTTACCAGTTCTGCAATGTGTTTGGCGGCTTGAGTCAACTCCCATCTGGAACTATAACTTAAAGCCAGCGTAAGCGTACAGCGCTTGTTTTGGCTGGTTTTGGCCATGGCCTCCTTCAATTCCTGATGGCAGTTTTTAGGTAATGAATCCAGATCACCGATAGCATTAAGCCTCACCTCATTGTCCATCAAGGTTTTTGTTTCCTTGGTGATGGTAGACACCAAGAGTTCCATCAGGGCATTTACCTCCAATTGCGGGCGGTTCCAGTTTTCGGTAGAAAAAGCATACAAAGTAAGGTATTGAATTCCCAATTCCACAGCACCTTCAACGGTATCGCGAACGGCTAAAACACCATTTTGGTGACCAAATACACGAAACTTACCTTTTTCTTTAGCCCAGCGACCATTGCCATCCATAATAATGGCGACGTGTTTGGGCAGATTATCTTTAGCTATCAACGCAGGAATCCCCATCTTCTCTTCCGATTTGTAATAACTGTTGGGCACTTTTTATTCACAAAGGTATAAGATAAGCCCAAGCTGGCAAACTTATAATTGCTAGCAACTGAATTAAAAGGGAATCCAAATCGATAGCGGTATTCTCCAATTAAATTCCATCTACCAAATGGATTGTATTTTACGCCTGCGCCAAAAACAAGTTTTGTAGACTTTAATCCATCGAACTCATTAACCGGAACTGCGGCACCTCCAACCAAGTATGGGCTAACTGGCGACTTACTTTCTTCCACACGATAATCTAGGAAATTAAATTCCCCAAGTAAAGAAACATCAATGATGGTTTTCGTGGTGCTAGCCGTCAAATCCATTTGTGCAGCCAATCCATCCACTCTTGCAGACCAATACCCATTGAAGTTCCGCTTTAGATTGATGGCTGCAAATGGCCCAGCGTAATAAATGAAATCATCTGGAAAACTATTGTACATCGGACCACCAAGACCACCTCCGGCACCTACTTCCCACGTTTGATTTTGGGCCTTGGCTTGCTGTACGATTAGCAATGAACAGCTAAATAGGATAAAAAGTTTTTTTAGCATAACTAATAATTTCGGGTATCAATTCCCCACAATAGTTTATTTCTAAGTGTACTCAAGTAATTCTCGTTAGTTAATCGTATCAAATTAATTTGAAAAGACGCTTTGCGAATAACCGTTTTTACCGATGTGTCTACAACTTCAGTCCTTGAATCGCAAGAAAGACGGTATTTAGAGCTTCTACCTTCAATTTCGAATGATAGTTCATTGTTATCAGACAAGACAATAGGCCTTACATTCAGATTATGAGGAGCAATTGGAGTAAGAATAATATTACCCGATGCCGGGAATACGATTGGCCCACCACAACTCAATGAATACGCGGTTGAGCCGGTAGGTGTGGATACAATTAAACCATCGGCCCAATACGAGTTCAAAAATTCATTATTCAAATAGGCATGGATAATAATCATGGCTGAGGTATCACGCTTGTGGAAGGTGATATCGTTCAACGCGAAGTTCTCTGTTCCGAACGGATTAAAAGCCGACTCTATGCTCAATAATGAGCGTTTATCTAAACTGTACTCTTTGTTCAGTAAACTATCCAACGTGGTTTCAAAATCATCTTTATTGATACTCGCTAAAAAACCTAAACGGCCAAAATTTATACCCAACACCGGAATATTGGAGTCGCGAATTAAGGTAACGGTATCCAACATGGTTCCATCACCGCCCAAACTGAAGAGCATGTCCACCTTTCCTCTGATATCCTCACTGTTAGCAAAAAGTTGAACAGATTGCTTTAAAGTGATTTTATCTGCGATAAAATCATTGAATTTATCGTAAATAACGGTTTCAATGTTCCGAGCTGATAAGGCATCAAAAATTTGCTGTAGAAATGGAACTACAGAATTGTTGAATTGCCTGCCATAAATTGCGACTCTCATACAAATAGTTTTTAGATATCCAGGTAATTCATCAACTGATCGTATCTGCTGTGATGATCATCGTCTATTCTTAAATCGTTAAACACCGCCAAAACTGTATAATTATACCGCTGAAAAGCAGAAATAATGCTACTTATTTCGGTACGGTTCAGTTTTAAGGTCAATTGCATTCGGGTAGAATCGGGAAAGCTTCGCACATACGAACTCAAAATCTCTGCATGATCTGCCTCAACAATCTGGGCAACGTGCGCCAGCGAATTATCGCGATTGGTGATCTCCAACACAACAATACTTCCGGTAAGTTCGGCAGAGGTAAGGTTTGCCAAGCCGTCAATCAAACCTTCGTAATCAATTAAACCCAGGTATTTTTTATCTAAACCAAGCACGGGCAATGCGCTTAACTTTTGCTCATGCATTTGTTTAAGCACATCATAAGCATGCTGATTTTCAAAAACAAATGACTGTTGAAGTGAAATGGGCAGTTCTTTGAACTGTTGTTCTTGGTTTTGAATATCGATGAGTGTTTCTTCGCTTAGTAAACCAAGAAATCTGGGACCATCAACCAATGGAATGTGTTTGAGGTGGAATTCGGTCATGCGCACCAAGGCTTTCTGAACAGAGTCGGAAAGCTTTACTGGCGATATGACCGGATTTATGAGTTCACCTGCAAACATTTTAAGCTTTTATGCGATCTAAGAAACGATTTAAGTGTTCGTTAAATAATTCTGGACGTTCCATCATGGGCGCATGGCCACACTGTTCAATCCAATTCAATTCGGCATTTGGCAATAACCTGTTGAATTCTACCGCCACATCTGGCGGGGTAACCACATCGTTTTTGCCCCAAATTAAGCAAACCGGAATTTGAATATGTTTCAATTCTTTAGCCATATTATGTCGAATCGCCGATTTAGCCATAGCTAAGATACGGATTACCTTGTGTCTATCGTTCACGGTTGCATACACTTCATCTACGAGTTCTTTGGTCGCTGTTTTCGGATCAAAGAAGGTGAATTCTACCTTTTCTTTGATGAATTCGTAATTTTCTCGCTTGGGGAAAGATCCTCCAAATGCGTTTTCGTATAAACCAGAACTTCCGGCAAGCACCAATGCCTTTACGTAATCTTGGTGTTTTAAGGTATATATTAAACCTACATGACCGCCTAAAGAATTCCCTAATAGAACGAA
>JACCDH010533015.1_pt1 | contig 10486 bp, 5 predicted proteins | sample 7442481 | NCBI WGS metagenome assembly JACCDH01 (sample SAMN15323433, study PRJNA562643) | freshwater metagenome | isolation source: river surface water | place: USA:Blue River Watershed | collected 2017-08-15
AAAAATACGAAAAGGTAGAATTTGATATGAATACTATCGATAGTGCATTTATGAAGAATAAAATCTTCAAAGGTATGGAGTTTGTTTTTAAACATGTCGATACTTCTAAAGTTACTGGAAAAACCTATTTACCTATTTTTATTAATGAATCTTTGTCAGAGGTGTATGGTGACAACCGTCAGAAAAAGGTAAAAGAAAAACTAAAAGCAAACAAAACGTCTGGTTTTGAGGGGAATCAACAAATTTTGTCTTTTATTAAAGATTTGTATAATGACTATTCCATTTATAATAATCATCTCACTTTTTTTGACAAGAGTTTTACAAGTCCATTGTCTAGAACAGGAATAGATGTTTATAATTATGTTTTAAGAGATAGCACTTATATTGATAATAAAAAATGTTATAATATTTCATTTTATCCAAGGAGAAAAAATGAACTTACATTTAAAGGTGATTTTTGGGTGAATGATACCACATTTGCTATAAAAAAAATTAATATGGCGGTAACTAAAAGCGCTAATATTAATTGGATTAAAGATATCTACATTGAACAAGAATTTGAAGTGATGAACGACTCTGTTTTCTTGTTGACTCGAGATTATATGATGTCAGATTTTGCTTTGAACAAAAAAGAAGATTCTAAAGGAGTTTATGGTAAGCGCACCACGCTGTACCGTAATCATCAATTCAATCAAGAAAAACCACTGGCTTTTTATAAAGAACAAGTTAATTTTATTGATAACGATGTGTATAAAAAATCCGAAGAATTTTGGCATGAAAACCGTTTTGAAAAATTAAACAAAGACGAAGCAGGGGTGTATAAAATGTTAGACACATTGCAAACAGTTAAAAAGTTCAAGCAAATGTATAATTTGGTATCCATTTTAGGGAGTGGTTATGTTGAATTTAAAAATTTTGATTACGGCCCTATATTTTCTTCTTTTGGGTTCAATGAAGTAGAAGGAGTTCGACTCCGAGTTGGAGGGCGTACTTTCTTTGGGCCAAATGATCCTTGGCGAGTACAGGTTTTTACGGCCTATGGATTTAATGATCAAAAGTTCAAATACGGATTGTCAGGGAAATGGATGATCGACAAGAAAAATCGAGTTGTTATTGCGGCAGGGAATAGACGGGATATTGAACAAATTGGTGCTAGCTTGACAACAACTAATGATGTAATGGGACGAAGTTTTGCTTCGTCGGCTTTATTTACGACAGGCAGTAATGGAAAACTTACAAATATTAATTTGACCAACCTATCTATTGAAGTGGAGCCAATAAAAAACTTGATTTTTCAACTCGGAATCTCTCATCGAACATTAGCGTCGGCATCATCTACTTTTAGTCTAGATTATTATACTAATGCCACTAGAACTAATACTCAAAGTGAGGTAAAACAGTCTGAGGCAAATGTTCAAATAGAATACATGCCTAACAGAAAGACAATTGGCTATGGAGTGGAGAGAGATGTAGTGGACAACCCTTATAGTCGCTTTTTTATCAATTATAGCCATGGATTTAAAGGGGTATTAAACAGCGATTTTAAATATGAAAAGCTACAATTGTTTTATAAACAGCCTATTATTATTGGTCCTTTAGGAAGAACTAACATTACTTTAGAATTAGGAAAGACCTTTGGTACTATTCCTTTAGGGTTAATGAGTGTAATTCCTGGCAACCAAACCTATTTTACCATTGAAAATACGTTTAGTAATTTGAATTTCTATGAATTTGTTAGTGATCAATATGCTACTTTGAAATGGGATCATAATTTTAATGGACGTATCTTTTCTCGTATCCCTTTTTTGCGAAAATTAAATTGGCGTGAAATAATTGGAATAAGAGGCGTTTATGGAAGTATTTCAGATGAAAATCGATTTATCAATGCTTCAGGTTTAGTTTACAATGCTCCTGAAAATATCTATTGGGAATACAGTGCAGGTATAGGCAACATATTCAAAGTGTTTCGTATCGATTTTTCATGGAGGGGTAGTTATTTAAGTACTCCAGACGCTACTAAATTTACTATTAAAGGTTCTTTTGGGTTTTACTTTTAAGAAGAATAAAATTATACTTTTAATTAACAAAGCTTCCTGTCTTTTAAAGGCTGGAAGCTTTAATGTTTTAGGAGAGGTTATACAATACAACAATTTTAATTTAATTAAGAGATATCTTCTGATTTTTCTTGTAAAAAGGGATAGTTTCCTTACTTTTGCACCAAAATTTAAAAGAAAAATACAATAAATACAATGACTGCAGACAAATTAAAAACTTTCGATGTTTTAATCGAAATACCAAGAGGAAGTAGAAACAAATACGAATACGATTTCAAGATTAGAAGAATGCGTTTTGATAGAATGTTATTTTCTTCAATGATGTACCCAGCTGATTATGGTTTCATTCCTGAAACTTTGGCTTTAGATGGTGATCCATTAGATGTTTTGGTATTAATTAACGAGCCTACTTTTCCTGGTTGTGTAATGGAAGTGAAGCCAATTGGGGTTTTCCACATGGCAGATGATAAAGGGCCAGACGAGAAAGTAATTTGTGTACCTGTTTCTGATCCAATTTGGAATTCATTAAATGATTTGAGTGATGTAAATCCGCACTTAATCAAAGAAATTGAGCATTTCTTCCAGGTGTACAAAGATTTAGAAAATAAACAAGTAGATGTAGAAGGTTGGGGAGATGTAAACGAAGCGTATGCCATCATTAAAGAATGTACAGAGCGTTTTGAAGCTATCGAAAACAAACCTAAAAATTTATTTAGCATCAAATAATTTTTTAATTACTCCTTATAAAAAAAGCAATATTCTGTTAAGAGTATTGCTTTTTTGTTTAAATTCGTTCATTATCAATAAAATATTAACTAATACCAAAATTATTTTTATGAATGCATTTATGATTTATTTGCCAATAGTAATGGCAATTATTGGACTTTTGTTCATGGTGGTTAAAAAAGCTTGGGTGCTACAACAAGACGCTGGAGATGGTAAAATGAAAGAAATTTCAGATTATATTTATGAAGGCGCATTGGCGTTCCTTAAAGCAGAATATCGATTATTGACTTTCTTCGTTATTGGCGCGAGTGCTGTTTTGGCGGGGATTTCATTTATAGTTCCCACAACGCATATTTTAATAGTAGTAGCCTTTATTTTTGGAGCTTTCTTTTCTGCTTTGGCAGGAAATATGGGGATGAAAATTGCGACTAAAACCAATGTGAGAACCACTCAGGCAGCTCGTACTAGTTTGCCACAAGCCTTGAAGGTTTCTTTTAGTGGAGGAACAGTAATGGGATTAGGAGTTGCTGGGTTGGCCGTTTTAGGTTTAACAGGATTTTTTATTATTTTCTTCCAAATTTTCATGAATGGAGCTTGGACTTCGTCTGAAGACATGACTAAAGTATTAGAAACTTTAGCGGGATTTTCTTTAGGTGCTGAATCGATTGCGTTGTTTGCGCGTGTAGGAGGTGGTATTTATACTAAAGCTGCCGATGTAGGTGCTGACTTAGTAGGTAAAGTAGAAGCGGGAATTCCAGAGGATGATCCACGTAATCCAGCTACTATTGCAGATAACGTTGGGGATAATGTGGGTGACGTTGCAGGTATGGGTGCCGATTTATTTGGTTCGTATGTAGCAACGGTATTAGCAGCAATGGTTTTAGGAAACTATGTTATTAAAGATATGGGAGGTAAAATCGAAGATGCTTTTGGCGGAATTGGACCTATTTTATTACCAATGGCAATTGCTGGTTTCGGAATTTTATTCTCGATTATCGGAACTATGTTAGTGAAAATTTCCAGCGATGATGCTAAAGAAGCTCAAGTACAAAAAGCTTTGAACATTGGAAACTGGGTTTCTATTGTACTGACTTTAGTAGCATGTTACTTTTTAGTACAGTACATGTTGCCTGCTACTATGAAAATGGAATTTTACGGTGAAGGATTGAAAGAGATTTCGTCTATGCGCGTTTTCTATGCTACTATTGTAGGTTTAATTGTAGGAGGAGCGATTTCTTCTGTAACCGAATATTATACAGGATTAGGAACAAAACCAGTTTTGGCTATTGTTCAAAAATCATCAACAGGTGCTGGAACTAATGTAATTGCAGGTTTAGCAACAGGAATGATTTCGACTTTCCCAACGGTTATTTTGTTTGGAGCAGCTATTTGGTCTTCGTATGCTTTTGCAGGATTCTATGGTGTAGCTCTGGCGGCTTCGGCTATGATGGCGACAACTGCAATGCAATTAGCTATTGATGCTTTTGGTCCTATTTCGGACAATGCAGGTGGTATTGCTGAAATGAGTGAGTTGCCAAAAGAAGTGCGTACTCGTACTGATATTTTGGATTCTGTTGGTAATACAACGGCGGCTACTGGAAAAGGGTTTGCTATTGCTTCGGCAGCATTAACTTCGTTAGCGTTGTTTGCAGCTTATGTAACCTTTACAGGAATTGACGGAATCAATATTTTCAAAGCACCAGTTTTGGCTATGTTGTTTATAGGAGGTATGATTCCTGTCGTATTCTCAGCCTTGGCTATGAACTCTGTAGGGAAAGCGGCTATGGATATGGTGTATGAAGTGCGTCGCCAGTTCAAAGAAATTGCCGGAATTATGGAAGGAACTGGTAAACCAGAATATGGTAAATGTGTAGAGATTTCTACCAAAGCAGCTTTACGCGAAATGATGTTGCCGGGAATTTTAACGATTGGTTTTCCAATCGCGATTGTTCTTTTAGGTAAATTAGTTTATGCAGATAATAACCAGTTAATCGCTGAAATGTTAGGGGGTTATATGGCAGGTGTTACTGTTTCAGGTGTGCTATGGGCAGTGTTTCAAAACAATGCTGGTGGTGCTTGGGATAATGCAAAAAAATCTTTTGAAGCAGGTGTAGAAATCAACGGTGAAATGACCTACAAAGGTTCTGATGCACACAAAGCTGCTGTTACCGGGGATACGGTTGGAGATCCGTTTAAAGATACTTCTGGTCCGTCAATGAATATTTTAATTAAATTAACGTGCTTGATTGGGTTGGTAATTGCACCAATTTTAGGAGAAGGAAGTACGGGCAATGCACCTAAAGAAATGACGTGTACTGTTGAGATGAAATCATGTGAATCAGCTGAAATGATGGGCAATTGTGATATGAGCAAATGTGCGACTATGACTAAAGACGAATGTGCAGCGATGTGTGATAGTTTGAAGTGTACTCCGGAGCAAAAAGAAATGTGTCTTTCTCATTATGATGCCAACGGAAAATTCATTGCTAAAGAAGGCAAAGAAGAAAAAGCATGTTGTGCTAAAAAAGGAGAAGCTAAGAAACAAGTCAATGTTCAAATGAGCAACGAAAATGGTAAAGCTAAAGCAACGGTAACTATTTCTGAAAACGGAAAACAAACGGTTCAGGTTTTTGAAGGAACTGAAGCTGAGGTAAAAGCTAAAGTAGAAGCTATTAAATAGGTTTCATTTTGATACCAATAAAAATGCCTCAAGAAATTGAGGCATTTTTTATATCTTAAAATCAGAATGAATTAGAATAATCCGTTAAGTTCAGCATCGATTCGGCGAATGATATCTCCTAAATCTTCTTGATTATCTACAAAATTAATATTGTCTACATCAATAATTAATAATTTACCTCTGTTATAGGTGTGAATCCAAGCCTCGTAACGTTCATTCAATCGGCTGAGGTAATCAATAGAAATGGAGTTTTCGTATTCGCGACCACGTTTGTGAATTTGCCCCACTAAATTAGGAATAGAACTACGCAAATAAATCAACAAATCAGGCGCTTTTACCAAAGATTCCATCAACTCAAAAAGAGAAGAATAGTTTTGGTAATCACGGTTCGTCATTAAGCCCATAGCATGTAAGTTAGGTGCAAAAATATGGGCATCTTCGTAAATCGTTCTGTCTTGGATGATTTTCTTACCGCTTTCGCGAATTTGCATTACTTGACGAAAACGACTGTTTAAGAAATAAATTTGTAGGTTGAACGACCAACGCTCCATTTGATGATAGAAATCGTCCAAATAGGGATTGTCAACCACATCTTCAAAATGTGGCTCCCATTTGAAATGTTTTGCTAATAAATTAGTTAAAGTTGTCTTTCCGGATCCTATGTTTCCTGCTACTGCTATGTGCATTACCGAAGTGTGATTTGATTATTGATAATTTTCTAAAGTTGTAAAAATAGATAAAAATTAGTGTTTGTACTACATTTTTTAGAATGATTTATTCACAAAAGAAGAATAGAATACTTGAGGTTTTATTTTAAACTTTCTTAAAATTCAATTTAAACCATTTAGTAATTAAGATGTCTAATCGTTGAGTATTTAACATTTTTTTGGTAACAAATCGAATTTTCTTTCGACATATTTGTGCAATAATCATAAAATCAACACAATGAAAAAAACATTTTTAGTACTATTCTTCGCATTAATTTACACGAATTCTCACGCTCAAAAAGACTTTCAAGGGATGGCAGTGTATGAGTCAAAAACTAAAACTCCAGATTTTAAGGTTCGTATGGAAGGAAACAAGAATATTACTCCTGAAATGCAAAAGATGATGGAAGAGCGAATGAAAAAAATGTTTGAAAAGACGTTTATTTTGAATTTCGACAAATCGGCTTCTATTTATAAAGAAGAAGAAAAATTAGATGCGCCACAATCTCAAGGAGGTATGGGAATGCGAATGATGGGTTCTTTTACAGGTGGTGGCGGAACGTTCTACAAAAATGTTAAAGAGAAAACCTATGTTGTAGATAAAGAATTCATGAGTAAGGAGTTTTTAGTGAAAGATTCGTTGACTAATTTGAAATGGAAAATGGAGGCAGAAACTCGAGTGATTGGGGGCTATACCTGTTACAAAGCGACGGCTGTAAAAGAAGCAAGTAAGACAGATTTTAGAAATTTTCGCCCAAAAAAAGAAGAACAACCTAAAAAAGAATCTGATAATACTACAGAAGCAAAGAAAACAAATTTTATGGATGCTATTGAAATCCCTAAAGAAATTATAATTACGGCTTGGTATACTCCAGAAATTCCAGTGAATCAAGGTCCAGAAGGTTATTGGGGGTTACCAGGCTTAATCCTTGAGGTTAGTGATGGTAGAACGACAATTTTATGTTCTAAAGTGGTATTGAATTCTAAAGATAAAGTAGAAATTAAAGCGGTGACTAAAGGTAAAGTAGTAAGTCAAAAAGAGTATGACGAGATTGTTATTAAAAAAATGGAAGAATTTAGAGAAATGAACCAAAGTCGAGGAGGAGGAATGGAGATTAGAATTAACCATTAATTAATTTTCATATTAAATAAGGTATGATGAAAAAATTATTATTAGGTTTTACTTTAGTATTGTTTACGACTGGGTATGCTCAAACTATCCGTTTTGAAGGGCTGGTTCTTGATTCAGGAAAGGCACCTTTAGAAATGGCCAATGTAATGGCGGTCAATCAGGTTACCAAAACAATGGACTCGTATGCAATTACCAATGATAAAGGAAAATTTGTTTTGAATTTAAAAGCAAATACTTCTTATACTGTAAAACTCAGTTATATTGGGATGCAAAACAAAGAAATAACAATTGCAACTCACTCAGAAAATATGGTTCAAAATATTACCATGGAGTCAGGAGGTATAGAACTGGCTGGAGTTGAAATTGTACGTGAAATGCCAGTATCAATTAAAGGTGATACTATTGTGTATAATGCGGATTCATTCAAATCAGGAACCGAAAGAAAATTAGAAGATGTCCTTAAAAAATTACCTGGGGTTGAGGTAAATTCAGATGGAGAGGTTGAGGTAGAAGGGAAGAAAATTTCTAAACTAATGGTAGATGGAAAAGATTTTTTTAAAGGAGATAGCAAATTAGGTGTAAAGAACATTCCGGCAGATGCAATTGACAAAGTGCAATTTCTTAGAAATTATAATGAAAATTCGATACTTAAACCTGTCGAAAATAATCAAGATAATGTAGCAATGAATATCAAATTAAAATCAGGAAAGAAAAATTTCTGGTTTGGTGATATTTCGGCAGCAGGAGGAATCAATGATACAAATAGGTATTTAGTCAATCCTAAATTATTTTATTACAATCCAGATTACAGTATTAATTTAATTACCAATTTTAATAATATTGGCGAGTTGCCGTTAACCGTTCAAGATTATTTTAAGTTTACGGGTGGGTTTAAAAATATGATGTCTAAAGGGGGTAGTAGTTTCAATGTTAGCTCTAATGATTTAGGAATTTCTTTGATGCGCAATAATAGAGCTAAAGAAATTGAGACGCGTTTTGGAGCGGCTAATTTTTCATATAATGTTACTAAGGCATGGGTCTTAAATGGGTTTGGAATCGTGTTGAATTCTAATTCGGATTTAGAAACAAAATCGAGTGTTAACATCCTTAATCCTACTTCTAACCAAATTGCCTCTACTGAAAAAAGAGATGAGGTTACTAATCAAAAAAGTAATTTAGGATTGTTTAAAATAGGTTCTATTTACAAGCCTAATGCAAAATTTCAATTGGATTACGATATCTTGACAAAATTGTCAAAACAAGATGAAAATGGTAGTTTGTTGCGACAATCAATAGTAAATTCGGTTACAGATACAGAAACTATTTTTACAGGTAAAAAACAAGATCCTAAGTCGGTGAATCAGAATTTGAGTGCTTATTTTACTAAAAATGAAAAAAATGTTTTTGCAGTCGAAATACAGCATTTGTATCAAGATGAAAATCCTTTTTATAATGCTAATTTAAAAACACAACCCTTTAATTTAATAGGGTATTTGTCAGGGCAAAATAGAAATGATTTGTCACAAAATCGTTTTGTAAAAACAAATAAATTAGATGCAAAATTAGATTATTATTATATGGTAACTCCCAAAAGCAATATTAATATTACCATAGGGAATACTAATTCTAGTCAAAATTTTAATTCAAGTATTTTCCAAATTTTAGATGGAGGAGGGATTAATAATTTAATAGATACTCAAAATAATAATACTGTAAATTATAGGTTTAACGATGCTTTCTTAGGATTGCACTATAAGTTTTTATCAGGAAAATTTACAATTACACCAGGTGTTAGTTTCCATGCTTATGACATGACTAATACACAATTAGGAACAGCTTTGAACCAATTTTTTTTCAGAATATTACCTGATTTCTTGACCATTTATCAAATAAAGAAAGCCGAAACATTAACCTATAATTTTGGTTATACCAATAGTTTTACGGATATCAATAAATTAGCAGAAGGTTTTGTATTCAACAATTACAATAGTCTGTCAAAAGGGAGTCGTACGTTAGAAAACGCTACACAACAAACACACTCGTTGCGTTATTTTAAGTACAACATGTTCAATTTAGAGAATATTTCAGCAAATTTGACTTACTCTAAGACAATTGATGCAATCAAAACAAAATCTATTTTCAATGGAGTAAATCAATCTTCATCGCCATATAATTCTGATTTTGCTGATGAATCGGCGAGTGCCTTTGCTATGTATGGGCGTTCTTTTTTAAAGAATTATAAAGCATCTTTTAACACAAGATTATCTTGGTCAAAGTTTAATAATATTCAAAACACTACTTTAACGGTTAGAGAAAGTTTTACGCAAACTCATACAATAACAGCAGCAACAAATTATAAAAATTTTCCAAATTTAGAATTAGGCTACTCATTAACAGTTAATGATTATAATAACACGAAATTTTACACAGATAAGCCTTTTGTGAAATTGGATTATTATTTCTTGAAAAGTTTTTCATTTGTTTCAGAATATGAGTTTTATCATTATTACAATGGAGACAAGACGGTCAATAATGAATACGATTTTCTTTCTGCAAGTTTGATTTATCAAAAAACTAAAGAAAGTAAATTAGAGTATAAAATCTCAGCCACAAATTTATTGAATACGACTTCTTTAAATGATGATAGTTTTTCGCAATTTTCTACTCGAACCTCACAGTATACTGTACAACCTAGATATATAATTTTTAGCTTGAAGTATAATTTGTAATTTGAATTTAGTTGACAAAAAAACCACGCATTTGCGTGGTTTTTTTATATGTAGAAATTTGTAGAATTTATATTTTACAATTTAAAAGCTGTTTTTACAGCGTCAACAAAATCTAGTTTTTCCCAAGTAAATAAATCTACAGTAACCGTTTTAGTTAATCCACCAGGAGCAGAGAAGGTTTTAGTAACCGTTTCAGGTGTACGTCCCATGTGTCCATAAGCAGCAGTTTCACTGTAGATAGGATTTCTTAATTTCAAACGTTGCTCGATAAAGTACGGACGCATATCAAAAATACCTTCCACCACTTTACTGATTTCTCCGTCAGTCAAACTTACTTTGGCAGTTCCATACGTGTTTACGTTAATAGAGGTTGGCTTAGCCACACCAATAGCATACGATACTTGTACTAAAACTTCGTCACACAATCCAGCAGCTACTAAGTTTTTAGCAATATGACG
>JACCDH010081488.1_pt1 | contig 10482 bp, 7 predicted proteins | sample 7442481 | NCBI WGS metagenome assembly JACCDH01 (sample SAMN15323433, study PRJNA562643) | freshwater metagenome | isolation source: river surface water | place: USA:Blue River Watershed | collected 2017-08-15
GCATTCAATGGAGTGAGTGGTCTGCAACCCTGCTTTTTGAAGGCAATAAGCCGTTTAATGGACTGTACTGGTGGACTGCATTGGTCGTGGTTGGCCTGGTCGCTGGGGCCGGCCTGAGGCAGCAGATGAAGCCAAGCAGGCGAACGGCAAGTTTGGCTGTGGGCGCAGCCGCCACATGGCTTTTAGTCCACGCGTCGGGATGGAGTGCGGCGAATGGGTTTCCGCTTCGGTACTTTGCTGCGGCTTTTGGCCTCGGATCCTTGGCGCTCGGATCGTATGCGTCAGACTTGGGGTGGGGATCCCGGCGATCGCATTGGTTTGCCGCCCTGGGCCTGGTCGCGCTCCAGGGCTGGGCAGCTTGGTCGTTCAGTGCGCATTTTTCGACCGGAGCCAAAGGGCGATTGGACCGCGCTCAGGCGGAGGCGCTGGCGGTTGCGCTGGCAAGCGAGCAGCAGCCTGCGGCGGTCATGGGCAGCTACTGGAATACGTATTTGGTCGACGGAGTCTCGAGCAAGGTGGTGGGTTTGCCCTTCGATGGGGAGCATTGCAGAAATCGTCGCTACGAAGGAGCCGTTTTGAACGCAGATTCGGTTGCCTTTATTGGCAACGGATGGCTTGATGTGCTGCCCGATTCGCTGCATCAGTACGGGCGGGTTTGGACTGCCGCGGGAAGTGCCGCAGAGGTGAATGGGGTGCGCTACCGGTGGTACCGCTAAGGGGCGGTACGAGTTTGGGTCGGCGCAAATGAAGTTGGTGCAAGGACTTTGTGCATTGACCGTCTGATTGTTATGCCCTTTTTGAGTATGGACTGGTACTTATTGGTGTTGGTGATCCACACACTTCGTTGGGCGATAGTCGTGTGGACCGAATGGGGGCGGTTTTTGCAAGCCTCCATGGACCTCTTCATGAAGTTGACGGGATCAAATCTCTACCTACCTTCAATATTATTGTAGGTGGCTGCTGGAAACGCCCAAAAATCCAATGCCGTTGTTTTTAGTACCTTAGAGATACGATGAGGAGATTGTTCATTTCACTTACTGACAGGGCTGGGGGGTTGAATTCCACTTTTTCCGATGGTAATTAATTTTGAATATTTTAAACATATAACGCAATGAAATCATCAATTTTACGAACTATTTTATTTTCTATTTTAGTCCTATTTTTGAGTAGTTGTGGCTCATCGTTATATATCTCAAACGATCAAATCAACTTGTTCAACAAGGGAACAACCGTCAATTGTAAAAAAAATTATGAATGCCCTTGTTATGAAGTCAGAATACCTGAATTAGGTATGTTTTACAATTCACCTATTATTGAAAATGTCGAATTTATTGGTGATACTGTATATATTAGTGGTACCATTCTGTATCAATCCATGCCAAGAAGTAAAGTTGACATATTTACATTAAAGAAAAAAAATAAAATTTTTAGTTTAAATAACAATGAATATTGTCTTGGTGTGCATGTTGGTGAATCAAATGATTTAGGTGAATTTATTTTTGCTACAAAAATGAGTGAAACTGTAATTTTTATCGATCAAGATCATTGCATTCCCAATATTGTTTGTATTGTTAACAGAAACTAGTTACAGACGGCGAGGGCGGCGCTGAGAGCGGGATTCGAACCCGCCATCACATCAGCAGACAAAAAAGCTCATAAACTAACCGCTTAGTAACGAGCCAACTGGAACTTCGGCCACTTCCAGCAGCTACCTACAATGTTATTGTAGATCCTCCGGCACTTCCCGCTTGGTTCAACGCCTCTGATGAATGGGATTCCGCCCGGCACATTGTCAATAGTCCATCCTCCGTTTAGCCATTCTCATTTTGCGTTCGGATTAGTATTCATGGGTGTCGGTACAGGAATTGACATTGTTGGGCGAAACAGTCATGTAGACTGAATGGGGCAGTTGTTGCAAGCCTCCATGGACCACTTTATAAGGTTGACGGGATCCAATTTCTACCAACTTTCAATATTATTGTGTGTGGCTGCTGGAATCGTCCAAAATCCAATGCCATTGATTTTAGTACCTTAGAGATACGATGAGCAGATCGCTCATTTCACTTACTGACAATGTTGGGGGCCGGATTCCTCTTCTTCCGGTGCTACAATTAATAAATATCATCAACAAGCAATGAAAGGTTGGAATATTCTTGATAAAATGCTACAAACCACATCAACGTCACTTACAAGGGATAAAATGGATTTCATGAATACACTTGGTTTGACAAACACTCAGGTAATTATGTATGATAAAATAATTGTACGATAAGTATGAAGAAGTGTTATTTCTCAATTCTATTCATTCTTATGAATTCATGCGGTTCAATAGATTGTGAGCCGAAGTTTATCGACGGAAAAGTTTTTTTAAGAATTGTAGATGGTACAAATTATTGTGAATTGGTTCAGAAAAGTTTAGAAGGTGATTCCATTAGCTTTAAAGAGCTAATTAATATTAACTATAATAATGGTTTAATGATCAGTCACTCGAATACGGTCATGAAAATAGTGGAAAACATAGATAGTAATCGAATGAGAAATTGGATAAGATTGGGAATAATTGAAAATGACAGGTTGATGTATCTAAACGAGTGGTCTACAACTAATAAATAGACTGTGCGATTCAATAGAAGTTAAGACAGTAGGAAATTAAATTAGTGAGCATCGGTGAGGGCGGGATTCGAACCAGCGGTACAGTTAACAATCACTACAGTATACTAAAAAGTCTTCAAAACTAACCGCCTAGTAACGAGTCAACTGGTACTTCGGTACTTAAAGTAGCTACCTACAATGTCATTTTAGATCTTGCGGGAAATCCCGCTTGGCTAAAAGTGTCTGCTGAAAGTGGTTCCGCCCGAAAGGCGCTACGAGAATGCGTCGCCACAAATGCACTTGCTGTACGCACATTGTGAATTGACCATCCGCGGTTTAGCCAAGACCTTTTGAATACAGTCTGGCAATAGGTGTCGTTGCCCCGCACCAAGTCATGAAGTTCACTTGATAGGGAATTTTGCTCAAGATCTGTGGAGTCGGGATTGCGCCCAGGTGCCTTCGGCCGCTGGGCGCGTTCCCCGGGCGGGAGGCTTCAGCTCAATCGAGCGACCGCGGCGCGCCGCAGCGCGCCGCGTTCTTTTTTAGGCCCCCGGCTCCCTTAAACGAGTTTGCTCGCAGGGGGCCTAAAAAAAAAGCGCCCCCAGTTGGGGGCGCGGTCGCTCGATTGAGCTGGCGGAAGAAGAGGTTTTTGAACCTTGCCCTCCAATATCTTGATAATCAGCAATCTTAGAATGACTGCTTCTCAGTGGGGTTACGATTTAGCCTACAACATTTGCCGGCAGAAGGCTTCTCCGATGCTGCGCAAATCTTCACCTTATTGCGAAGATAAACAGATTTCCGAATCATATACTAGTTAGATGAAACCTTAGAATGTTATCACAACCTTAATCATGCATTATGCAAAGCACCACGGACAGTGCGGGGAATGAACATAACCTTCTACTGATTAGTAATGGACCGATTCGCTTGGTGTCGTCAAGGTATTTCCAAACAACTTTCTCCATTAACTCCACGGTATCGGTGACTTCACCATCCAGTATGATGACACGATCTCTCTCATCCGGAGGTGGGAAATATGGATTGAAGCGGCTGCCATCACGGATTGTGCGCTTGCCACTAACAATGGTTTCGGGATGGTATGTGTCAACGAGCCTTTTCATCAGATGAGCTTTTCAGGTTCAGATTGATAAAACAGGCCATTCACATAGGTGGTGAAGTACATTTCCATAGGAATTCCCAACTGGGAAATCAGGTTCTTGCTGTTGCCCTGTTTGAAAGAGGCAATCACCAGAGGTATTTTCTTAATGAGGTTGGTAACCAGGGAGCCCAGAATCGACCAATTCAGCACTATTTCAATGGTGTCAATGTTGGTGATGGTCAATGGGCGTATTTCAATGACCTTATTTTCGGCCATGGATTGAGTAAGGAATCTTCCGTTTGAGGTGAGTACTACGACCGGTTTAGTCACTTTTACACTGTCCCGAGAAGCATTATTCACTGCCACTTCGGTTCGGAGCGACATACCAGCCAGAGAAACATTATGAACTCGGGGGTTGACGAGAGTAAGCGATGCCAGATCAGAGACACTCTGCATTTTCAGAAGTCTGACAAGCCCATAAAGAGCTACACCGGCCAAAGCAACTCCTACAACCTTATTCATCGTCCTGGGATTTGTATTGAGCGCACTTATCGCTAATCTTAGCGGATAGTTTGTCGAGAACCTTTTTTACGATGTAGCCGACCCCGGCTGAGGCAGCGGCATAGACCATCACATTTGCTAATGATCCAAAAGTGATCGCCATCATTACGGGCTTCACGGAAACAGCCTTCACGATACCGCCAATCATTCCTGAGACGGTCGTTACAGCTCCAGTATCGAGTGAGTTATTCATTAATCTTGCCTTTTGACCAGACAAGATTCCGTATTAATATTTAATAGGAGTTGGCGGTTGTAGTTATAAAAAGATAGTTGTAAACCAATGTAAATATTCTCTTGCTTTTGATCAATTTCGAAGAGCTTTTGAGTTATTTAAAATTACACAAAAACCTTGTGTAATTTGACTAGTGAACAATCATAGCGCGTATAAATGAGTAATGAGCAACACTAACCAACGAATGTGCAACCATCAACCGATAGACAAAACCCGTCAGACAGTGCTATTTTAGGCAAAGCCGTTTGAATTTCCGTTCGCAAAATAAAAAGAACTGCAATGCCACTCGCAAGCCGCCCCGCTTTTGCAGCACATTTCATTTTGCCCAACTGCACCAGTGCCACCCGGTTATTTTGTGCTAAACCATCATATTTTTACTTACATTTGCGTTGTGAAAAAAGTTTTGACACTCATATTTAGTTTTTACTTGTTGGCTTTGGCAGTAATGCCTTGCAGCGACAAGAACGACTGTAAATATCAGAGTTCCGACCAATCTGATTTCGTCACAAACGACCACTCGAACCACGACACCGACACCGAGAATTGCTCACCTTTTTGTATGTGTGCTTGTTGCGGACAAACTTTCAGAAATTCTTTTACTTTTTACAGTTTAGCCCTTCACATTCCAGTTTCGTCATATAAATTTCCTATCTACAACGCCTCATTTATTTCAGAGGTGTATTTGTCTATTTGGCAACCGCCAAAAATCAGTTAATGAATTTATGAGGTTCCGCTTTCAGCGGAACAAAACAAAACTACTTACGGTGCTAACGCACCGCAAGTGATCGTGTATTCATTAAACTGATTAAAAAAAATGTTAGACAAAATAATTGCTTTCAGCATAAAAAATAAATTCATCATTGCATTGATGACACTTGCACTCATTGTTTGGGGAGTGTGGAGTGCAACCAAACTGCCTATTGACGCAGTTCCCGACATCACTAACAACCAAGTGCAAATCATAACGGTTTGCCCTACCCTTGCAGGACAAGAGGTGGAACAGTTGGTAACTTACCCCATCGAACAAAGCATTGCCAACCTTCCCGACTTGGAGGAATTGCGGAGCATTTCCCGTTTCGGACTTTCGGTAATTACCGTTGTATTTGACGACAAAGTGGACATCTACTTTGCCCGACAACTCATAAATGAAAGATTAAAGGAAGCCGAAAGTAAAATCCCAAAAGGAGTTGGCACACCTGAATTAGCACCCGTTAGCACAGGTTTGGGCGAAGTATATCAATACATTATTCACCCGAAAAAAGGCAGTGAAAGTAAATACACAGCAATGGACTTGAGGACAATGCAAGATTGGATTGTTGCCCGACAACTTTATGGCACACCGGGTATTGCAGAAGTAAACAGCTTTGGCGGACAACTCAAACAATATGAAGTTGCTGTTAATCCTGACCGTTTAATTGCAATGGGAATAACAATTCCCGAAATTTTTACCGCCTTAGAAAAAAATAATGAAAACACGGGCGGTGCATACATTGACAAAAAACCAAACGCTTATTTCATTCGTGGCATTGGCTTGATTGGTTCGTTTGACGACATCAAAAATATTGTTGTAAAAACAAATCCTAACGGCATTCCTATCTTGATAAAAGATGTAGCCGAAGTCCGTTTAGGCAGTGCAGTTCGCTATGGTGCTATGACTTACAATGGTGAAGTAGATGCAGTTGGTGGAGTGGTAATGATGCTAAAAGGTGCGAACAGTGCCGATGTGGTTAGCCGAATTAAAGATAAAATGGTAACCATTCAAAAATCATTGCCCAAAGATGTAGTAATAGAACCATACTTGGACAGAACAGATTTAGTAAACAGAGCCATCAGCACAGTAGAAAAAAACCTGATTGAAGGTGCATTAATAGTAATCTTCGTATTGGTTTTATTCCTTGGAAACCTTCGTGCAGGGGTGATTGTAGCCTCTGCCATTCCTTTATCCATGCTTTTCGCATTGGGCTTAATGAATGTATTTGGGGTAAGTGCAAACCTTATGAGTTTAGGTGCAATTGACTTTGGGTTAATTGTGGACGGGGCAGTAATTATAGTAGAAGCCACTTTACACCATTTAGGATTAAGAAAAACCCTTGGCAAACTAACACAGGAAGAAATGGACGAGGAAGTTTTTCAATCCGCCTCTAAAATCCGAAGCAGCGCAGCATTTGGAGAAATAATCATCCTCATTGTTTACATTCCTATTCTTACGCTTATTGGCATTGAAGGCAAAATGTTCCGCCCGATGGCTCAAACCGTTGGTTTCGCCATTTTCGGGGCATTGATTTTATCGCTTACCTACATTCCAATGATGTGTGCAGCGTTTTTACCAAAAACTATTTCGCACAAGCAAACATTGAGTGATAGAATGATGAATTTCTTTCAGCGGATTTATGCTCCATTATTAGAAAAAGCAATCCGTTTCAAAAAAGTAATTGTTGGTGTAACCGTTGCCGTATTTGTGGTTTCGGTGTTTCTATTTTCAAGAATGGGCGGTGAGTTTATCCCAACCTTGCAGGAAGGCGATTTTGCTTTTCACTGCATTCTGCCGCAAGGCACATCACTTTCACAAAGTTTAGAAACTTCTATGCAGGCATCAAGGCTAATCAAAGAATTTGACGAGGTAAAAATGGTTGTAGGAAAAACTGGAGCAGCCGAAGTTCCCACCGACCCAATGCCCCCAGAAGCAACAGACATGATGATAATTCTAAAGCCACAAAGCGAATGGAAACGGGATGTTTCGTATGATGAACTGGCAGAAGAATTTGAAGAAAAACTAAGCACAATACCCGGGGTTTTCTTTGAAAAAAACCAACCCATTCAAATGAGGTTCAACGAACTTATGACAGGTATTCGTCAAGACGTTGCAGTAAAAATATTTGGCGAAAACATGGATACACTTTTAAGCTACGCCAATAAAGTGAACGCAGTAGTGCAAAGTGTGGACGGTGCAACCGAACCAAGTGTTGAACGGGTTGCAGGGCTTCCGCAAATCGTCATCAAATACAACCGTTCGCAAATTGCCAACTATGGTCTAAACATTGAGGATATAAACCACATTGTAAGCACTGCCTTTGCAGGTGGAGGGGCAGGAGTTGTTTTTGAAAACGAACGCAAATTTGATTTGGTTGTTCGCTTGGACAGCATACACCGAAACAACATTGACGATGTAAGTCATTTGTATATTCCAACTACAAACGGAACTCAAATTCCATTATCGCAAGTAGCAGAAATAAATATGGAATTGGGTCCTGCACAAATAAGCCGTGAAGATGGTAAACGTAGAATCGTCGTAGGTTTCAATATTTCGGGTAGAGATGTAGCAAGCGTAGTTACTGATATTCAAAAGGAGTTGAACGAAAAAGTAAAATTGCCCGAAGGCTATTATTACACTTACGGAGGAACGTTTGAAAACCTGCAAGCAGCAACCAAACGCCTTATGATTGCTTTGCCTGTAGCATTAGCACTCATTTTTTTGTTGCTTTATTTCACATTTGGATCAGTAAAACAAGCAACACTTATTTATACCGCAATTCCGATGAGTGCCATAGGCGGAGTATTCGCATTGCTCATTCGTGATATGCCTTTCAGCATTTCGGCAGGTATTGGTTTTATTGCCTTGTTTGGTGTAGCGGTTTTAAACGGCATTGTGCTGATTGGAACTTTTAACCAATTGGAAAAGGAAGGTATAACAGACATAATCCAACGCATAAAGGAAGGAACAAAAATCCGTTTACGACCCGTGTTAATGACTGCCACCGTTGCATCGTTGGGCTTTCTACCAATGGCACTTTCGCATGGTGCAGGGGCAGAGGTGCAAAAACCTTTGGCAACGGTTGTAATTGGTGGACTGCTCACAGCAACATTCTTAACCCTATTTGTTTTGCCTTTGCTTTATGTAATGTTTTCAAAAATCAGAAAGCCAAAACGCAAAATATCTACAACGGCTATTATAGTTTTTGCCTTACTTTCATTCAATGCTGCAAATGCTCAAATGCCAACAACCAAAACCATTTCGGTTGATGATGCCATAAGCACGGCATTGAAAAACAATTTAGAAATGCAATCGCAACAACTCAATGTGCAATCATCTATTACATTAAAAAAATCAACATTTGAGTTGCCTAAAACAAATGTGAATTTTCAGTTTGGGCAATACAACAGCATCAATCAGGACAAGGCATTTCAAGTTTCACAAAGTATTCCTTTTCCTACTTATTTTACTGCAAAATCAGGATTGTATAAAGCCGAATTGCAAAGCAGCGAATTTCAAAAGCAAGCCACCGCCAACGAAATAAAAGCACAGGTACAATACTGGTATTATCAATTGCAGTATTTACAAACGGCAAAAAACCAACTGCTTTCATTAGACAGTTTGTATAACGACTTTGTAAGTGCAGCAACGTTGCGTTACAAAACAGGCGAAACAAACTTGTTGGAGAAAACCACAGCCGAAACCAAGCGGGGACAACTTTCGCAGTTACTTATACAAAACGAAACAGATTTTGCAACGGCTTACAATTCATTGAAAACGCTAATGAATACAAGCGAAGAATTTACAATTGACAATAACGGAAACTTTCAACCGCTTGTATTAAGCAGTTCGTTTGACACAACACTACTTGCAAATAATCCATCGCTGAAAGTTTTGTATCAGCAAGCCGTTATTGCCGAACAAAACAAAAAGTTAGAAACTGCATCTACCTTGCCCGATTTTAATGTGGGTTATTTCAACCAGTCGTTAATCGGTGTTCAAACTATCAACGGAGCAGATGTAAATTTTGACGGTAGCAAACGCTTTCAAGGCTTCAATGTCGGTATCAGCATTCCAATTACTTTTTTCAGCAACGCCTCAAAAATAAAATCGCTTGACTATAAACAGCAGGCATTGCAAAAAGAAGCCGAAAACGGAAAACTACTTTTACAAAACAAGTTGCAAAATGCTTTTCAGCAATACAACCAAAATTTGTCGCAATACAATTATTACAAAACCACTGCTTTACCCAATGCCGATATAATTATCAGCACCGCAAAAGTTGGTTTCAAAAGTGGCGACATTGGTTACATTGAATATCTACAAGCCCTGCAAACCGCTACCGATGTGCAGTTGAGTTATCTGCAATCGGTTAATCAAATCAACCAATCCATTATCAATATCAATTTCTTAACTAACAAATAAAATTCACAACGATGAAAAATATAATCTTCATAGCAGCGATTGCAACATCAATAGTATTTGCATCCTGCAACAGCAAAAAAGAAACGCACGGTGAAGAAACCGAGCTTCACGAGGAACACGAAAACTCCAACACGGCAATGCTTACAGCGGAACAAATGAAATCTATAAAAATAGAGTTGAGTAGCATTGAAAAAAAGCAACTCACCGCTTCTCTCAAAGCCAACGGTATTTTAAAAGTGCCTAACCAAAACAGAGCAAACGCCACAGCATCATTGGGCGGAGTTATCAAATCTATTCTGGTGCAAACGGGGAATACAGTAAGCAAAGGACAAGTTATTGCAACCATTTCAAACAATTCTTTTATCACAATGCAGGAAGAATTTTTAAGCATTTCTTCAAAAGCAGAGTTGGCACAATTAGAATTTACCCGTCAAAAAGAATTGCAACAAGGCAACGCAGGTGCGTTGAAAAACTTACAGTCAGCCGATGCAGAACTAAAAACCTTAAAAGCACGAAAAGCAAGTTTGCAAAAACAATTAGAGTTAATTGGTATTAACACCACTTCACTCACAAACGAAAATATCCAAGCCGTTGTAAACATTACAAGCCCCATAAACGGCAGTATCAGCAATGTAATGGTAAACATTGGCAGCTATGTAGATGCCAATAATCCCATAGCCGAAATAGTGGACAACAGCCAACTGCATTTGGATTTGTATGTGTATGAAAAAGATTTACAAAAACTAAAAGTCGGACAAACCATACATTTTACCCTTACCAACAATCCGGGTAAAGAATACGATGCCGATGTTTACGCCATCA
>JACCDH011274792.1_pt1 | contig 10481 bp, 10 predicted proteins | sample 7442481 | NCBI WGS metagenome assembly JACCDH01 (sample SAMN15323433, study PRJNA562643) | freshwater metagenome | isolation source: river surface water | place: USA:Blue River Watershed | collected 2017-08-15
GAACGCCACTTGCGCCAACTCTCGCGCATCACCACCGACTTGCAGCACAACGCCATGTCGCTGCGCATGGTGCCCATTCGCTCGGCGTTCCAAAAAATGACCCGCTTGGTGCGAGATTTGGCCACCTCGCAAAACAAGCAGGTGCAGCTGCACCTCAGCGGAGAAGACACCGAACTGGACCGCAACATCGTCGAAGAACTGGCCGATCCCCTACTGCACATGATGCGCAATGCGGTGGACCATGGCATTGAGGCGCCGTCCGACCGCGTCGAGCAAGGGAAAACCGCCCAGGGCAACATCTATCTGCACGCGGCCCACCAGGGTGGAGGCATTCTGATCCGCATGCGCGACGACGGCAAGGGCCTCAACTCGCAAAAAATTCTGGACAAAGCCCTGCAGCGCGGCCTGATCAGCGCCGACAGCGCTCCATCAGAAAAAGACATCTACAACCTGATTTTTCTGCCCGGCTTTTCCACAGCCGACACAGTGACCGACATTTCGGGACGTGGGGTGGGCATGGACGTGGTGCGTGGCAGCATCAACCGCCTGCGGGGGCGCATCGACATCGACTCGGTGCCCGGTGAGGGCACCACCTTCAACATCTTCTTGCCGCTGACACTGGCCATCATCGATGGGATGCTGGTGGGCGTTGGCGGCGAACGCTTCATTCTGCCGACCTTGGCCATTCGCGAATCGCTGCGGCCGCAACCCGGCATGGTGTTCACGGTGCAAGGCAAGGGCGAGGTGATCAGCGTGCGCAGCAAACTCATCCCGCTGGTGCGCCTGTCGGAAAAACTGGGCATACCCGGGACCACCAACGATCCGTGTGAAGGCATTGTGATGGTGGTCGACTCAGGCGCACGCACCCGCGCGCTGTTGGTCGACAGCTTGATCGGCAAACAAGAGGTGGTGATCAAGTCGCTGGGCGAAACCTTCAAACACCACAAAGGCATGTCGGGCGCAGCCATCATGGGTGATGGCCGGGTGGCACTGATCATCGACCCCGATGCGGTGAGCCAGTTGCCTTCTGCCGTCTCGCTGGCCGCCTGACCCTACCCATTCGATGCAACGAGAAAATCCATGAGCAATGCGGCCACCGAGAACCTGCCAGAAACGGGCAAGTACCTAACCTTCTTGCTGGCACAGGAACGCTACAGCGTGCCTGTGCTCAAGGTTCGGGAAATCATGCGACTGTGTCCGGTGACACCTGTGCCTCGCATGCCCGCCTACATCAAAGGCGTGATCAATCTGCGGGGCAAGATCGTGCCCGTCATCGATCTGCGCGAGCGCTTCGGCCTGCCGCAGGCGGTGGAGCTGGACCGCATCTGCATCATCGTGGTGCAGTTCGACACCGGCGAAGGGAGCAGCCAGCTCATGGGCATGATCGTGGACGTGGTGGAAGAAGTCTCCCAGTTCAACACCGAGGACTTGGAGGTTTCCCCCGACTTTGGCGGCTCCATCGACACCCGCTTTATCACTGGCATGGCCAAGAGCAAGGGCACCGTGAAGACCTTGCTCGACATTGATCGCTTGCTCAACCATGTGGGTCAGATCGACCTGCGCACCGTCGGCATGGGTCCATCCGACCGCTGAACACACAACACAACAGTTTCATAGGGGCATCACAATCATGATGAATTTGAAAAAACTCATGCTGGGCATTGCACTGCTGTTTCTCGGCAGTTTGGCGGGTATCCCGGCGGCCAGCTTTTTCTTCACCTCACCGATCAAAATCGGTGGCGACTTGTACCAACACATCTCGCACGAGCAGGAGCTGCTGGCGGCAACGGTCCCACCCGAGATGTACCTGATCGAAACACATTACATGGTGGCGCACACCATGATCAAGGTGTACAAGGATCTGGGCTCGACCAGCATCACTGACTACAAAGAGGTCAAGCGCTTGATCGAGCAAGCGCCAAAGATCCAGAAAGACTACATCGCCGCTTTCGACAAGTTCAAGACCAGCCCCCTTACCGATGCGCGGTTGTTGCCTTACATCGATGCATCAGACAAACATGTGCGGCGCTATTTCAACCTGCTCAACAACACGTTTTTGCCCATCCTGAATTCGGGCGAAACAGTAAAGATCAAGGCGCAATTTGACCTGATGGTGGAAGCCTTTGAGGGACATCGAGATGCCATCGAAGCGTTGTTGCCCAAAGTGAGAGAACACATTGCGGACAACGAGCGCCAAGCGGGGGTCATCCAACAACGGGTCGTTTGGAGCGTGGTGGCTCTGGCCAGCGGCATGCTGGTGGTCGGTTTGCTGTTGATTTATATCGCCTGGCGCGTGTCGATCAAGCCGCTGCTGAAAGTGGCACGCGACATCTACGAAGGCACAGAAGAAAGCCGACACGCGTCTCAGCAGCTCACCGATGCCAGCCAAAAACTGGCTCAGGGCGCCAGCGAGCAAGCGGCCGCGATTGAGGAAACGAGCGCCTCGCTGGAAGAGGTTTCGAGCATGATCCACTCCACGGCCAACAACGCGGAACAGGCCAAGCAACTGGCGTCCGAGACCCGCAACTCGGCCAAAGAAGGTGTGCACAACATGGCCGAAATGACCTCGGCCATGGAAGCGATAGAAAAGTCCAGCAGCGATGTGGCCAAGATCGTCAAAAGCATCGATGAGATCGCTTTTCAAACCAACATCTTGGCGCTCAACGCTGCGGTGGAGGCTGCGCGCGCAGGCGAAGCCGGCGCAGGCTTTGCGGTGGTGGCCGACGAGGTTCGCTCGCTGGCACAGCGCAGCGCCACCGCGGCCCACGAATCGGCCGAAAAAATCGAAGCCTCGATTCGCAGCAGCCGCATGGGCGCGGTGTCGCTGCAGCGTGTGCAGGATTCCTTGGCGCAGATCGAAGGGAAGATCGCCAAGACCGACGCTTTGGTGGCCGAAATCACCATGGCCGCACGCGAGCAAGCGCAGGGCATTGAACATGTGAGCATCGCGATCGAACAAATGAACAAGGTGGCCCAAGACGCCGCCGACAGCGCCAGCCAGATCGCTCACGCGGCCGAACAAACCCACGATCAAGCGAAAAATGTCGAGGATTTGGTGGAGCGCGGCATCTCCGTGGTGGGCTTTCAGGTGCGCCGTCGCCAGCGGGCCACGCCCGCCGGCCCTGCTGCACCCAGCCCCACGCGCGTCACGCCGCTGAACGAGCGCAGCACCAGAGGCGCATCCAAAGTCACCGTCGAGCGACCGCAGACCGATCATGGGCTCAGCCATGAACGCAAACCCAAGCTCGGCGGGCCAGGTGCTGCCACCGAGCACCACTTCAAAGACTTCTGAGCCACCGAATGCCTCCAGCCAACGCGCCACTGCCGATGCATCGGGACCCACCGATGGCGGCACAGACCTACCAGTATCTGTGCCGCCTGATTCATCGTCACAGCCGTATCCACCTTGGACCCAACAAAGTCACGCTGCTCACCAGCCGCTTGGCCAAGCGCCGACGGGAATTGGGCTTGGGCACGTGGGAAGAGTATGTCGATTGGCTGGAACAACATCGAACGGAAGAAATCGAAACGCTGATCGACCTCGTGTCGACCAACCACACCCATTTCTTCCGGGAAGGCGTCCACTTTGAGATCCTCAAATCGGAGCTGCTGGAGCGGCTCTTGAATCACAGCCCGACTGCGCACAACGGACTGCGCTGCTGGTCGGCGGCGTGTTCCAGTGGAGAAGAGGCGTTTTCTCTCGCGATCGTGCTCAATGAATTCGCCGAAGCGCAACACCCGGGCCTGCGCTGGCAAATCGAGGCCACCGATATCTCCAACCGCGCCCTCTACAAGGCCAAACAAGCGGTGTATGAAATCGAACGCCTAGGTCTGCCCGATCCCAGTTACTTGCGCAAGTATTTCCAAAAAGGCAGTGGCCCGTACGAAGGCTTCTGCAAAGTCAAAAATGATCTGCAAAAACGGGTGCACTTTCGTCGCATGAACCTGTTTGGCGATCGCTACACCATCCCGACCCCACAACACGTGGTGTTCTGCCGCAATGTGTTGATCTACTTTGAGGTGGACTCTCAAACACAGCTGATACAACGCTTGCACGACACCCTAGAGCCCGGGGGTTACCTGATCGTGGGACACTCGGACAGCTTGCTGCGGATCACACACCCGTTCAAGAGCCTCGGCAACGGGGTCTACCAGCGGGAGCACTGAATATGTCGTTGGAGATGAAATGCCCATAAAGGTCCTGGTGGTTGACGATTCGGCACTGGTCAGAAAGACCATTTCCGACACCCTGGCACACGACCCCGACATCGAGGTGGTGGGGGTGGCCAACGACCCCCTGATTGCCATGGAGAAGGTGCCACGCCTGCAACCCGATGTGATCACGCTGGACATGGAAATGCCGCGCATGGACGGCCTGACCTACCTGCGGCAGTTGCAGAAAGAGCGCTCACCCATTGCGGTCGTGGTCATCAGCTCGCTGACACAGCAAGGCTCACAAATCGCACTGGACGCCATGGACGCAGGAGCCTGTGAAGTGCTCGCCAAACCCGACGGCAGCACCTCGATCGGCGCGTTATCGGCCAAGCTGGCTTTCCACATCAAAGCCGCTCACGCCGCCAAGAAGCGCTTCAGACACCACACCTCTGCAGCGGCCCCCGCCCCTGCCGCAGCGCGCCCAACGGGCCATACCGTGGCGTCACAACGGGGCGACCGCCGCTTGGTGGTGATGGGCGCTTCTACCGGCGGTGTGGAAGCCCTGCGCGCCGTGCTGCCCGCCTTGCCCAACGGTTTGCCACCGATTTTGGTGGTGCAGCACATCCCCGCTTTTTTCTCAAAAGCGGTGGCTGATCGGCTCAACGCGCTGGCGCCTTACGAAGTGCGAGAGGCGGTCGACGACGAACCCATCCTGCCTGGGCAGTGCTTGGTGGCGCCCGGCAACCACCACCTGATGGTGAACAGCACCTTGGGGGGCTATCGAACCCGTCTGACCCAAAGCCCACCCGTGCACCATTGTCGGCCAGCGGTGGACGTGTTGTTCCGCTCGGCTGCAGAAGCGGCCGGAAAGCACACGCTGGGGGTATTGCTCACGGGCATGGGCAGCGATGGAGCGCTTGGCATGCAGGCCATCCGCAACGCGGGTGGCCTCAATCTGGCCGAACACGAAGACAGCTGCGTGATCTATGGCATGCCGCGAGCGGCCGTGCAATTGGGCGTGGTGGACAAATCGGTCACACTTGATCGTATGCCCCAAGCCATTCTCGACACGCTGGCCCACATTCCCGCCTAATGCCATGAACGCCCCCGCAGATCTGCCGGCCCCTCAAGTCGACATGGAAGATGTGCCGCTGACGGCAGCGTCACAAGCCGAGCGCGCCGCCAACATGCTCAAAGCCGCGCGGCTCTTGGTGGTGGACGACAGCAAGATGATGCGCATGGGCATCGCCCGATCGCTGCGGCAACTGGGTGTCGAACTGATTGAGGAAGCCTCCAACGGCAAAGAAGCTCTGCAGCGACTGCGCGACGAGTCCTTCGACCTGATGTTGCTGGACGTGGAAATGCCGGAGATGACCGGCCGTGAAGTGCTCGCTGAAATGCAAAAAAGCGTGCAGTTGCGTGGTTTTCCCGTGATCGTGATCTCGGGTGGGCAAGACATTGAGGACGTGGTGCGCTGCATTGAATTGGGCGCAGAAGACTACCTACCCAAGCCGTTTAGCCAAGTGCTGCTCAAGGCGCGGTTGACCTCCTCGATTGAGAAAAAGCGCCTTCGCGACCTAGAGCGCATGCGCCGGCAACAGTTGCAAGAACAACACGAGCAGCTGGAACGGGAGCAGGAAAAAACCGAAAACTTGCTGCTCAACATCTTGCCTCGCTCGGTGTCTCAACGCCTCAAGAGCGGTGAAAAACGCATCGCCGATGCCCACCAAGAGGTGTCGGTGCTCTTCGCCGACCTGGTGGGCTTCACCCAAATGTCGCACGGCATGTCAGCGGAGCGGCTGGTGAACATGCTCGACGAGATTTTTTCGCGCTTCGACTGGATTGTGGGCGATGCGGGCATTGAAAAAATCAAAACCATCGGCGACTGCTACATGATGGTCAGCGGTGTGCCGGAACCTCGCATCGATCACGCCGTCGCGGTGGTGGAAGCCGGGTTTGGCATGCTCGATGCCATGGACAGCTTCAACCGCGCGCACGGGACCCAGTTGCAAATCCGCATCGGCGTCAACAGCGGCCCTGTGGTGGCGGGTGTGATCGGCATGCACAAGTTCACTTACGACCTGTGGGGCAACACCGTCAACGTGGCCAGTCGCATGGAGTCCACTGGCATCCCGGGGCGCATCCATGTGTCGCCGTCCACCGCCCGGCATTTGGGCAACCACTTCAACCTCGAAGCCCGTGGCACAGTGGCCGTCAAAGGCATTGGCGATGTGGACACTTTTTTTGTTGAGCGCCGCGCGCAAGGCTAAATGCCATGGCCATTCTCCATTTGACCCCTACCGATTGGTGCGCTGGTTTGCACCAAACCTCGCGACAGTTGCGCTCAGCATGGGCACAGGATTGGCCTGGTCTGCCCACTGTGCTCGACGAATGCCTCACCAGTCTGGGACTGCAGGCCAGCGACGACGCTGACATCTCAGCCCTCAACCGGTTTGCCCGGGGTGTGGGCAGCGACATGGAAGCGCTGGCCCAATCCCGTCCGACAGATGCCGAGCCCGCTTACCACAACCGTTTGCACACCGCCGATGTGCTGGTCGCCATCACCACCATGATGCACACCCAAGGGGTGGCTCACAACACCGTGGCCAAGCCTTGGGCCGCCATGCTGCTGGCCACCGCCATGGCCCACGACTACGATCACCCCGGTGGCGTGAACCGTTCGCCTTTCGAGATTGAAAGGCATTCTTGGTCATCCGTTGCTCTGCGTGCAAAAGACCTGCCCGCCCCCTGGCGGCAGCACATGGAGCAACTGATCTTGCGCACCGACATCCAGGCGGTCCCCTTGAACCACGAGCGCGTGGCAGAACAAGCGTTTGAGTGGGGGCTTCCTTGGTGTCAAGTGATGCTCAACGAAGCCGACATCTTGTTGAGCGCGTGTGCCGAGTTTGGACCCGGTCTTGGTCAGGCCTTGGCCCACGAGTGTGTTCGCGCGGGATTTGCCGATTTCGCCATTGTGGGCACCGCTGTGGGCAGAGCCCGTTTTCTGCGCCAGATCCGCTTCTCCAGTCCGGCGGCACTGGCGCTTGATATGCCCGCTCGGGTGCAAGCTGAACTGGATACTCTCTCGACTCAGGGAACCTCATGAACACCCCAACTTTGAACTTTTGCGTCGATCTGCAAAAGGTTGAGGCGGTTGGCCACGTGCCGCCGTACTCGATCGAAGCGCTGGAAGCCTACAGCCGCCACGGACTCAGCAGCGAAGACCGCTTGTATTACCAACTGGTCAGCGATCTGACGCTTGAAACCGGGGCGTACAAACCCGGCACCAAGCTCTGCGAATTTGGTCAACCGGTGGCCAACGCCTATGTGGTGCGCCAAGGCGAGCTCGAAGTGCGCACCGAAGGACTGACCTACCGGGTGGGGCCTGGCGCGGTCTTGGGCTTGGCCGCTGGCTTGGCCAGTCAACCACACAACATGACGGCCACCGCCCTGACGGTGGTCAGCGCCAGCGTCATACCCATGCACAAAGCGATGCGGGCGGTCACCACCTGCCACCCCGGTCTGCGAGGCATCAACCGCAACACCGTCATGCGCATCCTCAATCTGTTGTCGGTGCCGGAGAGCCTGAAATGAGTGCGTTCACCGAAGTGTCATTTGCCGCCGGCGCACACCTGTTTGAAGCAGGTCAACCCGCCGACAAACTTTACATCGTCAAAACAGGCAGCGTGGAGTTGGTCGATGGCCGCACCGGCCAAGCCTTTGCCACCCTCAGCGCCGGACAACCCTTTGGCGAACAGGCGGTGCTCGCTGGTGGCGTGCGCAGCGCCACCGCCCGGGCCAAAGAAGCCACGGTGTGCATGGAACTGACCGCCACCGGCCTGCAGCAAATCCTAGAGAAAGAAAGCGACATCAGCCGTGTCGTGTTCCGGGCCTTGCTGTTGCAGCTCTACATGGCCAACCGCCTGCGGCACAAATAATTTCAAGCGCGGCGCGCGCCGTTTCACGCCCAAGTCTGCGGCGCGCCGCTACCATCCAGGGTCTGCTGACACAACACCCTGGAGACTAGTTATGCCCGTGATCACGAACATCGAAGACCTGCGCCGCCTTGCCCAACGCCGGGTGCCGCGCATGTTTTACGACTACGCCGACTCGGGCTCGTGGACGGAGAGCACCTACCGCGCCAACGAAAGCGATTTTCAGAAAATCAAGTTCCGCCAGCGTGTGGCGGTGAACATGGAAAACCGCAGCACCGCGACCACCATGGTCGGCCAGCAGGTCGCCATGCCAGTGGCGATTGCACCCACCGGATTGACCGGTATGCAACACCCCGACGGCGAGATATTGGCCGCGCGCGCGGCCAAAAAATTTGGGGTGCCGTTCACCCTGTCGACCATGAGCATCTGCTCGATCGAAGACGTGGCCAAGCACGCCGGCGAAGGCTTCTGGTTCCAGCTGTATGTGATGAAGGACCGCGCCTTTATTGAGCGCCTGATCGACCGCGCCAAAGCGGCCAATTGCAGCGCCCTGGTGCTCACGCTTGACCTGCAAATCCTAGGTCAGCGCCACAAAGACCTGCGCAACGGCCTGTCGGCCCCGCCCAAGCTCACCATCCCCAACATCCTCAACATCGCCACCAAGCCGCGCTGGGCGCTGGGCATGCTGGGCACGCCCCGACGCCAGTTTGGCAACATCGTCGGCCATGTCAGCGGCGTGGGCGACATGGGCTCGCTCAGCGAATGGACGGCCAAGCAGTTCGATCCGGCGCTCAACTGGGGCGATGTGGAGTGGATCAAAAACCGCTGGGGCGGCAAACTCATCCTCAAAGGCATTCAGGATGTGCGCGACGCGGAACTGGCGGTGCGGTCTGGCGCCGACGCGCTGATCGTGTCCAACCACGGCGGGCGTCAGCTCGACGGCGCACAAAGCAGCATCGAGTGCTTGCCCACCATCGTGCAGGCAGTCGGGAACCGCATTGAGGTGCACATGGACGGTGGCGTGCGCAGCGGCCAAGACGTGCTGCGCGCCCGCGCCCTGGGCGCGCGCGGTGTCTACATTGGTCGGCCCTTCCTCTACGGCTTGGGCGCCATGGGCGAAGCCGGCGTCACCAAGTGCCTGGAGATCATCCACAAAGAGCTGGACATTTCCATGGCCTTCTGTGGCCACACCCAGATCGACACGGTGGACAAGTCCATCCTCCTGCCGGGCAGCTACCCCATGCCCACACCCGACACCGCCGAATGAGTACCGACATCCCTGCCCGACCGGGCGTGAGCGCCTGGTGGCGCGCCCTGGCCATTGTGCTGCTGCTGGCCCTGCTGCTGGCCTGGGCCGCCGCCCAGAGCCTGCATGTGCAGCTGACCGCCCAAATTACCCACTTGCAGCAGCGCTTGGGCCAACAGGCCGCGCTGCAACATGTGGCGGTGTTGCTCGACGCCCAACAGGCTCCCGCCATGCTGGTGACGGTGCAACAAGGCGCCGCCGTGATGCAACTGCAGCGCCTCAACGCGGTGCGCGAAGGCCGGGAAGACAGCATGCAGGTCTGGGCACTGTCGCCCGACCGACCACCGCGCTCGCTCGGCGTGATCGAGAGCAAATACCCCACGCTCGAAATGCCGCTGGACGCTGCCCGCTTGGACGGCGCCACCGCCCTGGCCATCAGCGCCGAAAACAAGGGCGGCGTGAGCGAGGCCCAAGGCCCCAGCCTGCCCTGGCTGTTCCAGGGCGCGCTGGTGCGCAAAAGCCTCTGATAGGCCTCAGCGCAGCATAAATTCAAAGGTGCTGACCACGCGCAGCCGCTTGGTGCGCGAGCTGCCATCGTCGTAATCACCGCCGTCGTCGCCGGTGATCTGAATCACCCCTTGGTTGGCCCGGCGCAGGGCACCCAGCTCGGCGCCGGCCTCGGCCGCAAATTTGGCCGCCTGCTCCTTGGCGTTGGCGGTGGCCTGCGCCAACAAAGGCGCTTTCAGATCGTTGAAGCCGCGCAAATGGTAGCTGGGCCCGCCAGAGGCGCTGTCGATCTGAACGCCGTCTTGCGTCAATGGGTCGATCGCCAAGGCCGCCTCGGCCACCGCGTCGATGCGCGCGGTGCGCACAATCAAGGTGCCACTGCCGGTGAAGCGCAAGGGCTGCTGCCCAGGACTGAAGTCGCGCACAAAGTTGTCTTCCACCTGCAAAGGGCGCACCTCAATCTCTGCATCGGTAAAGCCGCGCTGCTGCAAAAACGCCATCACCCGCTCGCGATCACTGGCCAAAGCCTTTTGCACCCCGCCAAACTCGTTGCCCGCCCGCTTGAAGGTGAGCGACCACAGCGCAAAATCGGCTGGGACAGCCTGCTCAGCCAAGCCTTTGATGGTGACCGAGCGGTC
>JACCDH010894661.1_pt1 | contig 10480 bp, 13 predicted proteins | sample 7442481 | NCBI WGS metagenome assembly JACCDH01 (sample SAMN15323433, study PRJNA562643) | freshwater metagenome | isolation source: river surface water | place: USA:Blue River Watershed | collected 2017-08-15
CAATTGCTTTCTTTGGTCAATTGATTTTAATCTTTCCTGAGCGGATGTCGCTTTAATTTGTGCTTGTACGAATAAAGTACAAAAAAGGGCCGAGATGGTTAAAAGTCTTTTCATGCAATCAAATTTTATTGAGGTTTTGAAGTTAAGACTTTTTCAAAAGCAATCATAAAAAAAATGACTAGCGTTGGATTACGCCCTCGGTAAGTACCACATCTGATAAAAAACCATTGCAAATTGCTTTTACAAGGATAGTATCCCCTATTTTAAAGCTTTTAGAAGTGTCTTTTAAAGTGACAAGCACATTAGATAACTCCATTTCAGACCCAATTAATACCGTTTTTTGAAGGGTTTGATCGTAATCTATTCGCACAACAGCCCCCCTTACCTCAATGACCTTATTCAAGAATTGCTTATTTGCCTGTTTTTCATTTGTTGAAAATGCATTGACAAGCGTACTTGAAGTTATTGCAATGGCATTTTCATCGTCTACATTACGATGATGTTTTACTGCATAAATAAATACATAATAATACCCAGCGGCAGCAATTAAAAATGCTAGCATACACCCAGTTATGATAATTTTTTTAAGCATATTATTAATATATATTTTTCAATACTTTTGGCTTCTTTAATGTAAATGCCCTAACTAAATTAAATCCAAAACGAAGATCATTATTTGACCAACTTCCAGTTGTTTCATTGATAAAGGTTCGCTCTGTCATACCTGTTGCATTCGTCACATGTAATTGAAATACATGTCCTCCTGTTTCTATATCTAAACCAAACGTTAAGGGGTCATAAAATCCATCAAGTTTATCTATACGATAAAAATATTCTCCAGTGATATTGACCCTTTTACTAATTCTTTGTCGCATACTTATGCCAACCGATTTGAAATCATTTGGCAAACTACTCTTTTCTACTAAATTGTAATGCACAATAGTTGGCGTTATTTGCATTGAAAAATAATCATTGAACTTTCTTGCTATAATCAATTGATGTGCAAAAGAAAATTTATCAGTAACGTATTCTATATATTGCACATTAGGAGCAGGTCTTAACGATTTATAGATCATTGTGCTCACTAAACTAATTCCAACAGGTACAACTTTCAATCCAGTTTGTTGTTGCAATAATTTAAACTTTACAAAACCATCATATTGTTTTTGATAAGTACTTCTCCCTATTCCAAACATCAATCGATTGGTTAAACCATAGTCTAAACCCATTCTCATTGTTGCTTGGTCTAGTCCAAATAGTTCATATCCACCTTGATTGATTGCCCCGAATCGATGTAAAATCTTGAAATCCATGACACCTAGACCCACATTTTCAATGGACTGCCCATTTACAACACGACTTGACTTAAAAGTTGCAGTTGTAATATCTTTGACTTTAATAGTATCTTTTTCAGCAAATAAATCAATGTCTTGGGCATTCAATTGGATATTGCATCCAATCAATCCTATGAAAAAAAAGATATACTGTATTGTACGTTTCAAAATTTAATATTTACAGTTTAATTTGATAGTAGCCTCTGATGCAATTTTATCTCCTATATAAGATCCTTTGATTCCATATTGTTTAATTGGAATTTTAAAGTTTCCAATGATATTTGGCTTTCCGCCTTTTATTTGCATCACCCCTTCTGTATTAACTTTATTGGTTGTACCATGCAATGTCATATTCCCTTCAACCTTAATAGGGTAATCGCCATCTTTAGCAAAATTCACCTCTTTAATATTGGTAATATACCCTTTGAAATCTGCTTTTGGGAACTGTGTAGACTCCATATAGTTCTCATTAAAGTGGTCTTCCATTAATTGATTCTCAAACTTGAATCCCTTAATTAAAACACCAAAAATAATTTGTCCAGTAGCACCTACAAATTTTGAATCAGTCTGATTATTTACTGCTGCAATTTTCACTTCGCCCCCTGTGGCATTAAAAAAAATCTGCCCTGTTTTTGTTGAAAATATTTGAGCATTCCCAAAAAAAGTGAAGGTTAATAAAGTAATACATAATAGGATGTTTTTCATAAATATGTTTTCGTTTAATTATTTAAAGCACCTTTATTGATCCAGGTTTGAATTTTTAATATTGAACAGTTGTCTAATTTTGCACCATTTTTAGGCATTGCTGAAGCTTTTCCATTTTGTAAAATTGAATTTATTAAGCTGCCATTTGTTAGGTATGGTTTTAAGGCTGTATATGTATTTAAGTAGATGCCTCCTCCAATACTATTCGCTGCTGAACCATGACAGTTATTACATTGGGCATTCAATATGGATACAATTTGAACAGTATAAGTCACGTTAGTAGTATCACATGTGGTTACAGAAATCGGATAAACCATATCCGCTTTATCATAAAAGCAGGATGACAAAGTCATTGATGCCAATAATATGATCAAAATGGAATAAACGGATTGTACTTTATATGGTTGCAGTTTCATAATTAATTATTTAGTGCGCCTTGGCTTATCCAAGCTGCTATTTTATTAATATCGCATGCTGCTAATTTTGTAGTACTAGAAGGCATAGGAATAAAACCTGTAGTGTGCGAAATTGAACCTAGTAGACGAGCGCTAATTGCTTTTGTCCCATTATAGGTAGTTAAATTAATTCCGCCTGCAGGAATAGTTGCATTATGACAACCATTACAGTTTGTTGCAAATATTGGTAAAATATTATTGGCAAAAGACATATTGGTAGTAACACATGCGCTTGTATTAGTATTGTTACAAGCATTATTTTTTGCTCCTTGTTGAATCCATTTATATACGAGTGCTATTTGTGTTTTTGTAAAAGGCGGTACTGGTAATAAAGGCATTCTTTCTTTTATATCTTTTTCTACAAGTGACTCATATAGTTTACTATTTGAAGGATTCCCAGCTTTTACAATCTTCATAATATTAGTGTAATCTGTTAATACAATCCCATCTGCTTTTGTAATTGCATCATGACAACCACTCATAGCACAACTTGACTGAATTAAAGGAAAAAACTGAGAAGCGAAATAAACTGTATCTGTATTACAAGTATTAATAGTCGTATCAATGATAGAAGAGCCTCCTCCATTTGAATCTATCGGCTTAATAACGACAGTATCAATAATTGCAACTTGATAAGCAGGATTTAATTCGGCGACCTCATGACTGCAAGCAAAAAAGAAGCATGTTAAACAGACTAAATGAAATAATTGCTTGAGCTTCATAATAAATATTATTAATATTCAGTATAAAGATAATTCATAAATTGGTTGTTGCAAATTAAAGTTGTGAACCAAACAAATTAACAAAACTCCTATGTTGTAATACTTATTATAATATCTAGTTTTATCGTAATATTGAGCATGCATATCCTAATCGTTAACAATACCAGCATTCCTGTAAAGCATTATGGAGGGACCGAAAGGGTTATTTGGTGGCTTGGCGTGTGAAAAATTTGAGAGGTGCAATCAAGATTGCGCAACAAGCAAAAATAAAATTTAGAATGATTGGCGGAAAGCGTTTCAATTTCAATCAAGGCATTCGACTCACATTTGATCCTCGTATTCGTTTTGACGGAATGGTAGGCGGAGTAGAAAAAAATAAACTACTTAAAGGTTCAAAGGGCTTGATTTTCCCAGTCCTATGGAATGAGCCATTTGGATTATCCATTGTAGAGAACCTTTATTTTGGATGCCCCGTTTTTGGTACACCCTATGGTTCCTTAACAGAAATCATTCAACCAAGTGTGGGCATCACAAGTAATTCATTGAGTACACTGGTAGATGCCGTTCAAAAGGCAGATCAATTTGATCCAAAAATTTGTCATGCATATGTGATGGAGCATTTCACAAGCACGCAAATGACAAAAGCATATTTATCAAAATATGAAATGGTTATGCATGGCCAGCAATTAAATGACCAACCCCCTATTCTAAAGGAAATACAAAGCGTTAAATTCCTCCCTTTTCTGCCTTAAAATAATTAACTTCGCTCTATAAAATATAGCTCTTTCATGCCCTTAAATCAAAAGTACAAAGACTTAAGATTCGAAGCGCTTTTCAATTCTGCATCAATGGGTATCATTGTAGTGAATGGGAAAGGAGATATTGTTATGTCGAACCATTATGCCAATAATTTATTTGGCTATCAAGAGGATGAAATTGTTTCCGAAAAGCTTGAAAAATTAATTCCCACTAGATACCACCTCGCACATGTTGGTCATAGAAATAGTTTTATAGAAAAGCCACAAGCAAGGTCAATGGGCTCAGGCATGACGCTTCGAGCACTTAGAAAAGACAATACAGAATTTCCAGTTGAAATTAGTTTGGGTCATTTTGAAGTAGAATCTTCAAAATATGCGATCGCCTTCATTTCTGATATTACCAAAAGACATGAATCTGAGGCAGAAATTAGAAAACTCAACGCGAGTTTAGAAGAAAAAGTAACAAGTAGAACCGAAGAATTACAAAAAACTTTACTTGATCTTCAAGCTTCCAAAGAAAGTCTAACAAAATCACTAGAAAAAGAGAAGGAAGTCAACGATCTTAAATCTAGATTCGTTTCCATGGCTTCGCATGAATTTAGAACACCATTGAGTACCATCCTTTCTTCCATATCCTTATTGGCGAAATATGAAACGACCGAAGAGCAACCTAAAAGAGATAAACATATTGATCGTATCAAGTCATCGGTTAAAACATTAACAGATATTTTAAATGAATTTTTATCCTTGGGCAAAATTGAGGAAGGCAAGGTTGAAATCAACTTTGAAAATTTTGAAATGAATGAATTTATGAATGGGGTGATAAACGAAATGAATGTCTTGTTAAAAAAAGGGCAAACCTTGATTTATGAAAACCAAGGCGTCACTAACTGTTATTCCGATGCAGGACTATTAAAAAATGTACTCATAAATTTAGTTTCAAATGCGATCAAATTTTCACCTGAAAATAAAGCCATTCAAATTGTGACTAGCTATAAAGACAAGGATATTCAAATAAAAATCATCGATCAGGGTATAGGCATACCAGAAAAAGACCAAATACATTTATTTGAAAGATTTTTCAGGGCAACCAATGTGACCAATATTCAGGGCACGGGATTGGGATTGCATATTGTAGGACGGTATATAGATTTAATCAAAGGACATATAAGTTACCAAAGTGCATTAGAAACAGGAAGTATTTTTTGCATCACAGTTCCCAATCAACAAAATCAAATTTAAAGCAAGCTGTAAATGGAAAAGATACTACTGATCGAAGACAATGAGGCATTGAGAGAAAATACAGCTGAAATTTTGGCCCTTGCTAATTATGAAGTGATCACAGCAGAAAATGGTAAGATTGGTGTTGAAATGGCAAGAATGCATCAACCCAATTTGATTATATGTGACATTATGATGCCTGTATTAGATGGATATGGCGTTTTTCAAATCATGAAAAAGGAATTGGATTTACAAAAAATACCATTCATATTTTTAACGGCAAAAAGTGAACGAAGTGATTTTAGAAAAGGAATGGAAATGGGTGCAGATGATTTTATTACCAAACCATTTACAGACGCAGAACTCATCAATGCAATCCATACAAGACTAGAAAAAGCAAAACAAAATAAAGCAAATTCTGTAAAAGGTATTGAGAGCTGGTGCCAAATTCTATCAGACTTAGGCAAGAAAGACGAAATGCAAAATACAATTGTTCAACACGATATAGTTGAATACAAAAAGAAGCAAATTATATATGCAGAAGGGCAACATCCCAACAAACTATATTATATTGAATCCGGCAAAGTAAAAATTTACAAGACGAGTGAATCAGGAAAGGAATTCATTACGAGCTTATTATCTGATGGTGATTTTTTTGGACATATCACATTGCTTGAAAATAAAACCTACCTAGAATTTGCAGAAACCTTGGAGGAATCAAAGATCCGTGTCATTCCTAAAAAGGAATTTGAAGATTTATTGACTCAACACCAAGAGATAGCATTAAAAGTTATTAAATTATTAGCCAATAACATTGCAGAAAAAGAAGATCAATTGGTAGCATTGGCTTATCATAGCTTAAGGAAAAGAGTGGCTGATGCCTTATTGACCTTGAAGAAGAAATACCAACAGCAAGATGGCGAATTATTCTCAATCGCCATTTCTAGAGAAGATCTAGCAAATATTGCAGGTACGGCAACCGAGAGTTTAATTAGAACACTAAGTGACTTTAAATCAGAAAAATTAATAAGTATACAAGATGGTAAAATTACCCTCTTAGAAGAAAAAAAATTAGCGAGTCTGATTAATTAAATTCATTTTGCATTCATTGAATCTAATTTTTGATCAATAGTATGTTTCCATTGGATGAATTCATTTTCTAAATAATTCACTTGTAGCTTATCCTTCTTGAGTAAGACAGGGTCTATTAGTTTACTAGTTTTTAGTAATGAGATGTCCTTATTAATCAATTGTAAAGCGGACTCCCTATTTAAAATTTGCTGTTGCATTTCTTCGGCCCATTGTATATGAAAAGTATCAACAATATTATCTATAAAATTCGTCAGCTTCTTTTTAATAAATGCCTGCTCCTCACGGATAAAATCCAATGTTCGTAATAAGGACTCTAATTCTTGTATAAAAAGTTCTTTTTTCATTTTCTTTAATTGTGACATGCAGCAACTGAAATTCCATTTTCAATCATCGGACTAATAAAGGGTATACCCAAATTCATCCCTCTTAATATTAACAGCACCCCCATACCAAAGAGCATAATTGGTAAGGCTTTTTGTATTCTTTGCCTAAAACTAATACCTAATAATTGGCTTCCAAAAGCAACCAATATCAAGGCAGGAACAGTACCTATCCCAAAAAACACCATAAATAACCCACTTTGCAAAATAGATTGATTCGCCCAAGCAGAACTCAATGCTAAATAAATCATACCACATGGTAAAAGACCATTCAGCAACCCAATGAATAAGAAGGCTCCTGTCTTTTTTTGATTTAACAATTTCCCTAAAACAGCTATGATTGGTTTTTGAATCCAGTCAATCCTTAAAAAGCCAAGTTTTCTGTTAGAATTTAGATAAAACACCCAAACCACATAGGCAAGCATTAAAATTCCAATGAGGATGCTAAAATGTTGTTGGACATTGTAAAATGGAATTTGTTTCCCAAATACCCCCACAATAATACCTAGTATGCCATAGGTAATAATTTTTCCAAGATGATACAAAACAGTTGCCACCAATTTTTGAACAGGCATGAGATGTGAATAAGGAAGTGCCATCACTAAGGGTCCACACATTCCTATGCAATGGACACTTCCTAGTAGACCCATGAAAAAACCAATCCCCAAAAAGCTACTATTGAACATGATTATATATAAATTTTTTGCTCATAATAATACCTTACCCCCAATTTGATCAACTCTAACTTAATGGTGTAATTGCCCTTTTTATACTGCCCTATTTTGAATGCAGCAGATGCATTGATGGTTTCAAAATCAAAGCTTTGATCTTGTTGCTTGTCTGCAGCATAATATAATTGCGCCTTCCCCTTCACTTTCACTCCATTAAAAAAGGATGGTAACAAGATTACGATCGAATCCTTTGCATGTTTTACCACCAAGTCCCCTCCAATCGCCTTAGCCCTATCCGAGGCATCAATTACCTCTTGGTATTTTAACTCTGCAGCGTAATAATCATTCTGAACTAAATCAAATTTTTGCAAAGTGGATTGATACACCATAAATAAAGTACCTAGTACAAAGACCCCGTAAACAATGATAATTTTATGCCCCCAATTTATATTTTTCATAAATTTCATTTTATAATGCCGGTGCTAAAAACATGGCTTTGGTTGTTTCAATGCGCTCTCCGTCTTCATATAAACCAATTTTTATCTCCGTTTTTCTTTTTTTAATCTTGTCTTTTTTTAAGATGATAAAGAAGCTAGTTTGATAATAAGACTCTGTTGGAACATTCACGTGATTGATTAAATTTATTTCGCCCTCTATGTTTTCTAATTTTAATTCCAGATGTATCAATTTTCTAGTTTTATTGGCCAGTTTTATATTATATAAGTTACTAATCCTGCCATCTGGCAATTTTTGGTACATCTGTCCAGGGGTTCTTAGAACCCTTGCACTTACGTCATCTCTTGTAATCAACAGCACAGCTAAAAAAGAAAGTAATAATAAAAGCACCCCTGAATATAATTTAAGTCTCCAGGTATACTTTGTTTGCTCCTTCTTTGTAATATTATTTTCTGAGGCATATCGAATTAACCCTTTAGGCTTATCAATATGATCCATGATGGCATCACAAGCGTCAATGCAGGCAGTACAATTCACGCATTCCAATTGAGTGCCATTTCTGATATCAATACCCGTTGGGCAAACTCGAACACAGGCACTACAATTGATACAATCCCCTTTTTGAACTTTCAGATCATTTAATTTACCTCTTGGCTCTCCTCTTACATAATCATATGCCACAACAATAGAATCCCTATCCAAAAGAACGCCTTGTAAACGTCCATATGGGCATACAATTAAACAAACCTGCTCTCTAAACCAATAGTAGACAAAAAAGAATATAAAAGTGAATATCAACAATGAACTAAATACCCCAAAATGAATCATGATCCCTTCCTGAATCATTAAACCAACACGATCTATACCAATGATATACCCTAAGAAAAAATTAGCAATCAAAAAAGAAACTAAAAAGAAGGCAATGATTTTTGTTAGCCGTTTTCTAATTTTTTCTGCATTCCATGGCATTGCCTTAAGCTTTCTTTGCTGACTGTGATCTCCTTCAATCCAATATTCAATCTTTCTAAATACCATTTCCATGAATATAGTTTGTGGACAAGCCCATCCACAAAATAAACGACCAAAAGCTACTGTAAAAAGAATCACAAAAACCAAGAATGTCAACAACCCTATTGCAAAAATGAAAAAATCCTGAGGCCAAAATACTTGTCCAAAAAATATAAATTTTCTTTCAAGTACATTGAATAAGAACATGGGCTCTCCTTCTATTTTGATAAAAGGAAGTGAGAAAAATAAGACCAAATACACATAACTAAAGTAAGATCTTAGATGATAGAGTTTCCCGACTGGTTTTTGAGGAAAAATATAATTCCGCTTCCCTTCCTTACTAATGGTGCCAACAGCGTCCCGAAAATCCTGACTTAGTCGAGCATTGTCTTTGTATTTGTCATTAATATTTTGTGGATTGTCTAACATTATTTTGATTGAGTATTTACGCCCTTTGTTGAATCAGTTACAGCAGCTTCCTCTACAATCAAATCACCCTGTGGGGCTTTGCCATTAGGTACATTTGTATTTGACAAGGATTTGATATAGCTAGATAACTGTTGCATTTCGACAGGAGAGAAATTAGATTGCCAAGATTGCATGCCTTTGTCTGGATAACCATATTTAATGGTTTTAAATATGTCCTGAATTCTCGCGCCATGTATCGTATAATTATCTGTCAAATTAGGACCTACGCCTCCGCCACCATTTTGGCTATGACAGGCCACACAAGTTTTAGTAAACAAAGTCTTGCCAGTCTGAATACCCGCAGCATCTAACATCACAACTGAGTTTTCGTCTACATTTTCTTTCATAGAAGCCAAATATTGATCTGTTTGAAGCTTTGCTTCGGCCATTTCTGTATTGTACTCCTCGGTTGGATTCATCCCTGTATGCCAAACTTCAAATTTTAGGATATAAAAAATCGCAACAAAAATGGTGATATAGAAACCATATTTCCACCAAGGTGGTAATGCATTGTCTAATTCTTTAATACCATCATAATCATGGTCTAACATGATGTCTGCCTCTTTTTCAATTGGTGCAGCTTTAGTAAAGAACTTTTTATCAAGATTGGCCCATGTACTTGCAACCATTGTATTTTTAAAAACTGCTTTTTGTGCTACTTGAATGGGACGAGGGTAAATGATACGCCAGAGGTTATGAATAAAAATGAGCATTATAAAAATGACAAATAATTCTAGTGCCATCACAGTTGATAAAGTCCAAAATGAAACAGAAGACAAACCCCCATAATACACCGTTGAACTGATTGCCTGAGCAGAAGAATCAGTTGCTATTGTTACATTATTTTGTGCAATTGCAGGATGAACAAATCCAGCAGCAATGATTGTTAAAAGGATTGTGACTACCTTGTTTTGTTTCGACAACTCAACTACTTTTTTTGATAGTAAAATCAATACGGAGGATAAAAGCCAAATAACAAAAATCAATAATACGGCAACCCCCAATATTAAATATTCAATATAATTGTTGCTTTTACTTGGCATTCCGCTTTGTGCAGTTTGAGCTATAGCAGATTGTGATGTAATGAATGCTATTAAAGTCATCATCGCATATTTCATTTTAAACATAGTTTTGAAATTTAAGAGGTGATTAGTTTTCTAAGGGTAGATTTTTAAGGGTATCTACTTCTTTTTTATCCATCACTTTTACA
>JACCDH010497936.1_pt1 | contig 10476 bp, 9 predicted proteins | sample 7442481 | NCBI WGS metagenome assembly JACCDH01 (sample SAMN15323433, study PRJNA562643) | freshwater metagenome | isolation source: river surface water | place: USA:Blue River Watershed | collected 2017-08-15
GTACACCTTAATTCCGGTGCTCATAGAACAAATGGGACATCCGTATAAGGAATTAGTTTCTCAAGAGAACTTAATCACCAAAGTTATCCGTGAAGAAGAACTTAGCTTTTTCAGGACCTTAGAGCAGGGCATTAAACGAATGGATCTGTTGATGGAGGCTACACGAGGTCAAAACAACAATACCCTTGAAGGCGCTGCTGTATTTGAATTATATGATACCTATGGGTTTCCACTAGACCTTATTCAACTTATCGGCCGAGAGCATGGTTTTTCAGTAGATGAAGCAGGATTCAATCAAGAATTAACCAAGCAAAAGGAGCGTTCTCGCGCTGCTACAGGCATTGAAACCGACGACTGGCAGCAAGTAAATGAAGAAAACCCTACGGAATTTATTGGATATGATGTAATTGAATGCGATACTAACATCATTAGATACCGAAAAGTAACTCAGAAACAACGCGAATTCTATCAGTTGGTGCTTAGTCAAACACCATTCTATGCCGAAAGTGGCGGTCAAGTTGGTGATACCGGTTGGTTAATCGATTCACAGGGCAATAAAACCCGAATCTTCGATGTAAAGAAGGAAAACAACTTAATTGTGCATTTATGCGAATCTTTACCAGCGAGTCTAGGCGAAACATTGAGCGCACAAATTGAAGTAAACCGAAGAATAAACATTCAAAAAAACCACAGTGCCACGCATTTATTGCACCACGCATTACGGACTGTACTTGGAACGCATGTGGAGCAAAAAGGCTCCTTAGTAAGCCCAGACTACCTACGATTTGATTTTTCGCACTTTGCTAAGGTCACCGAAGAAGAAATGGAACAGGTTATTTCACTCATGGAACAGCAAATTTCGGCGAACATTCCGTTGAACGAAAAACGAAATACCCCAATCAGTGAAGCGCAAGCAATGGGTGCAATGGCCTTATTTGGCGAAAAATATGGTGATTTGGTTCGTGTCATTCAATTTGGAGAATCGATTGAATTGTGTGGAGGAACTCATGTTAAATCAACCGGTGAAATCGGATTAATTCATATACAATCTGAAGCAGCAGTAGCGGCGGGAATTCGACGCATTGAAGTAATTTCTGGTCAAGCGGCCGAAACCTATTTCAAACAGGAATCTGCCTTAATGACTGAGGTTCGTACGATGTTCAAAAACCCAAAGGATGTACTCAAAAGCATCCAAGATTTAATGGATCAAAACCAAGGATTAGGAAAAGAAATCGAGGGATTAATCAAGGAGCGAAATAAAGGAATTAAACGTGAGTTGGAAAGCAAGCTTGAAGAAATCAATGGAATTCCATGCGTATGTCAAGAGTTATCCATCGACAGTAATTCGGTAAAAGACATTTTGTTTCAGCTGAAAGGTCAATACCCAAGTTTTGTTGGTATTATAGGAAATATTGATGGCGATAAATGTGGACTAAGCGTAATCATCTCCGATGATTTAGTGTCATCTAAGTCGTGGAATGCTACGCAATGGATTAGAGAAGTAGCGCCAATGATACAAGGCGGTGGCGGCGGACAACCCTTCTTTGCTACAGCGGGAGGTAAAAACAGCAGCGGAATTAAAAGTGCCTTATTAGCACTTAAAAACAAGTTATAAGCATTGAGTTTGATTGAGATAACGGTAGCCATTTGTACGTACAACCGAGAACGGTATTTACCTCAGTTGTTTGAATCAATAGTAAGACAAACCCTTGCTCCTGAGCGCTTCGAAATCATTCTGATTGACAATAATTCTCCTGGGAATACCCACGAACTTTTCACAGAATTCGCTGCGAAAAACCCAACACATCTTACACACTATTTTCTAGAAACCAACCAAGGCTTATCCTTTGCGAGAAATCGTGCGATCAAAGAATCTTCAGCCCCAATCATTACCTTTTTAGATGATGATGCATTCATTGATGCGAATTATTTAAGTGTACTCATTGAATCGTTCAATAAACACCCGGATTGCGGATGCATTGGTGGACCAATACTTCTTCATTATGAAGACATTAAGCCAAGCTGGGAAAACCTTTACTTGAATTCTTTGCTTGGATATTTTAACAAAGGTGAGGCTGCTTTTTACTTCAATCGTACCGATTATCCGCGTGGATCAAATATGGCATTCAGAAATTTAGTATTTGAAAAAGCAGGCGTGTTTAATGTGACTTTAGGTCGAATTGGTAACAACTTATTTGGTGGAGAAGAAAAAGACCAATTCAATCGAATTTATGAGGCTGAAATCCCTGTACTGTATGAACCCCAAGCCATAGTGCACCATTGTGTTCCGAGGGAACGAACAACCTTTGCTTTCATTAAAAAACAAGCATTAGGGACCGGTGTAAGCGAACGTTTACGAAGCAAAAACGAAGGGTTGATGAGCTACATTAAACGCATTTTCGTAGAGGGTATTAAATGGTGTGGAAGTATTGTACTTTGGTTTCTATATGCGTTACAATTCAAATTTGCCAAAGGAAATATGATACTTTTCTTTCGGTTTTGGGTAACCCGAGGCCTTCTTTTTAAGTATGACAAGGCATGAGCATTTTATTGTGCATACAATCTTTCATCGTTGGTTTGATTCAAACAAAACTGAGTGCCATCAGAATTCTCCTACAAAGTAATTTTATAGGGATTGTTCAACAAGAAACACAAACAAAACCTTTACTGATTCTTGGTAATGGTCCATCCCTCAATGATACGCTAAAAAACAATCCAGCAGCTACGCTTCAAGGATTTGATTTAATGGCGGTTAATGCGGCAGCGTGCAGTGATCAATTCAGCGCGCTTCAACCCAACTTATATATATTAAACGCGGTAACCTATTTCCAGAACGATTCGGAATTATCTCCTTTTTATATTCAAGCGAAGTACGATTTATTTGAAGCCTTAAAAGAAAAAACACGGTGGGAAATGACCTTATTGGTTCCGTTTCGCGCAAAGAAAAGTACGGAGTTTCAACAGCAAATAGAATCAAACTCGAACTTAAAAGTCCGTTATTTCAATCAAACGCCAGTCGAAGGACTTAACTTTTGGTCGCACCGATGGTATAATTTAGGTTGGGGCATGCCACGCCCGCACAATGTGTTGATTCCTGGAATAATGACTGGAATTCGCTTGGGATATAAAACCATCGCAATCGTTGGTGCAGATCATTCATGGCTCGCCGATCTTTCGGTAAACGATAAGAATGAGGCCTTGCTCCGTCACGTGCACTATTATGCAACGGATGGCACGCAACCCATGAAGGTAGAAGATCGAATCGATCGTCCGCGAAAACTGCATGAAATCATTCACAAGTTTTATTTATCCTTTAAAGGCTATTGGCAGATTAAGTCATATGCCAACACAAAGCAGGTGTCAATTATTAATGCAAGCAGTGTGAGCATGATCGATGCATTTGATCGAAAAAGCTTGGCTGAGCTACTCAATGTTACCGAAAAAAATTAATGTAACTTTACTTCAATGAAAGACAGATCCATATTAATCACTGGCGGAACCGGTTCCCTTGGAAAGGCGTTAACCAAACACATCTTAACAACCTATCCTGAAGTAAAACGCCTAGTCATCTATTCAAGAGATGAACAAAAGCAGTTTGAAATGGAACAAGAATTCCCCGTATCTAAGTATCCTCAAATCAGGTACTTCATTGGCGACGTGCGTGATGGAGAGCGTTTGGAACGAGCATTTGAAGGCATCGATAGCGTTATTCATGCCGCAGCAATGAAGCATGTGCATATTGCGGAGTACAATCCGGATGAATGCGTTAAAACGAACGTAGGCGGCGCCGAAAACGTAATTAAAGCTGCGTTAAAATCACAAGTAAAAGACGTGGTAGCCTTATCGACAGATAAAGCATGCGCGCCGATAAATTTATACGGGGCGACTAAATTAACCTCTGACAAACTCTTTGTGGCAGCGAATAACATACGCGGAAAACGAGACATTAAATTTTCAGTAGTCCGTTATGGAAATGTCATGGGATCGAACGGATCAGTTATCCCATTCTTCATTAAGCGAAAACAATTGGATGGTGTCTTACCCATTACCGTTGCTGAAATGACGCGATTTAACATTTCATTACAAGAAGGAGTCGACATGGTCATGCATGCATTGGAACACGCGTGGGGTGGAGAAATCTTTGTTCCAAAAATACCATCATACCGAATCACGGATGTTGCTGAGGCGATTGGACCGGCATGCGAAAAGCCAATTATCGGGATTCGTCCGGGAGAAAAGATTCATGAAGAGATGATCAGCTCATCGGATTCATTCTTTACGTATGATTTAGGGAAATACTATACCATTATTCCACAAGCCCCCATTTGGGACTTACAAGCGTATATCAAGGCTAACGCAGCACAAAAGGTTGAAGAAGGCTTTTCTTACAATTCAAAAGATAATGCGGATTGGGAGACCGTAGATAGTTTGAGAGAGAAAATCAAAACATACGTAGGTGAATTTTAAATTAAATGACCTTATCTGAATTCATTTCGACCTTCGATCATGAGGGATCAATAGTCCTATTGGAAGGAAAACGGAAAGTAGAATCACAGGACGCGCCAAAACTAGAGGCCTTAGGCAAGTTACTTGCAGAACATACGAAGTACCTTAAGTTTAGAAGTGGAAATGCAGACGGTTCCGATGCGCTTTTCACGGCAGGTGTGGCGCAAGTCAACCCGGAGCGGATAGAATTAATACTCCCCTACACTTCCCATCGGAAAAAACATGCGAAGTCATATCAAAGACACTCCTTAGACGAAATAGAACTAGCGAATGAACCAGCCTTAATCTACGAGACCAAAAAGAATAAGAAAATGGCTCGACTTGTTGACCGATATACCAATGGAGATCGTGACCAATATGCCATGAAAGCTGCTTATATTCTAAGGGATACCGTTAAAGTAATTGGCACAACTGAAATCCGAGCAATTCGAAGTGGAATATTCTATGAAGACCTAAAAAACCCTGGACAAGGAGGAACTGGTCACACGATCAATGTGTGTAAGGCACATGGAATCCCAGTAATTGATCAAAATACGTGGATACATTGGCTTGAACCATTGGATAAAAAAAAATAGTATATTCACAATCATATTTGGCGGAACTGAAAAGCCTTACGAGTAAGAAAACTAAACTAAATTATTATGAATTATTATTTAAAAGTTTTACAAAATTATGCCAACTTCAATGGCAGAGCGAGAAGAGCAGAATACTGGTATTTTTTCTTGTTCAATATGATCGCATCGGTAATTGTAGGATTTATTGCAGGACTAATTGATTTCGCAGTATTAGGCAATATCTACACGTTGGCGGTATTATTGCCATCAATCGCTGTTGGTGTTCGAAGAATGCACGACGTTGGAAAAAGTGGATGGTATCTTCTTATCCCTATTTACAGTTTTATTTTAGCCGTAACAGCAGGAGATGTGGGTGAAAACGAATATGGTCCTGACCCAAAAGAACAATCGAGTTCAGATTTACTTGATTAATAGAGTACCTTAACATTTGTTTGAAAGTAGCCGGTAAAACGGCTATTTTTTTTGTATTAACTTAGCTCTGTATGAAAAAAACCATAATCGTCTCCCTTGCTTTTTTAAGCCTTAACTTTTTAGCCCTTGCCCTTGGTGGATTATTTACAGCAGATGGCGTTTCTTCCGAATGGTATCAAACCTTAAATAAAGCGCCTTGGACTCCTCCGGGTTGGGTTTTCGGTGCAGCATGGACCTTTTTAATGTGCTGTTTTACCGTGTTTATGACTATGCGTTGGTCGAAAGACCATGACCGAAAAAAAACGCTAATTCTCTATAGTATTCAATGGATATTGAATGTTTCATGGAATCCAATATTTTTCTATTTCCATCAAAATCTGCTTGGTTTAATAGATATTACCTTGCTTCTTTCCGTGGTAATAATTTTGGGAATCACAACGCTGCGCACCTTGAGATTTCACACCCTTTGGATTTTGCCTTATGTGCTTTGGTTAATGATTGCTACCTCTTTGAATGCTTACATACTTTTCTTTAACTAGGCTACTAAGGAGTTTGACTGCATAGATTTTTCTTAACTTCGTATTTAATGATCGAAGCCCCATACATTATTCTCGAACTGGCCAATACGCACGGTGGAGATAAAACCTACATGCATTCCTTAATTGATTCGTTTGCTGCATATCAAGGGAATTATGGCATGAAATTCCAACCGCTTTCACCAGACACCTTAGCTACGCCTGATTTTCAGTGGTATCCAGTGTACGAAACGCTTTATTTCACCCCACAGGAGTGGCATGAAATCATTCAATTGGCAAAGCAAACCAAAGATGTATGGATTGATTTATTTGACCTTTACGGGGTACAAATTGTTTCAGAGAATCTTCCGAATATTCATGGGATAAAATTCCAATCGTCTGTATTACACAATGAAGAAGTAATCTCAGCACTTAGTAGCCTTGATCTTACGCAATGTCGAGTAATCTTAAATATTGCAGCGCAAGAAATTGAGGTTATTGAGCAGCGGATCGATTATATTAAGCAACAACTGAATCCAAAAGAATTACTTTTGGAAATTGGCTTTCAAGCCTACCCTACTGAATTGAGCGACAGCGGCTTATCTAAGATCAAACAAATCAAAGAAACATTTGGACTACCCATTGTCTTTGCGGACCATATTGATGGAACAGCAACCGACTCAATTTACTTACCAATCATGGCATGGCTGCAAGGGGCTGATGTTCTTGAAAAACACGTCATGCTAAGTGACCGTGAAACGAAATACGACCATTTTTCCTCTCAAACGCCTGAAACGTTTAATGCATTTACAGCAACCATAGCAACGTATGTCTCCGCAATGCAAGCGGAATTTATTAATCCGAGGGAGCGAGACTACCTGCAAAAAACTGTGATGATACCGGTGGTTCGACGAACCTTGTATGCCGGAGATTTTATTCATTCGACTCAAGATTTGTTTTTTCGAAGAAGCGGTAAGGAAGGGCTTACCTTAGACGAAATCAAGGCTTTGCAAACGCAAGGCATGGTATTAAATAAACAGAAAGACCTTAATGACACCTTACGTACCGAAGATTTCAAGCCAGCGAAGGTCGGGGTTATCGTAGCATGTCGAATGAAATCTTCTCGCCTGAAAGAAAAGGCACTGCTGCCTATAGGTGATTTACCTTCCGTGGAATTTTGCTTGCGCAATGCGCTAAAATTTAAAGGCATTCATAAAGTAATCCTTGCTACATCTACGGAAGAGCAGGACCAAATCCTAGCTAAGCACACCTTTGATTCCAAGGTTGGGTTTTATCAGGGGCACCCTGAAGATGTGATGCAACGCTACATTGATGTTTGTGAAGCATACGACCTAGACGTAGTGGTTCGAATTACCGCGGACATGCCTTTCGTAGATGATGAAATTTGTTCGTTTCTCCTAGACAAACATCTTAAGTCAGGCGCTGAGTACACCGTAGGAACGGATGCTGCCGTGGGGGTTAACCTTGAAATCTTTAATGTTTCTTGTTTAAAACGGATAAAAGCCTATTTCCCAAATGCGGAATATTCGGAATATATGACCTGGTATTTTCAAAACAATCCAGAACATGTACGGATACAGAAAATTGATCTACCTGCAATCTTTGTTCGTCCTTACAGACTTACCTTGGATTATGAAGAAGATTTAGCCTTATTCAATGAAATCCATAAGCAGATGGGAAGTACGAACTACTCGCTTCGTCAGGTAATTGAGTTTTTGGATTTACATCCAGAAATCGCTTCCATGAACGCTCACTTGACCTTGAACTACAAAACCGATCAAGCGCTCATTGATTTGCTGAATGAAAAAACGAAAATAAGGTAGCGGTCATGGAGTACAAAAAGCTCAAGCTCACCCCTACTTCAATCAATGGGTATTCCTTAGTTCCTATCCGAATGGAAGACAGGGAACTAATTCGGAAATGGCGCAACGAACAAATGTATCACCTGCGACAAAAGGAAGCACTCACTGAAGGTCAACAAGAAACATATTTTAAAGAAGTTGTAGCGAAGTTGTTTGAAAATGAGCAACCCGCACAATACTTGTTTTCATACGTACGGGGCGAAGAATGCATGGGTTATGGCGGGTTAGTACATATCAATTATGAAAAATCAAGCGCCGAATTATCTTTTATAATGAATACTGAACTTGAAGCGGAAGAATTCAGATTTCATTGGACTAATTACTTGCAACTCATAGAAGAAATCGCATTTAAAACGCTAAAATTAAATCGAATTTTTACCTATGCGTACAACTTAAGGCCGCACCTATATCCCATTTTGGAAGATCGTGGATTTATACGTGAACGTCTTATCCCGAATGCCTTAATAGCAGATGGGAAGTCAATTCCGGCTATTATTCATAGTAAATGGAATGCGCAGCTACGTAAGGCAACGCTACTCGATACTGACCTTACCTTTCAATGGGCTCAGGACCCAACCGTAAGGCGTTATGCATTTACTCAAAATGAAATCACAAAAGAAGGACATGAAGCCTGGTTCAAGAATAAATTAGCGGACCCCTTATGCGAATATTTCATTCTGGAAACGACCGAAGGAAATCCCCTCGGTTCATTTAGAATCGATTATAATTCATCGACTTCGACTGGATTAATTAGCTACCTCATAGCCCCTGAATTTCATGGAAAAGGTTGGGGAATTGCAATGTTAGTGCTTGGTGAAGTAGCAGCTAGACAAATTGGCCTTAGCGGCCTTATTGGTGAAGTTATACCCGAAAATTCATCTTCATGTGCTATCTTTGTAAAATTAGGATACGATGCTGAAGTGTTTAGCGATCGAATTCGATACAAAAAGACCCTTTAATGTTCCAGCTTCCTTCAGACCGAGTTTTTATTATTGCCGAGTTATCCGCCAATCACAACGGCAGTCTTGAAGTAGCCCTTGAAACTGTTAAAGCCGCAAAACGAGCGGGAGCTGATGCCATAAAACTGCAAACCTACACCGCAGACACCATTACCTTAAAATGCGATCAACCCGATTTTAAAATTGAGGGCGGTACCCTTTGGGATGGAAGATATCTACACGACCTTTACTTGGAAGCCTTTACTCCTTGGGAATGGCATGAGCAAATATTCAAGGCCGCAGCAGATGAGGGCTTAGTTTGTTTCTCTTCTCCATTTGACCCGTCAGCTGTAGATTTTTTAGAAGATTTGGGATGTCCTTTATACAAAATTGCCTCCTTTGAAATAACAGACATTCCCTTGATCGAATACGTAGCATCGAAAGGTAAACCCATGATTTTATCAACGGGAATTGCTGAAAAGATTGATATTGAACGTGCCGTGGATGCCTGTTTACGGCAAGGAAACAAAGATCTTACCTTATTAAAGTGTACCTCTTCTTACCCCGCTCCAATAGAAGAAGCCAACTTAAGACTTATGGTTCAGTTTAAGGATGATTTCCCTGTATCTGTCGGATTATCAGATCATACACCCGGTCATCTTGTTCCTGTTATTGCAACTACCCTTGGCGCACGCGTAATCGAAAAACATTTTATTTTATCGCATGAAATTGGTGGACCCGATGCCGCATTTTCCTTAGATGAAAAAGAATTTACGCAGTTAGTTAATGAAGTCCGTTTAACCGAGCAAGCGCTCGGAAATTCAAGCTACAACTTAAGCCCAAAACAAGAAGCTGGCCGTATTTTTTCACGTTCACTCTACCCTACCCAATTCATTACCAAAGGAAGTATAATTTCAGATGGAATGATTAAATCAGTTCGACCCGGATATAGCCTACATCCCATGCATCTAGGAGATATCATTGGAAAAACTGTAAAACGCGACCTAAGTTTAGGTGCGCGCATTACCCTAGATGATTTTGAATAGTTCCATTTCATCGCCTTTATTTAACTATAACACACGGAGAAAAAGCTCCAAACATTCGGCTTAAACGCCCAAATTACATTATGACATTTTTAGAACTCAATCTGATAGCGCCGATTTTAAATGCGCTTAACCACGTGGGGTATACCACTCCAACACCAATTCAAGAAAAAGCCATTCCGATTATCCTTTCCGGAGCCGATATTATGGGCTGCGCACAAACCGGAACTGGAAAAACTGCAGCATTTGCAATACCAATTTTACAACGACTGACCCTGAATAAGCGACCTGAAGGTAAGCGACGTATACGCACCTTAATCCTAACGCCAACGAGAGAACTTGCGATTCAAATCGAAGATAACATTAAGGCTTATGGAAAAGAATTGGATCACCGTCATGCCGTAATCTTTGGTGGCGTAAGTCAACACGGTCAGGTAAATCAACTTAAAAACGGGGTTGATATTTTAGTTGCTACGCCCGGTCGCTTATTGGATTTGGTGCAACAAGGGTTTATTGACTTGAGGCATCTTGAGATATTTGTCTTGGATGAAGCCGATCGCATGCTAGACATGGGATTTATACACGATGTGAAACGCGTAATAAAA
>JACCDH010225059.1_pt1 | contig 10475 bp, 7 predicted proteins | sample 7442481 | NCBI WGS metagenome assembly JACCDH01 (sample SAMN15323433, study PRJNA562643) | freshwater metagenome | isolation source: river surface water | place: USA:Blue River Watershed | collected 2017-08-15
ATCCCAATTCGTTTCTTGCCTTTGTGGAATCAAGCCTTAAGAAATGAGCTTCGTGTTTATTATCATTTTTGGTAATTTGATATGAACCTTTGTTTAAATTTTTAATTATATTCTTCACCAACTCCTCAACCCCAATATCCCTTTCTTGCAAAGGTGCAATATTATACCCAGTTGCATATTTTTTATCCTTATCATTAAAGGCAAAATATCCCGCTAATAAATAACCATATAAAACATCTAAAACATGTTGCCAAGGTCGAATGGCATTTGGGCTTCTAATTTGAAGGGTGGAATTTTTACTGATATTTTCAATCAAATCAGGAATGATTCTATCTTCACCAAAATCTCCGCCGCCAACAACATTTCCTGCTCTGCAGGATGTAAGAGTTATTCCCATTTCATTAAAGAAAGATCTTTGATAGCAGGCAGTTAAAATTTCACACATTCCCTTACTTGCGGAATATGGATCAAATCCGCCGAAAGCATCATTTTCACGATATGGCCAAACCCATTCCTTGTTTTCGTAAGATTTGTCGCTAGTGATATTAATAATAGCTTTAACATTGGTTTTGTTTTGCCTGATTATTTCAAACAAATTAGTGGTGCCGATAACATTTGATTCAATAGTTTCTAAAGGGTTTTTATAAGATCTTAAAACAAAAGGTTGCGCCGCTAGATGAAAAACGATATCTGGGTTTGCTTTTAGTAAAGCTTTTTCGAAAGTTTTTTTATCACGAATATCTCCGATAACTGACTCTTTGCAATTTGATTCGAGGTTTAAAATGTTAAACATATTGCCGCGCACATCTTCTGGCGGTAAAGAATAGCAATGAACTTTTGCGCCAAGATTTTCTAACATTAAAACTAGCCAAGATCCTTTGAATCCAGTATGTCCAGTTAGAAAAATAGTTTTGTTTTTGTAGAAATTATTAAGCATTATTTATTGTTTTGATTTGATATAATTGTGAACATCGCTGACGCAATCTTTATGAGTTTGTAATTTTATTTTATATCTATTGGTTAAAATATTTTGATTAGAGATATCTCCAACATAGCAATCTTTTTTTAGCATCGGATCAAAATCTCTGATGATTTTTCCTTTAATATTTGCAACTTCTAAAGCTAATTTTGCAAGCTCTTGAAGCTCAATTTCTTCTTTATTGGCGGTATCAAATAGAAAATATTTTTCATTTTCATCGCCTATCCAACGTAGTAATATTTCAATCAAATCAAAGATCTGAATATAAGATCTAATCACAGGATTGTGGGCATTAATAATAATTTCTTCCTTCTCAATTGCTCGCAGGACAAAGCTTGCGATGGCATACATGTCCATCTTGTTAATATAGGGTCCTGCGATATTAAAAATTCTTGGTATAATTAAATCAGCCGAAATTGATTTAGCTAATTTTTCAAAATATAGCTCATCTTGATATTTTAAATATCCGTAAGGATTTTTATCAATGGATGTAGCAATTGTTCTATTCTCTTCGTAAACGGCACCAGAAGAAGTATAAATAATTGTTTTTGGTTTTAAATTTTCAATTAATCTGGTCGCATTATTTTTTATGGTTTCATTACCTTTTAAATATTGCTCCAAAGGCATTTTAGAAACTAAATTTCTTAAAAGAAAAGCCAAGTGAAAAAATATTACATTTTCTAATTTTAATTTCAGCGCTTCTTCCAAAGTTATGCAATTAATCACTTTGCCATTTTGTAATTTAATGTTTTTAACCGAACTGCTAATGGCAATAATATTATTTTCTGGGACTAAGTTATTATTGATTAAATAGTCTAATAAAGCCTTACCAATCCATCCGTTAACACCAAAAATTACGATGCTATGATTGTTGAAATCCATTTTGCAATTAGAAGTTGATTAAAAAAATGAAGTAAATTACTTTTTAGCTCCCAAATACTTTGTTAAAAGCGATAAAATATCAATCTTTAATTTACCCTTCTTAAATGCTAAATAAAAAAGACATACAGGTCTCTTATGCAAAAACTGTTTATGGACAAAAAGAAATCGATGCAGTTGTAAAATGCTTAAATGAAGGCACTCAAATGGGTAAATATGCTCGTGAATTTGAAGCTAAAATTGCGCAATTATTTTCTAAAAAAAGCGGACTTTACGTTAATTCTGGATCTTCGGCGTTGTATATTGGAATGGAAGCTGAGGGGTTTGCAAAAGGCAGTGAAGTTATTACCCCAGCGCTGACTTTTTCTACTACAGTTGGATGTATCGTTAAAAACGGATTAATTCCTGCTTTTGTTGATGTTGGTTTTAGTGATTATCAAATTGATGTTTCTAAGATTGAGGAGATGATCACTCCAAAAACAGTTGCTATTATTGCTCCAAACTTGCTTGGGAATTTGTGTCAATGGGATAAAATTTCCGAAATTGCTAAAAAGCATAATCTAAAAGTTTTTGAAGATTCTGCAGACACCTTGGGAGCTACCTTAAATGGCAAGCCAAGTGGTTATTGGTCTGATTGGTCAATTACCAGTTTTTATGGATCTCACATTATTAACTGCGCTGGCAATGGTGGAATGCTTTGCACCAATGATCCTGAGCATTTAAAACAATCAAAATTGCTTAGAAGCTGGGGAAGATCATCTTCAATTTTTGATGAAAAATCTGAAGCGATCGAAAATAGATTCAATATTGATGTGGATGGAATTGAATATGATGCAAAATTTATTTTTGAAAGATTGGGTTATAACTTAGAAGGTTCTGAAATCGGTGCTTCTTTTGGGTTAGTTCAGTTGCAAGATTTGGAAAATAATATCAAAACCAGAGAAAGAAATTTTGAGGTTCAAACCAATTTTTTCAAAAAATATGAAGAATATTTTGTTGTGCCAAAACAAACTGAAAACACTAGAACTGCTTGGCTAGCTTATCCTGTAATTATCAAAGAAACTGCACCTTTTACTAGAAAAGAATTTCAAATTTTCCTAGAAAAAAGAAATATCCAAACCAGAACAGTCTTTACGGGCAACATTACTAGACAACCAGGCTACAAGAATCTTGAAATGAAAAAATCAAAAGATGGTTATAAAAATGCCGATAATGTTATGAGAGGCGGAGTTTTACTTGCTTGTCATCATGGACTAACTGATGAAATGATTGATTATATGCATGAAAATATTGAAGAATTCATCAAAAGCAAAAAATAAATTTTTATGAATGGGGCAGAATATATTGCTGAGTTTCTAAGACAAAGAGAGGTAAAAAATGTTTTTTTGCTTACTGGCGGTGCTTGCGCATTTATAATAGATGCAATTGCTAGAAATGAGGGAGTTAAATATACCTGTTTCCAACACGAGCAAGCGGCGGCAATGGCTGCTGATTCGCTTTGGAGAGTCGACAAATCTATGGGTGTTACGGTTGCAACATCGGGTCCGGGAGCGACAAATTTAATTACTGGAATAGCCAGTTCTTATTTTGACTCCATTCCTTCTTTTCATATTACTGGTCAAGTCAATAAGGCTGAAAGTTCTGACTTTATGGGAGCCAGAGTTAGGCAAGCAGGGTTTCAAGAAACTAACATAGTTGAGATGGTGAAACCCATCACTAAATATGCGGTTCAAGTTCAAAATATAGAAGAACTCAAAATAGAATTAGAAAAGGCGTGGAATATTGCTATTGCTGATAGAAAAGGTCCAGTATTAATAGATGTTCCGATGAATGTTCAAAAAGAAGAAGCTGGTGATGTTATAGAATATAAAAAGCCAAAAGAAGAAATAATAAGTCAAGATTCTTACCAAAATATTGCTGGTCAAATTAATAAATTTTTTGAAGGATCAAAAAGACCACTTATTTTATTTGGAGCCGGAATTGGTCTTTCTGGATCTGAAAAATATGTAGAAAATTTCATTAATCAAAATGATGTTCCTTTTGTTTCAAGCTGGAATGGAATGACCTATTTTAATCACAACTCCAAAAACTATTGTGGGAATATAGGAGTTTACGGTAATAGAGGTGCTAATTTTATCCTGCAAAATTGCGATAAATTATTGGTTTTAGGAAGTAGGCTTGATAATCGCCAAAGAAGTGGCAACGCCAAGAATTTTGCAATCTCTTCTGAGGTTATGGTGATTGATGTTGATGGAGAGGAATTAACGAAATATCAAAAAGATAACTATCTAACTGTTAATTTTAATTTAAGAGATTTTAACCACATTAGCTCTTTTTTAAAGATGCCTAAAATTGATGGGCAGTGGCAAGATTTTGTCAGTAAAATGAAAAATAAATATTATGGCAAAGATATAAGTAAATTCCATAAAGAGCATAATTCTTTATCTCCTTACGCCGTTATTCAAGAAATTAATAAACTAGTAGAAGATGATGCGATAATTGTTGGTGATACCGGAGCTGCTCTGTGTTGGCTATTTCAAATGTTTAAAAGAACGAATCAAATAATATATACCTCAGGAGGAAATTCTCCGATGGGTTATAGCCTTCCTGCGGCAATAGGAGCAGCAATATCTCAGCCAAATAAACAAATAATTTCTTTTAATGGAGACGGGGGTTTTCAACTAAATATTCAAGAGCTTCAAACCATCAAACATTATAATCTGAAAGTGAAGATTGTAATCTTAAACAATGCCGGATATGGAATCATTAAACAATTTCAGGACCTTTATTTTGAAGGAAGGCATGAGGCAACTGGAGAAGGGTATAGTTGTCCAGATTTTGGGAAAATAGCAGAGGCATATGGTTTAAACTATTTTCAAATTAATAAAATTGACGATTTGAACAAAGATATTTTTTTGGGTGATAATTCTTCTATTATAGACATAAAGTTTCACCCAAATACTTTTACGGAACCAAAACTTGAGCTTGGAAAACCAATTCATAACCAATTTCCATATCTTTCTGATGCAGAATTTGAGGAAAATATGCTACCTACATTAAAAAAATAATTAACACATTTAACCAGAAAAATTTAATCAACAATCAATATGACAAAGAAAGCTTTAATAACTGGAATCACTGGACAAGACGGTTCTTATTTAACCGAATTATTATTAGCAAAAGGCTATGAAGTTCACGGCATTATCAGAAGATCAAGTCACAGAAACACCACAAGAATTGACCATCTTTTTGATAATAAAGAAATTGGTGGAGTAAAATTATTTTTACATTATGGAGATTTAACTGATGGATCATCACTTCGTAAAATTATTGAAAAATCAAATCCAAGTGAAATTTATCATTTAGCGGCTCAAAGCCATGTGCGTGTTAGTTTTGATATTCCTGAATACACAACAGACACAACTGGACTTGGTGCGTGCAGGATTTTAGAGGCAATCAAGGAAACAAAAGTTCCTGCTAGATATTATCAAGCATCTTCTTCTGAAATGTACGGAAAAGTTATGGAGGTGCCACAAAAAGAAACCACGCCATTTTATCCAAGAAGTCCATATGCTTGTGCTAAAGTTTATGCTTATCACTTAACTCGTAACTATCGCGAAGCTTATGATATTTTTGCTTGCAATGGAATTTTGTTTAATCACGAATCACCAAGACGCGGTGAGACTTTTGTGACCAGAAAAATTACTATCGGTCTTGCTAATATTTTGGCTGGAAAGCAGAAAAAATTATATATGGGAAATCTTGATGCAAAAAGAGACTGGGGTTTTGCTGGTGATTATGTTGATGCGATGTGGAGAATCCTGCAAGCTGACACTCCAGATGATTATGTGATTGCAACCGGAGAAACTTACACAGTTAAACAGTTCCTTGAAGAATCTTTCGCTTACAAGGGTTTAAAATGGCAAGATTATGTTGAGATTGATCAAAAATATTTCCGTCCAACTGAAGTAGATTTATTAATTGGAGATGCAACAAAAGCCAAAGAAAAACTTGGCTGGGAACCAAAAGTTGGATTCAAAGAATTGGTTAAAATGATGGTTGATGCTGATTGTGAAGAGATTAAATAATAGTTATTAAGAAAACTCCTATCAATTAAAAATTTGTAGGAGTTTTCTAAATCGCGTTTTTCAAAAACCATTCATAAGTTTTTTTGATTCCATCATCCAGCTTAGTTGTTGATCTAAGACCATTTTTGTGCATTAAAGAGACATCTAACAATTTTCTTGGCATTCCATTTGGCTTTGAAGTATCAAACTCAATTTCACAATCATAATCCAAGGCTTTTAAAATAGTTTTAACTAAATTTAAAATTGTTAAATCTTCTCCAGAGCCAATATTAAGAAGGCTTTCCCCAATATCATCTCTTTGCATTACTTGCGCTATTATTTCTGCCAAGTCATCAATAAAGAGCCATTCACGATAAGCAGAACCATCTCCCCAAATTGTTAAAGATTTGTCGTTATTAGTTTTTGCAATATGAACTTTGCGAAGTAACGCTGCCAGAACATGCGATTCAGAAGGATCGAACTCATCTCCTGGTCCATAAAGATTTGACGGATTTAGTGAAATGAAATTGGTTTTATATTGCTCATTATAAGCTTGGCACATTTTTACTCCCGCTGCCTTCGCAACCGCATAACCATAATTGGTTGGTTCAAAATCTCCTTCAAAAAGATATTCCTCTTTCATTGGTTGAATTGAATTTCTTGGATAAATACAAGAAGAGGCAAGGAAAATTAATTTCTTCACCCCATTTAAATAAGCCTGATGAATGACATTATTTTGAATTTGTAAATTCTCATATAGAAATTCTGCAGGCTTAGTGCTGTTTGGAAGAATTCCACCAACTTTTGCAGCGCATAAAATTACGCATTCTGGTTTTTCTGTTTTAAAAAAATCCGCAACCTGCTTTTGGTCAAGCAAATCAAGCTCATTTCTCGTTTTGGTAATGAGATTTTGATAATTTTTTTGTTGTAAATTTTTAAGTAATGCATTTCCCACAAAGCCGCGATGTCCTGCAATAAATATTTTAGAGTTTTGATTGATCATTATGGGTTTCGTTAATTATTATTTGTAGTAAAAGTAGGGTTAAAATTAATCAAATGAGTAAATATCAAACAGACTAAATTGGTTTTAATTTTGTGATTAGCATTCTACGAAAATGCCTTCTTTTTCTTTTAATAAAAAAACCAAAGAAGAATTTTTTTATTGGATTTACTGGTGTTCCTATATGTAAAATTTCTGCGCCATCTAAAAAATTGTTAGATAATTCACGAATTTTCTGATAGGAAATTTCAAGTTTTTTTTCAACTTTCTCAAAAAGTTCCTCATTATTCATCAAGTTAAACATTTTCAATAAAGAAATGTTTTTTCTAAATCCAAAGTAGAACATATTGAATTTCTCATTGTTGTAAAGAAGCATTGCCGCAATAAATGGAAGTAAATCTAAGTCTAAATTTTTATCAATTTTATCCAGATATTTCTGACTTTCAGGAAAAATTCTTTTGAATAAATCAAAATCATTAATTTTAAAAAACTCTTCATAAAATAAGTGATTCTCAAAAATGTAAGCCTTCATTCTTTCTTGGCTAGACGCAATGTTTGAAACATTTCCTTCATTATCTCGGATGCGATATTTTACTAAACTTTCTTCAATTACAAAAACTTCACCTTTTTTTAAAATCTCGACCCACAACTTAACATCAAAAAAATGGATTAGACGCATGTCTAACATTGAGTTATCTAATGATGATTTTCTGATAAAGGCGCTAGGAAAAGTAAACGGACTGCCGCTATTAAAGATGTGATTTAAATATTCAAAGCGATCTTTTTTGATTACGCATTTTATTTCTTTATTAAGATCATTGGCATTTTCGTCAACCATTTTTAAATTGGTAAAACAAGCCAGATATTGCGGGTTCTGCTCTAAAAGATTAACTTGTTTTTCTAGGCAATTTTCCATCAAAATGTCATCAGCGCAAAATAATTTTATATATTCCCCTCTTGCTTCTGCTAATAATTTTCTGAAATTGATTCCTCCACCAAAATAATTTTTATCCGATCTTAAAATTTTAATTCTGTTATCTTGAACCGCGTAATTATTGGCAACTTCAAAGCTATTATCCGTGGATCCATTATCAATCATTATTAATTCAAAATCTTGAAAAGATTGGTTCAAGATTGATCTAATTGAATCGTGTAAATATTTTGCGTCGTTATAAAAGATGAAGGCTACTGATATTTTTGGACTCATAGAGATTAAAATTGTAAATAAAAATCCGATATTTAAGATGTGTTTTTAATAGAATTCAATCAATTTAATCCTCTTTCCATCTTAAAAATGAAATATCAATTAACTTCCTCAACTTGGGACCAAGCTGAAATAGATGCTATTCAAGAAGTAATCAATAGTGGCCAATATTCGATGAGCAATAAGGTTGCTGAATTTGAGAAAAAATTTGCAAAAGATTTTGGTTCAAAATTTGCTGTTATGGTAAATTCTGGTTCTTCGGCAAATTTAATTATGATTGGTGCATTATTTTTTAAGAAAAATAATCCATTAAAAGCTGGAGATGAAATTATTGTTCCGGCTGTTTCTTGGGCAACGACTTACGCTCCTCTTCAACAATATGGTCTTCATGTTAAATTTGTTGATATTGATCTAGAAACTTTAAACTTTGATTTAGAAGCTTTACAAAAAGCAATTTCACCAAAAACAAAAGCGATATTTGCGGTTAATCTACTTGGAAATCCAAACGATTTTACAGCGATTAATAAAATGATTTCCGGGAAAGACATTATTCTGATTGAAGATAATTGCGAATCTTTAGGAGCTACATTTGAAAATAAGCAAGCTGGGACGTTTGGAGTTATGGGATCTTTTAGCTCTTTTCACTCTCATCATATCGTTACAATGGAAGGTGGAGTGGTGGTAACCGATGATGAGGAATTGTATCATATATTGTTGTCTCTTCGCGCTCATGGTTGGACTAGGAATCTGCCAGAAAAAAATCAATTATGTGTTAAAAGCGATGATGATTTTGAAGAAAAATTCCGTTTCTTAATTCCCGGATATAATGTTCGCCCAATTGAAATGGCTGGCGCCACAGGCATTACTCAATTAGATAAATTACCAAAAATGATTGAAGTAAGAAGAGAAAATGCCAAATTATTTCAAGAATTAATGGCAAATAATAAAAATTTTATCATTCAAAAAGAATTGGGTAAAAGCTCTTGGTTTGGCTTTGCAATTATTATTAAAGAAGAAAGCAATCTTTCTCGCAAAAAAGTTTTAGAGATTCTAAATAAAGCGGATATCGAAACTAGGCCAATTGTTGCTGGAAATATTGCTAAGAAAGAAATGATTTCTAAATATTTTGACTATTCTTTAGCTGGAGAAATGAAAAATGCTGAAATTATTGATCAGAGAGGTTTCTATGTTGGTAATCACTCAAACAATATTAAAGAGCAAATAAGATATTTGGTCCAAGTTTTAAATGAGATAAAATAGCTGATTAACACAACATAGAATAATAATTATGGATAGAAAGCTCAGAATATTTTATGGTTTTGATGTAAACCTTTCTAATTCATTTAAAATGGATGGTAAGGATGTTTGGACTGCTAATATTCATGACACATTGCAATCAATGGGTCATGAATTGATTCCTTTTGATTATAATTTAGGAGAATTTTTTAGATATTTGGAAAAAACAAATGCGGAACATGTTGAGTATTCAAAACAAAATCGTGAAAAAGTTGTTAATGAATTTTTAAAACAAATAAGAGCTGAACATAAAAAACAACCAATAGATTTGCTTTTGAGTTATTTTTATGACCACTTTATGACGATCGATGCGATTGAAGAAGTAAAGAAGCTTGGTATTTTAGCTGTGAATTACAATTGTAATGCTTCCTTTCAGTTGGATTTGATAAGCGATATTTCTCCAGCATTTGATTATTGCCTTACTGTAGAGAAATTTCGTTTTGATGATTATAAAAAATTTGGTGCTAATCCAGTTTATTTTCAAGAAGCCGCTAATCCCTATTATTACAAGCCATATGATCTAGAAAAGATTTATGATGTTCTATTCATTGGTCAGAACTATGGTGATAGACCTAAGAGTATTAAATATTTAATTGATAATGATATTGATGTTAAGGTTTTTGGAGTGGGATGGAATAATTTTGTTCCTAATGAAAAACAAAAATTAAAGAATTTCTTAAATAAAATTTTATTAAGAAAACACAGAATAAAACAGTTCATGCCTTCAATAATAGGCCAGACACTATCTTTTGATGAAATGATAAAATCTTATTCAAGAACAAAGATTGCTATCAATTTTGCCACTTGTGGAAACACTCATTTAACGGAAAATAGAGTAACTCAGATTAGGCTCAGAGACTTTGAAGCGCCAATGTGCGGAGCATTTTATATGACAGAATATAATAATGAGCTCGAAGAGCTTTATAAGATTGATCAAGAAATTGTTTGTTATCGCGATATGGAGGATCTTAAAGATAAAATTAAGTTTTATTTAAAGAATGATTCAGCCAGAGAGAAAATCAGATTAGCAGGTTTTGAGAGAGCTAAAAA
>JACCDH010028037.1_pt1 | contig 10474 bp, 8 predicted proteins | sample 7442481 | NCBI WGS metagenome assembly JACCDH01 (sample SAMN15323433, study PRJNA562643) | freshwater metagenome | isolation source: river surface water | place: USA:Blue River Watershed | collected 2017-08-15
GGTGGCGAGCGAAAGCCCGTAAGCCAACGCACGGCGTGGGGCTTGACTAAACGCATCCAGAACCAGGATGAGCATACCCATCACCGTCAGGAAAATTTCCGGTGCGGCCAGGGCGAAATCAAATTGGGATTGCATCATGGCGAGGCTTACAGTTTTGAAATGGACACGTGTTGCAAGAGGGCCTCAACCGAAACGTGCATGACGTCGGTAAAGGGCTTGGGATGGACACCCATATAGATCACAGCAAGCGCCATGACACCAAGAATCAGGAATTCGCGGCTGGACAAGTCCTGGAGCTCGCGAACATGATCATTTGCAATGTCACCAAACGCCACACGCTTGACCATCCACAGCGAGTACGACGCACCAAGAATCAGCGCAGTCGCAGCCAGCAGACCAATCCAGAAGTTGTATTCCACGGCACCCATGATCACCATGAATTCGCCGACAAAGCCGCTCGTCGCAGGCAAGCCTGCATTGGCCATCGAAAACAACACAAAGAACGTCACAAAGCGAGGCATGGTGTTGATCACACCACCGTAATCTGCAATCTTGCGGCTATGCATCCGGTCGTACAGCACACCGATACACAGGAACATCGCAGCAGAGACAAAACCGTGCGAAATCATTTGAACGATTGCACCTTCGACACCTGCTGTGTTGAACACAAAGAAACCCAAGGTCACGAAACCCATGTGTGCGACCGATGAGTAGGCCACGAGCTTCTTCATGTCATCTTGAACGACGGCGACCAAGCCGATGTAGATCACGGCAATCAAGGACAGCGCGATGATCAAGCCAGCCATCCCCGTCGAAGCATCTGGGGTGATCGGCAGGGACAAACGCAAGAAGCCATACGCGCCAAGCTTAAGCATGATCGCAGCCAGCACCACCGAGCCGCCAGTCGGCGCCTCAACGTGGGCATCTGGCAACCAAGTGTGCACAGGCCACATTGGTACCTTGACCGCAAATGCCGCCAGAAAGGCAAAGAAGATAAAGACCTGCGGCGTGTAATCCAACGGCAAAGTGTGCCAGGTTTGGATATCAAACGAGCCGCCTGATACGTTCCAAAGATACAAGAACGCGACAAGGGTGAGCAGCGAACCCATCAAGGTGTAGAGGAAGAACTTAAACGCGGCATACACGCGATTGGGGCCACCCCAGACACCCACAATGATGTACATCGGGATCAGGGTTGCTTCGAAGAATATATAGAAAAGCAAACCATCAAGCGCGACGAATACACCGATCATCAACCCTGACAAAATCAGGAACGCTGCCATGTACTGCGAGATACGCGTCGTAATAACTTCCCACCCGGCCAGCACAACAATGATCGTGATGAAAGCAGTGAGCAAAACAAACCACAACGAAATGCCGTCAACGCCCAAGTGGTAGTTCACCGCAAACGCTGGGATCCATAAGACCTTCTCGACGAACTGCATGGCTGCAGTCGAACTATCGAAGCCCGTATAGAGGGGGATCGTGACGAGGAAGCTGAGAATGGAACCGATCAAAGACAGATTGCGTGTCAGACCTGGGCGATCATCGCGCCCTACGGCCAGCAGGATCAAACCACATACGATCGGTACGAAGATCGACAGTGTGAGCCAAGGAGTATTAAAAGAAGCCATCTCGCTCGCCATCATTTGGAACCAAAGATTATGTAGGTGATCGCAGCCATCAAGCCGATGATCATCGCAAACGCATAGTGGTAGATATAGCCGGTTTGCAGGCGCCGCGTGATTGCTGCGATTGCACCGATCACCTTAGCTGAACCGTTCACCAACAAACCATCAATCAAGCCGCGGTCAGCCTGCTGCCATAAGCCCTTGCCCAGCATTCTTGCGCCACGCGCCAACACTTGCTCGTTGAACCAGTCGAAAAAGTATTTGTTTTCGAGGATGCAGTTCACGCCCTTCAAATGATGCTGAATTGCTGCTGGTACCTTGGGATTGATCAAGTAGCAGTACCAGGCAGTCACTGCACCCGCCACGACGAGCCAGAACGGCAACGTAACAAAAGCATGCAAGGCATAAGCAACCCAGCCGTGCCAGTGCGATGCCAAATCAGCCATCGCCGGATGCTGTGCGGCCACCACGATGACGCCTTTGAAATAAGAACCAAACAACAACGCGTCTGCCAACCATGCCCCAACAAAAATCGAAGGCACAGCCAACAGCACGAGCGGTAATGTCACGACCCAAGGCGACTCGTGAGGCACACCGCCGTGGTGTCCATGATGGTCGTCATGGCCGTGGTCATCGTGCCCGTGTGCATCGTGTCCATGCGCAGCATGACCACTGGTATCGAAACGCTCTTTACCGTGGAACACCAAGAAGTACACGCGGAACGAATAGAGCGAGGTCACGAATACGCCAATCAAGGTTGCGTATTTTGCAAAGGATGCACCCCATACATTTGCAGACGCAGCGGCTTCGATGATGTGCTCTTTAGAATAGAAGCCAGAGAAGAACGGCGTTCCCACCAAAGCGAGCGTGCCGATCAGGAACGTGATCCAGGTAATCGGCATGTACTTACGCAGGCCACCCATATTACGGATGTCCTGGTCGTGATGCATACCCATGATGACCGAGCCAGCACCGAGGAACAGCAAGGCTTTAAAGAACGCGTGCGTCATCAGGTGGAAGATCGCAACCGAGTACGCCGAAGCACCCAAGGCAACAGTCATGTAACCTAACTGGGACAACGTGGAGTAAGCCACCACACGCTTAATGTCGTTCTGGATGATGCCCAGAATGCCCAGGAACAATGCGCCAATCGCACCGATCACAATGATGAAAGACAACGCGGTGTTCGAGAGCTCAAACAAGGGCGAGAAACGCGCCACCATGAAGATACCAGCCGTCACCATCGTCGCTGCGTGAATCAGTGCAGAGATCGGAGTTGGGCCTTCCATCGAATCAGGCAGCCAGGCATGCAGTGGTACCTGGGCCGACTTACCCATCGCACCAATAAACAAGCAAATACAAGCAACGGTAATGAGCATCCAGTCTGTACCGGGCAAAGTCAGCGCTGCCAACTTATCTGCCTGCTTGAAGACGTCACCGTAGTGCATCGTGCCGGCATAGGCAAACAACAAACCGATTCCCAGGACAAAACCAAAGTCTCCGACCCGGTTGACCAGGAAAGCCTTCATGTTGGCGAAGATGGCTGTTGGGCGGGTGTACCAGAAACCAATCAACAAATAAGAGACCAAACCTACCGCTTCCCAACCGAAGAACAACTGAACCATGTTGTTAGACATGACCAGCATCAACATCGAGAACGTAAACAAAGAAATGTAGGAAAAGAAACGCTGGTAGCCTGGATCTTCCGCCATATAACCGATCGTGTAGATGTGCACCATCAAAGACACGGACGTCACGACCACCATCATCAGCGCTGACAATGGGTCGATCAGGAAGCCAATTTCTAACTTAGCCTCACCCAGCATAGACCAAGTATAGATAGCGCCATCAAAGCGATGACCATTGAGTACATCAAGCAGAACGAGAATGGATCCAACCGCTGATACAGCAACCAGGGCGATGGTGATCATGTGCGAGGTACGCCGACCGATTTGTCGTCCGAGAAAACCCGTGCCAAACAAACCAGCCAGAATCGCGCCCAGCAAGGGAGCTAAGGCGATAACCAAATAAAGTGAAGGTGAGCTATACATATTGTTCTGTGTTCCGATCAGCCCTTGAGGCGGTCAAGTTCATCAACGTTGATCGTGCTGAGGTTACGGAACAGCAGCACCAGAATCGCCAAACCGATTGCCGCTTCAGCCGCAGCCACCGTCAAGATAAAGAAGACAAAGACTTGACCAGCCGAGTCACCCATCCAAGTCGAGAAAGCAACGAAGTTCATGTTGACAGCCAGCAGCATGAGTTCAACTGACATCAACAACACGATCAGATTGCGACGGTTCAAAAAAATCCCGAACACACCAATCGCAAAAAGAATTGCACCGAGCACCAAAAAGTGCGGCAGGGTCAGCGTCATCATGCTTGCTCTCCTGGATTGGCATTCGCCGGTTTCGCATTCACCGCTTCCTGACTGGGCAAATCAACCAGTCGCACGCGATCGGCAGCCCGCACACGCACTGCAGCGGCGGGGTCGTTGTATTTCACATCACGGCGCTTGCGAAGCGTCAACGAAATCGCTGCGATCATTCCGACCAACAACAACACTGCACCCACTTCAACCGCAAACGCGTACTCGGTGTACATCGACTCGCCCAGTGCGCGCGCATTGTTGTAGTCGTCCCCCATATCAGCAGCCGGTCCGACCTGGCCCCAGGAGGTCGCAAGAACAAAAGACATTTCCGCAACCATGATCAGGCCAACGAGCATCCCCAGCGGGAGGTATGTTTTGATACCAGCGCGCAACTCTTCCATCTTGACATCCAGCATCATCACGACGAAGAGGAACAACACCATCACCGCGCCTACATAGACAAGCACCAGCAATAGCCCCAAGAATTCGGCGCCGAGAAGCATCCAGATCATCGCAGCGTTTGCAAACGCAAGGATCAGGTGCAAGACCGCTGTGACTGGGCTCGAGGCCGTAATCACACGAAACGCCGCCACGACTAAAACAATGGCTAGAACGTAGAACAGAACAGTAGTAAAGATCATTTGGCTTCTAGTCCTGACGATCAGCGATAAGGCGCATCGATGGCACGATTACGAGCGATGTCGTTTTCATAACGATCACCCACGGCCAACAACATGTCTTTGGTGAAATACAAGTCGCCACGCTTCTCGCCGTGGTACTCATGAATATGGGTTTCAACAATCGAGTCAACCGGGCAGCTCTCTTCGCAGAAGCCACAGAAAATGCACTTGGTCAGATCAATGTCATAGCGTGTTGTACGGCGTGAGCCGTCTTCGCGCTGATCCGACTCAATCGTGATCGCCATGGCAGGGCAAACTGCCTCGCATAATTTGCAAGCGATACAACGCTCTTCACCATTGGGATAACGGCGCAACGCATGCAGACCACGAAAACGTGGAGACATGGGTGTTTTTTCTAGCGGATACCGCAAGGTGATCTTGCGCTTGAAAAAATACTTGCCCGTGAGCTTCATGCCCTTGAGCAACTCAAGCAGCATGAGACTACCGAAAAAATCCTTGATCGCTTCCATAAATACCTTTTCTTCCTTCGCCTCGCGGGATTACTTCCAGATGTTCCAGGGCGTCTGCATCCAGATCGCCACAACCACCAGCCATACACCCGTGAGTGGGATAAAAATTTTCCAACCTAAACGCATGATCTGGTCATACCGATACCGGGGAAACGACGCACGGAACCAGATAAACAAAGACACCACAACAAAGGTCTTCATGCCAAGCCAAAGCCAACCAGGCACCCAGGTCAAGGGTGCAAACTCCACTGGCGCAGCCCAACCACCTAGAAACATGATCGATGCCATGCAGGATAAGAAGATCATGTTCGCGTATTCACCGAGGAAGAACAGCGCAAACGCCATCCCGGAATACTCGACCATGTGACCCGCAACAATTTCGGACTCGCCTTCGACCACGTCAAACGGATGGCGGTTTGTTTCTGCGACTGCCGAGATCACATAGATCACGAACAGTGGCAGCAGCGGTAGCCAGTTCCAGGACATGAAATTCAAGCCCTTGTCAGCAAACCAGCCGCGGGTCTGTACGTTGACGATCTCTGTCATGTTCAAACTACCGGACACCAGCAGAACAGTCACAAGCACAAAACCAATGGCGAGCTCATAAGACAACATTTGTGCCGAAGCGCGCATGGCCGCAAGAAACGCGTACTTAGAGTTCGACGCCCAGCCGGCAACGATGACCCCATAGACACCAATCGAGGTAATCGCCATGACGTACATCAAGCCTGCGTTGACATCAGCAAGCACCATCTCCGGACCAAACGGCACCACGGCCCAGGCTGCGAGCGCTGGCATCAACGTTACAACGGGGGCAAGAATGAACAGGATCTTATTTGCCTGACTTGGAACAACCACTTCTTTCGTCAACAACTTAAAGACGTCTGCAAAAGGCTGTAACAACCCGCGGAAACCAACACGGTTTGGACCCAGGCGAATATGCATGAAACCGATCATCTTGCGTTCCCAATAAGTCAGGTACGCCACACAAAGAATGATTGGCACAGCGATAACCAGAATCTTGATCAGAGTCCAGACAACCAACCAAGGGGTCTCGCCGATTAAATTCGACCCAAACGACTCAAGAACGTTCAGCCATTCCATCAGGCACGCTCCACTTGAAGTTGACCAAAGGCGCTACCGAGCAAGGCCGTTTGCGCAAAGCCAGCCGCAATACGTACTGCTCCGGCGGGCAACGTATCGTCTTGGACTGCAACCAATGTGACGGCACCGGTCGAAGACTTGATGCGCACCGAATCGCCAGCCGAACAACCAAGGCTTGCTAGTGTTTGTGTATGCATCCGCGCAGCCGGCGCACGCGAGGCGCCGCTTTCTTGAAGGGCTGGCGCGCGACGCACTAACGCATCGCTGCGATAGATTGGCAAATCTGTCACGCGTTGCAAAACGCCCGACGCGTTTTGCCCTGCTACAACGGAGGCAATCGGGGCATTGATCTGATTAGAAAGACGATTTGCCACACCACCCGATAACACGCTGTCGCGCACGGACTCAGAGGTTTCGTCATCAAAACCAGCAAGGTGCAACACGTTACCGAGTACACGCAATACTTTCCAACCAGGGCGAGTCTGTCCGCGTGGCGCGACAGTACCCTTGAAACTCTGAGCCAAGCCTTGCGCATTGACGAAGGTCCCAGAGGTTTCTGTGAAGGGTGCAATCGGCAGCATGACATCGGCCCAGTCAGCCACATCCGAAGCGAAGGCTGTCAAGGCAACCACAAAATCTGCCGCCTTTAAGGCAGCAACAGCTTGCGCACCATTATCGGTATCTAACAGAGGCTCAGCATGCAACACAATGTAGGCTTTCAGTGGCTCAGCCAACATTGCCGCGGCAGACTTACCACCCTGCGCAGGTACTGCGCCAGCCAAGTAAGCGCCGACCGTATTAGCGCCTGCCGTCAAGAAACCAAGTTTGCCGCCAGATAGCTGAGCGATTGACTGCGCCAGAGAGGCGAGCTGCGCAGCATCTGGAGCATTGACTGCGGCATTACCCAACAGCACCGCAACACGCTCACCAGTTGCCAAGCTCTGTGCAATCTGTTGGGTCGTCGCGTCTGCTTGAACACCAGCCAGTGTGGCGGGTACTTCTGCGCCTTTGATTTTTGCAAGTGCAACGAGCACTTGCGACAAAGTCTGCGCGAGTGCTGCAGGCAAAACAGTAGCGCGGTTCGTCAACTTGAGCAGAGGGTCGTCCCCTGCTGTATCGATGGCGGAAATCTGCGTGCCGCGCTTGGCAGCCTGACGCAGACGCTGTGCCATCAAGGGGTGATCTTTACGCAAGAAAGAGCCGACTACCAACACGCGATCCAAGGTGTCAAGCGCCGCAATCGGCATACCCAACCAAGGCGCACCCGCGAGTGCTGCATCAAACTTTGCATCCGTCTGGCGCAAACGTGCGTCAATATTTTCAGAACCTAGGCCACGCGCGACGCGACCCAGCAACGCCAATTCTTCTAAGGTTGCATATTCGGTCGCCAAGGCACCAATTTGCGCGCCACCCGAGGCGTCACGCACATCCATCAAGCCATGCGCCGCAACCTGCAACGCGTCAGACCAGGAAGCCTCGCGCCACTGACCATCCTGCCCCTTCACCATTGGTGTAGTCAGACGGTCTTGATTCAAACCTTCGTACGAGAAACGATCACGATCGCTAATCCAGCATTCGTTAATCTCTTCGTTCTCAAAAGGAACAACGCGCACGACCTCGTCACCCTTAACCTGCACAACCAAGTTCGCACCCAAACTATCATGGGGGGATACCGAGCGACGACGTGCGAGCTCCCAAGTGCGTGCCTGATAACGGAAGGGTTTGGAGGTCAACGCGCCAACGGGACACAAATCAATCATGTTGCCCGACAACTCGGACTCGACAGAGCGTCCGACAAAAGTCGTGATCTCGGAGTGCTCGCCGCGACCAATCATGCCCAGTTCCATCAAGCCCGCAACTTCTTGACCGAAACGAACACAACGCGTGCAGTGGATGCAACGCGACATTTCTTCAGCGGATACCAATGGGCCCAGGTCTTTGTGGAACACCACACGCTTTTCTTCCTGATAGCGCGACGAAGAACCACCGTACCCAACGGCCAAGTCCTGCAGCTGGCATTCACCACCCTGATCGCAAATGGGGCAATCAAGAGGATGATTGATCAACAAGAATTCCATCACGCTTTTTTGCGCAGCGACGGCACGCTCAGAGCACGTGTGTACCACCATGCCATTGGTGGCAGGTGTTGCGCACGCAGGCATCGCTTTGGGAGCCTTCTCGACTTCAACCAAACACATGCGGCAGTTCGCGGCGATAGAAAGCTTCTTGTGATAACAGAAGTGCGGCACGTACACACCAAGCTTGTGTGCGGCGTGCATCACCATGCTGCCTTCCTGCACTTCGACTTTCTTGCCGTCGATGGTTAACTCAACCATAACTTTGTCCAAACCTTAGAGATAGGGGGCCACCACACAGCGCTTATGCTCAATGTGATAGGCGAATTCGTCGCGATAATGTTTCAGGAAACCGCGCACCGGCATGGCTGCTGCATCACCCAGAGCGCAAATCGTGCGACCCATGATGTTGCCTGCGACCGAGTCCAGCAGATCGAGATCTTCAGGACGACCCTGACCATGCTCAATGCGATTGACCATGCGGTAGAGCCAGCCCGTGCCTTCTCGGCAAGGCGTGCACTGACCGCAGCTTTCTTCAAAATAAAAATACGACAGGCGCAAGAGCGACTTCACCATGCAACGCGTGTCATTCATGACAATCACGGCGCCCGAACCAAGCATCGAGCCCGCTTTCGAGATGGCGTCGTAATCCATCGTGGTGTCCATCATGATGTTGCCGGGAATTACTGGAGCGCTCGAACCGCCAGGGATGACAGCCTTGAGGGCCGAACCGCCCCGCATACCACCGGCCAACTCAAGCAACTTCGAGAATGGCGTGCCCAGTGGGATTTCGTAGTTACCAGGACGCTCGACATCGCCCGTGATGGAGAAGAGCTTGGTACCACCGTTATTGGGCTTACCCACTTCGAGGTAGGCCGGACCACCATTGCGAATAATCCACGGCACAGCCGCAAATGTTTCCGTGTTGTTGATCGTCGTGGGCTTACCGTACAGACCAAAGCTAGCGGGGAAAGGTGGCTTGAAACGTGGCTGCCCTTTCTTTCCTTCCAGCGACTCGAGCAAAGCAGTTTCTTCACCGCAAATGTAAGCGCCGAAGCCGTGGAAAGCATGCAACTGGAAATTAAATTGCGAGCCCAGAATGTTGTCGCCGAGGAACCCTGCTTTGCGCGCCTCTTCCAAGGCTTCCTCAAAGCGCTGATAGACCTCAAAAATCTCACCGTGAATGTAGTTGTATCCGACAGGGATTCCCATGGCGTAGGCTGCGATCGCCATACCCTCAATCACGATATGCGGATTCAAGCGCAGAATATCGCGGTCTTTAAATGTACCGGGCTCGCCTTCGTCGGAGTTACAGACCAAATACTTTTGACCTGGGAACGTGCGGGGCATAAAGCTCCACTTCAAACCCGTCGGGAAGCCTGCGCCACCGCGACCACGCAAGCCTGACGCTTTGACTTCAGCGATCACATCCTCTTGGGTCATCCCGGTCGTCAGAATCTTACGCAAAGCCTCATAGCCACCGCGCTTCACGTAATCAGCCAGCCGCCAGTTGTTGCCATCCAGATCCGCCATGATCTGCGGGCCGATATGACGGCCATGCAAGGCCATTGAATCAGCAGGTGTGCCAGGCGAGGCAATCAGGCCCTGACCGTATTTCGAAAGAATGGCTGCGGTGCTCATACGGCACCTCCTTTTGCAGCCGCGCTCAGATCGGCGATCATCGCATCAATCTTGTCGGCGGCCATGCGCACACACATGTGCGTGTTGTTAACCAAAAGCACTGGTGAATCACCGCAAGCGCCCATACACTCGCCTTCAACGAGCGAGAAGGTGCCACACGCTGTGGTCTCACGAAAGCCGATACCGAGTTTCTGTTTCAGGTAGTCAGCTGTTTTTTCACCATCACGCAGCGCGCATGGCAAGTTTGTACATACACTGATCTTGAATTTGCCAACGGGGCGTACGTCAAACATGTTGTAAAACGTGGCGTTCTCCTGCACAGCAATCGCAGGTTGGCCCAGGTAGTCTGCGACATCCTGAATCACTTCAGGCGATACCCAGCCTTTTTCCTCTTGGGCGATTGCCAGCGACGCCATGATGGCCGACTGCTTTTGATCAGCCGGGTACTTGGCGATCTCGCGGTCGATTCTTTTGTAGGCCTGTTCAGAGAGCAGCATGTTCA
>JACCDH010658390.1_pt1 | contig 10474 bp, 8 predicted proteins | sample 7442481 | NCBI WGS metagenome assembly JACCDH01 (sample SAMN15323433, study PRJNA562643) | freshwater metagenome | isolation source: river surface water | place: USA:Blue River Watershed | collected 2017-08-15
AATCTGATGTTGGTCATTCTGAACTTGCCGCTCATTGGTATTTGGATCAAACTATTGACGGTGCCCTATCGTTGGTTGTTCCCAGCCATTGTGCTGTTCTGTGCCATTGGCGTTTATTCCACCAATAACAATACCTTTGACATTTGGATGGTGGGTGCTTTTGGTGTGATCGGGTATACCTTCATCAAATTGGGCATGGAGCCCGCGCCTTTGCTGTTAGGCTTCATCTTGGGCCCCATGATGGAAGAAAACTTACGTCGTGCGCTCCTGTTGTCGCGGGGTGATTGGTCGGTGTTCGTCACCCGTGGTTTGTCGGCCAGTTTGCTGGCTGCTGCGGCAATTTTGTTGATCATCGTTCTCTTGCCTTCAGTCAAATCCAAACGCGAGGAGGCCTTCGTCGAGGATTGATGGCCTAGCTCTCACGTCATGTGAACGGCACCTTCGGGTGCCGTTTTTTATGGGCCACCCAATTTGGTTCGCCAATGTGACTAAGGGCTTTCCAATTCCTGACACAATGATTGGCTTTACACGTTTTTAAATTTCATCAAGCAGTACAAAATGAATCTGAAACAACGCCTCTCAACTTTCACAGCATCAAGCTTGGCCCTGATGGGGGCCATGGCTCTGTCGCTCATACCTGCGGTTGCAAACGCGCAGACAACAGGCATTGCCTACCCCACCAAACCCATTCGATTGGTTGTGCCTTTTCCTGCAGGTGGTGCCACAGATATCTTTGCCCGCACGCTGTCCCAAAAATTGGCTGAAAAAATTGGTTCAGCCGTGGTGGTTGAAAACAAACCAGGCGCCGGTGGTACCTTGGGCTCCGACTTGGTGGCCAAGTCACCTGCAGATGGCTATACATTATTGTTGGCCACCTCAAGCACCCACTCCATTGGCCCCAACTTGAATCCCAAAATGCCATACGACGCGGTGCGTGATTTCACACCCATTGCGCAAGTAGGCAATGCACCCAGCATCATGTTGGTGCCCAACAGTTCACCAGCCAAAACCATACAAGAGTGGATTGACTACGCCAAGAAAAATCCTGGTCGTTTGAACTACGCATCTAGCGGCAACGGCACCATCGTGCAACTCACAGCCGAGTTGTTTAAATCTCAGGCAGGTTTGTATGTGGTGCACATTCCCTACAAAGGCACTGCGTTGGCCATGCCCGATTTAATCAGCGGCAAGATCGATGTTTTGTTCGATTCTTTGCCCACAGGCTTGCCGCATGTCAAGGAAGGAAGGCTGCGTGCACTGGGCGTTACTTCAGCGCAAAGAACCAGCATGGCGCCTGGCCTGCCTGCCATTGCTGAAGTGTTGCCAGGCTACGAATCCAATACGTGGTTTGGTTTGTTTGGGCCTGCCGGTGTTCGTCCTGAAATTGTGAACCGCGTTAATGTTGCGGCACTGCAAGCCTTGGCCGATCCCGAAGTCAAAGACAAATTGCTTCGCTTGGGCATTGAACCCATTGGGACCTCGCCCATGCAGTTTGCCACCATGTTGTCAGCCGAGTCTGCCAAATGGAAAAAAATCATCAGCGAACGCAAAATTACGTTGGACTAAGCCATGACCTTGGATTTCAGTACCCCTTATTCCTCCGCGCGCTTGCCCGTGTTTGCACGCAACATTGTGTCCACCTCTCATCCTTTGGCCGCACAAGCGGGTCTCAGAATGATGCAGCAAGGCGGCAATGCAGTTGATGCTGCCATTGCCGCAGCGGCCGCCATGACCATCACAGAACCCGTCAGCAACGGCTTGGGGTCCGATGCTTTTTGTATTTTGTGGGATGGCCAAAAGTTGCATGGCTTGAATGCCTCTGGTCCCGCACCGCAAGCTTGGACGCCCGATTATTTCCATCGCAAATATGGCAGTGATGCCGTCAATCCACCCAAACGGGGTTGGGATTCGGTGACCGTGCCTGGCGCAGTCAGTGCCTGGGCAACCATGAGTGAGCGCTTTGGTAAATTGCCATTTGCCGACCTGATGGCGCCCGCCATTGAAATTGCTGAACGTGGTTATTTGGTGCCCGTGGTGGTTCAGCAGAAGTGGGCAGCAGCCACGCCTTTGCTTCAGTCCTTGCCCGGCTTTGCCGAAAGTTTTCTACCTTGGGGCCGCGCTCCCAATGTGGGTGAGTTGTTTCAGTTCAAGGCAGCCGCCAAAGGTTTAAGGGCCATTGCTCAGACCAAAGGCCGCGCCTTTTATGAAGGCGAAATTGCAGAAGCCTTGGTGCGTTTTTCTGATCAACATGGTGGCGCCATGACCTTGAAAGACTTGGCCAACTACCAAGCAGAATGGGTCGAGCCGATTGCCCAAAACTATCGCGGCTACACCCTCCATGAAATTCCACCCAATGGGCAAGGCATCGCGGCCTTGATTGCTTTGGGCATTTTGGAAAACTTCGATTTGGCCAGCATGAAGGTCGATGGGGTTGAGTCTCAACATTTGCAAATTGAAGCCATGAAGCTGGCTTTTGCAGACGTGTACCGTTATGTGGCAGACCCCAAGCACATGGAAGTCACGTCCGCTCAAATGCTTGACCCTGCTTATTTAAAAAGCCGCGCAAACCTCATTGAGATGAAGAAAGCGCAAAACTTCAATGCGGGCAATCCTGTCAAAGGCGGCACGATTTACCTCACAGCAGCCGATGAAAACGGCATGATGGTCAGCTTCATTCAAAGCAATTACATGGGCTTTGGTTCTGGTGTTGTCGAGCCAAGTTATGGCATCAGTTTGCAAAACAGGGGCTTCGGTTTCAGCACCGATCCAAAGGGCTTGAACCCCGCCAACTTGGTGGCCCCTGGCAAGCGGCCATTCCAAACCATCATTCCAGCTTTCCTCACGCAAAACGGTCAGCCCGTCATGAGCTACGGCGTGATGGGCGGCAACATGCAACCACAAGGGCACATGCAAACCTTGGTTCGCATGCTTGACTACGGACAAAATCCACAAACCGCTTGCGACGCACCACGCTGGCGCTACAACGAGGGTATGTCCATCAATGCAGAAGCCAATATGGACGCCAACACGGTGCAAGGCTTGAATGATTTGGGCCACGAGTTAGAAGTCATCAACGACTCTTATCAAGATTTTGGTGCGGGTCAATTTATCTGGCGCATGGGCAACCCCAAAGTGGAAGGGTATGTGGCCGCATCAGATCCAAGGCGTGATGGTTTGGCAGCAGGCTTTTGAGATCCATTCAAGCCTCTCGATTTACCTCAGGTTTGCTGCTGGCTGCGGCAGGCGCCATTGCGTTCAGTGGCAAGGCCATCATTGTCAAACTGGCATACCAATATGGCGTCGATAGCATCACCTTGTTGATGTTTCGCATGCTGTTTGCCATGCCTTTTTTCTTGTTGTTAGCTTGGTGGGCCGGACGCGGCCAAGCTCCGCTAACAAGGCGCGATGTGTGGGGTGTGCTGGGCTTGGGTTTTTCTGGTTATTACCTTTCAAGCTACCTCGATTTTTTGGGGCTTCAATACATCAGCGCATCGTTTGAGCGATTAATTTTGTATCTCAACCCCACTTTGGTTTTGATACTGGGTTGGGTCTTGTACAAAAGAGAAATCACGTACAGACAAGGCGTTGCCATGGCGGTCAGTTACAGCGGCGTCTTGTTGGTGTTTGGTCACGAAATTTCGTTGGTCGGCGACAATGTGTTTCTGGGTGCAACGTTGGTATTTTTGAGTGCTGTCACCTATGCCATTTATTTGAGTTACAGCGGACAGTTAGTGCAGCGTTTGGGATCATTGCGATTGGCAGGTTTGGCAACCACCGTGGCATGTTTCTTTTGTATTTTGCAGTTTGTATTGCTCAAACCCATCTCTGCACTTTATGTTCCGTCTGAAGTCATTGGCCTTTCAATTTTGAATGCCACAGCCTGCACCGTTTTGCCTGTCTTAATGATCATGATGGCCATTGAACGCATTGGTGCTGGCCTTACTTCGCAAGTTGGCATGATTGGCCCGATGTCAACGCTGACGATGGGTGTTTTCTTTTTGAACGAACCGTTCACAATTTGGATTTTGGCGGGAACCGCCTTGGTTTTGGGTGGGGTCTTTTGGGTCACGCAAACACCCAAAGTGCTCGAATAATTTTGTACATTTCATTTTCAATTTTGGAGGAGTCAACATGGACTTAGGTATCAAAGGCAAATGGGCATTGGTCGGCGGCGCTAGCAAGGGCCTGGGTTGGGGTTGTGCGCGCGCATTGGCATTGGAAGGTGTCAATGTCGTCATGGTGGCGCGCGGTGCTGAAGCGCTGAATCAGTCAGTGGCAGATTTGCAAAAAGAAGCGCTCGGAGTCACCCTCATTGGGGTGGCCGCTGACATCACCACCGAGGCAGGTCGCACAGCTTTGTTTTCGGCACCCGGTGGTCCCGGCAAAGACTTTGACATTGTGGTGACCAATGCAGGTGGTCCGCCCCCTGGCGATTTCCGCAACTGGGACCGTGAAGCTTGGATCAAAGCGATGGACGCCAACATGCTCACGCCTATTGAGCTGATCAAGGCCACTGTGGATGGCATGGCGGCGCGCGGCTTTGGGCGCATCGTCAACATCACTTCCAGTTCGGTCAAATCACCCATCGATATTTTGGGCCTGTCCAATGGCGCAAGAAGTGGCTTAACAGGTTTTGTCGCGGGTGTTGCTCGAACCAAAATTGCAGCGCAGGGCGTCACCATCAACAACATCTTGCCTGGCAAGTTTGACACTGACCGCATTCGCACCACGGTAGAAGCCACAGCGCAAAAATCAGGCAAAACCGTGGCAGAAGTTCGTGCTCAGCAACAAGCTTTGATACCTTCAGGCAGATACGGCACACCACAAGAGTTTGGTGCCTTGTGTGCCTTCATTTGCAGTCAGCAAGCGTCCTACATTACTGGACAAAACTTGTTGACGGATGGCGGTGCATACCCAGGCACCTACTGATTGACGTCAGCCTGAGCGGCGAGATGACACCACAATGCCGCTCACAATCAGTCCAAAAGCCAAGGCGTGATAAACCTTGGGCAAATCGCCCAAGAACACGCTGGACATGATGGCTGCAAACAGCGGCGTGAGGTTGGAAAAAAATCCGGCCACCGCAGGCCCTGCTGTTTGCACGCCCAAACCCCAGCAGCGGTAGGCCAAGACTGCAGGTCCTACCGACACAAAGGCCAAGGCCAAGAAGAGGGGGGGTCCCCAGACGATGTGTGCGTCTGTGAGCGCCCATTCAGCGCCTGTGAACATACCGGCCCAGCCCAAACCAAAAATCACTTGCGCCATCAAAAACAAGGCCCAATTGTTGCGAATTTCTTCGGGCTCGTTGCGCTGACTCAAGAGCCAGCTGTAAAGCGCCCAACAGAAAGTGGCCAACAAGATGTAGAGGTCGCCCACCACAAAGCTGACTTGCATGAGTTGTTGAATATCGCCCCTAGACAACACAACCATCACCCCCGCAATAGAAAGCGCAGCGCCTGTCCACTGCGCAGCTCTGACGGGTGTCTTGAAAAATACCGCGCCAATGACCAGCATGAAAACGGGCGTGCTGCCTGCCACCAAAGTCACATTGAGCGGTGTAGAAGTTTGCAATGCCAAGTATTGAAGGGCGTTGTAACAGCCGACGCCCAATAAACTCAGGATGGCAAAGCGTCGCCATGAGGGCCACAAGGGGCTAGTGGGTTTGAGCAGTTTGGCTGCCAGGGGCAACAAAATGAAGAAAGCAATTAACCAGCGCAAAAAATTCAGCGTAATGGGTGGAACCAAATCGCTGACCAATCTGCCAACCACCGCATTGCCTGCCCAAAGCAGTGGGGGCACAGTCAGCATCAAGGCCGTGCCCAGAGAGAGTTTTTGTGTCATGCGGGCGACTTTAACCCCATCGTAATAACGTGACTGTCACGCAGGGCAACGCATTTCGTGGCAAAGTCGAGCTTGTACTGATTTTTATTGACGATTATCTTTCGGAGACATACATGAGCTTAGCAGTCCAAATTGACCAACACGGTGGTCCAGAACAACTCAAATTGGTGGATGTCACAGTGGGCCAACCTGGCCCCGGTGAAATTCGCATTCGTCACAAAGCCATTGGCCTCAATTTCATTGACGTGTACCAGCGCAGTGGTTTGTACGCTTTGCCTATGCCCCTCAAATTGGGCATGGAGGCCTCTGGCATTGTGGAAGCTGTGGGCGAGGGCGTGACGCACCTCAAGGTGGGCGACCGTGCTGCCTACGCCAGCCAGCCCCCAGGCAGCTACTGCGAAGAGCGCGTCATGCCTGCCAAGTGCGTTTGTAAATTGCCCGACGACATCTCTTTTGAAACTGGCGCCGCCATGATGCTGAAGGGCCTGACAGCCCAATACCTGCTAATGAAGACACGCCCCGCTGAAGGTTTGCAAGCCGGCGACCACGTGTTGTTCCATGCTGCTGCGGGTGGCGTTGGCCTGATTGCTTGCCAATGGGGCAAGGCCTTGGGCTTTCGCATGATTGGTACAGCGGGTTCAGATGCCAAGTGCCAACTGGCCCTTGCCAACGGTACCGAATATTGCATCAACTACAGCTCCGAAGATTTCTTGGCACGCGTCAAGGAAATTACAGGTGGCAAAGGTTTGAAAGTTGTCTACGACTCCGTTGGCAAAGACACTTGGGAAAAATCATTGGATTGCTTGCGCCCCTTCGGTTTGATGGCTACTTTTGGCAATGCATCTGGCCCCGTGCCGCCCTTTGCGCCAGGCGTGTTGGGCGTCAAAGGCTCCTTGTACGTCACACGTCAAACCTTGTTCAGCCACATCACCACGCGCGAAAGCACGCAAGCCATGGCCGACGATTTGTTTGCAGTGGTACAAAGTGGCAAAGTCAAAATTAACATTGACCAGACTTTCCCATTGGCACAAGTTCAAGAAGCCCACAAATCTTTGGAAGCGCGCAAAACAACTGGTTGCACCATCCTTACTTTGTAAGCACGAATTGCATCAAAAAAAGCATCCTCGGATGCCTTTTTGCATTCATGCACAGTGGTCTTTATCGAGCGCGTCGCACGCGCAGCAACTCATCCAAGATCAGCAATACAGCACCCACCGAGATGGCGCTATCGGCCACATTGAAGGCTGGAAAATGCCATGTGCCGTAATAGAAATCCAAGAAATCGATGACATGGCTGTATAGCAAACGATCAATCACATTGCCAACTGCACCACCTAGCAATAGGGACAAGGCCAGACAAAACAAGGTCTGGCCTGTGTGCATTTTCAACAGGTAAACCATGACACATGCAGCCACAATGCCCAGTCCTGTAAAGAACCATCGCTGCCAGCCGCCTGCATCGGCCAAAAATGAAAACGCTGCACCTGGGTTGTGAACACGCACCAAATTGAAGTAAGACGTGATGGGCAAAGTCTCGCCCAATTGGAAGGCGCCCACGACAGCAATTTTGGTCAGTTGGTCTAACAAAAGCGTGATGAGCGCAATGCCCAACCAGAGCCAAACGCCCGCCCCAGACTTGAAAGCGCCTTTGTTTTTAGCCATCTAAATTAAGCGAACAAACGCTTCTCGCCTTCACCATGCAAATTGCTGTCGCATCGACCACACAGGGTGGGGTGTGCAGGATTCACACCCACATCAGGGGCGTAATGCCAGCATCGTTCGCACTTGGTGTCGTTGCTCACAGCCACTTTGGCAGCCAAGCTCTGGCCGGCTTCCAAATTAAGTTGAGAAGTGATGAACACAAACTTCAAGTCATTGCCCAAACTGGCCAACAAAGCATGGTCTTCAGGTGCTGCTTGCAAAGTCACTGCGGCCTGCAAAGAGGCACCCACTTTGCCATCGGCGCGCAAGGCTTCAATGTCTTTGTTGACCTGATCGCGAATTTCCCGAATGCGAGCCCACTTGGCCAACAGCGCTTCATTGGGCGTACCCAAATCGCTGTAGGTTTCCATAAAGATGGATTCTGAACTGCCAAAGGTTTGCCAGGCTTCCTCTGCCGTAAAGCTCAAGAAAGGCGCCATCAAGCGCAGCATGGCGTGCGTAATGCGGTAAAGCACTGTTTGTGCAGAGCGCCGCGCCAATGATTTGGGTGCGCTGGTGTAGAGGCGGTCTTTCAAGACGTCCAAATAAAACGCGCCCAAATCTTCCGAGCAATACACCTGCAACTTAGACACCACAGGGTGGAATTCGTAAACCTTGAAGTGCGCCAAGATGTCGGCTTGCAACTGCGCTGCACGGCTCAATGCAAAGCGATCGATTTCCAACAAGTCGGCATCGGCCACAGTATCTTGGGTGGGGTCGAAGTCGCTTACATTGGCCAGCAAGAAACGCAGGGTGTTGCGAATGCGGCGATACGCATCCACCACACGCGCCAAAATTTTGTCGTCGATGTTCAGATCACCCGAATAGTCTGTTGAGGCCACCCACAAGCGCACAATTTCTGCGCCCATTTTGTCGCTGATCTCTTGGGGTGCCACCACATTGCCCAAGCTCTTGCTCATCTTGCGGCCTTGGCCGTCGGTGGCAAATCCGTGGGTTAACAAACCACGGTAAGGCGCGCGATCGTACAGCGCACAACCGAGCAGTAAAGAGCTGTGGAACCAGCCGCGGTGTTGGTCGTGACCTTCCAAATACAAGTCGGCTTCGGGGCCTTCCTCGTGGAAGGGGTTGCGATCATAAGCGTCTTTGTGGCTACCGCGCAGCACGTGTTGGAAGGTAGAGCCTGAGTCAAACCACACTTCCAAAATGTCGGTGCTTTTCGTGTAGTTGGGCGCATCAGTCGCACCCAAAATTTCTTCTACCGTCACGCGGCTCCAAGCTTCAATGCCGCCTTTTTCCACAATGTTGGCGGCTTGATCCAAAATTTCCATGGTGCGGGGATGCAACTCACCCGAGTCTTTGTGCAAGAAGAAGGGCACAGGCACGCCCCAGCTGCGCTGACGAGAAATACACCAGTCAGGGCGGTTGGCAATCATGTCGCGCAAACGAGTCTTGCCGTTTTCTGGATAGAAGTTGGTTTGGTCAATGGCGTCCAGTGCCAACTGACGCAAAGTCTTCGGTGCTTTGTCTTTGGTGAACACGCCAGGACCTTCGTCCATGCGCACAAACCACTGCGCAGCAGCGCGATAAATAACGGGTGTTTTGTGGCGCCAGCAATGAGGGTAGCTGTGCGTGATGCCATAGGTGGCCATCAGGCGATGGCTCTCGCCCAAAACTTCAATGATGCGAGGGCATGCCTTCCAAATGTTCATGCCGCCAAACAGGGGCAGTTCGTCGGCATAACTGCCGTTGCCTTGAACAGGATTCAGTATGTCGTCGTAGGCCATGCCATTGGCCACGCAAGAGTTAAAGTCATCCACACCATAAGCTGGCGCAGAGTGAACAATGCCGGTGCCGTCTTGTGCACTGACATAGTCGGCCACATACACGGGTGAGAAGCGTTTGTAGCCTTCATGTACATCGTACAAGGGGTGCTTGAAATTCAAGCCGCCCAGTTTGTCGCCGGTGGTGGTGGCCACCACGTGGCCTTCGAGCTTGTAGCGCTCTAAACATTTCTCAACCAATGACTCGGCCAAGACCAACAAACCTTTGTCGGTGCTCACCAAAGCGTAAACCAATTCAGGGTTGACATTGAGGGCTTGGTTGGCGGGCAAGGTCCAAGCGGTGGTGGTCCAAATGACAGCAAAGGCTGAAGGCGACTGAGCCGGCAATGCTTGCAAACCAAAGGCCTTGGCCAATGCCGCAGGGTCGGCCGCTTCAAAAGCCACATCCAATGTGTCGCTCTTTTTGTCAGCGTATTCGATTTCAAATTCGGCCAATGAAGAACCACAATCGAAGCACCAATAAACAGGCTTCAAACCGCGGTACACAAAGCCTCGTTCGATGACGCGTTTGAAGGCGCGAATTTCGCCGGCCTCGTTGGCAAAGTCCATGGTGCGATAGGGACGCTCCCAATCGCCCAACACACCCAAGCGCTTGAAGTCTTCGCGCTGTTGGTCAATCTGTTCGGTGGCAAAAGCGCGGCTTTTGGCCTGCATGTCATCCCGGCTTAATTTGCGGCCATGCAATTTTTCAATGGCGTTCTCGATGGGCAAGCCGTGGCAGTCCCAGCCCGGAATGTATTGCGCGTCAAAGCCGGCCAATTGCTTGGACTTGACGATCATGTCTTTGAGCACTTTGTTCAGGGCGTGGCCAATGTGCAGTTTGCCGTTGGCGTAAGGAGGGCCATCGTGCAAAACAAACAAAGGCGCTCCCTGACGGGCTGCGCGCAGTTTCTTGTACAGGCCTTGGTCGCTCCATGCTTTGGCCCAGGCTGGCTCACGCTTGGGCAAGTCGCCGCGCATCGCAAAAGCGGTGTCGGGCATGTTCAAAGTGGCACGGTAATTTGTTTTTTGTTCGGACATGGATCAAAGCGTCATAAGGAGGGGCCTGCTAAGCGGCAGTTCTTGCTGCAAAAAAAGCACGCGCATCGTCACAGTCCTTGGCAATACCTACTGTCAGGGCTTCCAAGCTG
>JACCDH011658416.1_pt1 | contig 10474 bp, 12 predicted proteins | sample 7442481 | NCBI WGS metagenome assembly JACCDH01 (sample SAMN15323433, study PRJNA562643) | freshwater metagenome | isolation source: river surface water | place: USA:Blue River Watershed | collected 2017-08-15
ATTGTTTCAACCCCTACAGGATCTACCGGATATAACTTGAGTTGCAATGGTCCCATTTTATTTCCTGACTCTTCTAGTTTGGTTATTACGCCTATTTGTCCGCATAATTTGAATGTTCGTTCTATTGTAATTCCCGATAATAATATTATTTCTTTTGAAGTAGAGGGAAGGGCAGATGAGTTTATTGTTGCGATGGATGCAAGAAGAGAATTGGTGCCCAAAACCATACAGCTGGCAGTTAGAAAAGAGGCATTTAACATTAGTTTAATAAGATTAAACGAAAATACTTTCCTCTCTACGCTGCGAACCAAGCTTACTTGGGGTCTTGATAAGAGAAATTAACAATTTAGATAATGATTTTTGTTGCTATTTTACAATAGCATCCATTGAACCCAATATTTATGTTGAAAAAGCTTTTAGTTGCAATAGCCTTATTTGTAGCCAATTTAACGGCTAGCGCCCAGTTAATGGAAAGCTTTCAGCATTCAGGCGAAATTGGCATTGGGGTTGGAATGGGACACTATTTTGGAGATTTAAATCCTGAAATTAGGTTCAACAGACCCAAAACCGCTTTTGGTGTTTTTTATAGAAAGCAAATCAATAATTATATCAGTATTCGCTTATCGGGAGAATACGCCTTATTGGGATATTCTGATAGATACAGCAACAATGATGTACAAAGAGCTAGAAATTTAAGTTTCAATACCAATGTTTGGGAAGCAGGTATTTCTGGCGATTTTAATTTCTTCCGATTCCAACCTGGTTTTGAAGCATATAGCTTTACCCCCTATATTGGCCTTGGAATTGGGGCATTTTCCTATGATCCTTATGCATTTTTGGGAGGACAAAAATATTTTTTAAGATTATTGGGTACAGAAGGTCAAGGTTCTGCCCTTTATTTGGACCGTCCTGTGTATAATCCGATTGCCATCAGTATTCCTTTCACTTTTGGAGCGAAATACGCCCTAAATGCGAGAACCAACGTTTTTGCAGAACTCATTTATCGGTTTACCAATACCGATTTTTTAGACGATGTTAGTGGCCAAACCTATGCCCCTGACGCATTTGCCCCATTACCCGATGGTTCGCCTAGCCCCGCTTTTTTATTACAAGACAGAAGTTATGAAACGGGTGCTTCTATTGGCGTAAAGGGCCGTCAAAGGGGAAATAGCCTCAAGGCGGATGCTTTTGCAACCATCAAAGTGGGCATTTCTTTCAATCTACAGAGCTATCGCTGCCCTACTTATTAATGAATTAGCTAGTTTTAAGGTATTTAAATCCTCAAAAACCATTGATTTTGTTAATTTTGCACACTAAATTAAACCCATGGTTAAAAAGGAAGACCTTTTGCCACTTATAAACAAAGATCGTTTGCCCAAGCATATAGCCATTATTATGGACGGGAATGGTCGTTGGGCAGAGGAAAAGGGACAGGATAGACTGTATGGCCATTTTCATGGGGTAGAAAGCGTTAGAGATATTGTAGAAGGTGCGGCAGAGTTGGGTATCGGCTATCTTACCCTATATGCTTTTAGTACAGAAAACTGGGATAGGCCTCAACCAGAAGTTGACGGCTTAATGGCTTTATTGGTAGATACCATTCGCAAGGAAGTACCTATCTTAAACAAGAATAATATACGCTTACACGTTATTGGGAATACCGAGTTATTGCCCGATTTTGCGAGGAATGAATTACAAGAAGCTTTGCAAATGACTGAGCAGAATACAGGGCTCAATTTAGTGATGGCATTGAGTTATAGCAGTAGATGGGAGCTGGTGAATGCGGTTAAAAATATTGGTTTAGATGTAGAAAAGGGCTTGATTCGAGCAGAAGAAATTAATGCAGATACCCTACAACATTATTTGGCAACCAGTAATTTTCCAGATCCAGAATTAATGATCAGAACCAGTGGGGAGTATAGAATTAGTAACTTTCTTTTGTATCAGTTGGCCTATGCGGAATTGTACTTTACCAATACCCGTTGGCCAGATTTTAGGAAAGAAAATTTATATGAGGCAATCATCGACTTTCAATCTAGGGAACGGCGTTTTGGCAAAACCGGTCACCAGATTCAGTCAGAGACTCAAATAGCATAGTTTATTTAACAAACAGTTTTCATTATTCGGGGTAATTTGCCCAGCTTAAAGAACCAAATTAATTGCTGCGTGTGCGAGTTTTAGCCAACCGCCATCAGAACAAACAGAAACGGGATGCAGAAAGTGTTTAAATTATCATTGTTCGCTTTAGTTGTTTTATTATTTACTAAACCTGCTTTTGCACAAGTAACCTCCGATACAACCATCCGCTCTATTGACGCAGATTTGATTAATCTTTTTAATCAAAAAACCCCTAAGAAGTATAAGATTGCTGCGCTTAAGGTGGTCGGTAATAGTGTTTTTGATGAGAATTTGTTGATCTCTATAGCTAATTTGAATGTAGGTGATGAAGTCACAATACCCGGTGGAGATAATTTTGCCAAAGCCATTACCAAATTATGGGGTCAGAATTATTTTAGTGACGTAGAAATTTTTATCACAAGAGTTGAAGGAAAAGAAATTGATGTAGAAATTTCAGTAACAGAGCGTCCTCGATTGTCTAACTTTTTCTTTAAAGGAATACCTAAAGGACAGGCCGATGAAATCAGGGGAAAAACTGGTTTGGTTCCCAATCGTGTAGTTACTGAAAATATGAAGATCACTGCAACAGAAGTGATTAAAAAATTCTTTGCTGAAAAAGGATACAGAGATACCAAGGTTAAAATTGCAGAAAGAAAAGATACCACTTTCGTTAACACCCTAGCGCTAGACTTCTTCATTGATAAAGGGCCTAAAGTTAAAATTAACAATATCAACTTAGGGAATATTACCGTTGATGAAGCCAAGCTTAAAAAGCAATTCAAAGGCTCAAAAGAAAGATCTAGATTGACTTTGTATCCTGTAATGGATAGCGGTAGAATTGTTATTCCTAAGCATTATACATTCGAAGAGTATATGAAGGAAAAGGGTTACCTCACTTTTAGTAAAACAAAAAGAGTGATGGACCCTTATGTGCGAATTAAATTTAGTTCGGCAAAGTTTGACGAGAAAAAATATACTGAAGACAAAGAATCTATTCTTGAGTTCTACAATACTTTAGGTTATAGAGATGCGATTATTGATAAAGACACGGTGTATAGTGTTGGTAATGGCAATTTAAATATTGACCTCAAAATGAATGAGGGTCGTAAATATTACTTTGGTAATATTACTTGGAGAGGAAACACCAAATATTCAGACTCCATTTTAACTACCATCTTAGGCATTCGCAAGGGAGATATTTATAACCTAGACGTGTTAAATAAAAAACTGGGTAAGTCTTCTTCACCAGATGGTGCCGATATCAGTGGCTTGTACCAAGATGATGGTTATTTGTTCTTTAGAACAGAACCTATTGAAACTGCAGTGTACAATGATACCATCGATTTTGAAATCAGAATTATAGAAGGTCCACAAGCAACCATCAAGAATGTTCGTATTGCGGGAAACGATCGTACTAAAGAATATGTAATTAGAAGAGAAATTAGAACCATCCCTGGTGAAAAATTCAGCCGTCAATTATTAATTCGTTCTGTACGTGAATTAGCACAGTTGAATTATTTTAACCAAGAAAAAATTACGCCAAACCCTGTTCCAAACCAAGAAGATGGAACGGTTGATATCAACTATAGTGTAGAAGAAAAATCAAGTGATCAGTTAGAATTGAGTGCGGGTTGGGGAGGATTAATCGGATTGACTGGTACCCTTGGGGTCTCATTCAATAACTTCTCTGCAAAAAATTTATTCAAGAAAACTGCTTGGGATCCATTACCCATGGGAGATGGTCAAAAATTAAGTTTGCGTGTCCAAAGTAACGGTAGAGCATTCCGTTCTTATAACTTCTCTTTCACCGAACCTTGGTTGGGTGGTAAAAAAAGAAATGCATTAACGGTAAGTATTTTTAATACCAAATTTGGACAAACTTTTGATCCTGTAACCGGACGTTACGATCCAAATATTGCCAACGACCGTTACATTTCAACTACGGGTGCCACTGCAAGTATTGCCAAACAATTAAAATGGCCCGACGACTATTTCTCTTTGTCGATGGGATTAAACTATACGCGTTATAAGTTGAGTAACTACGCTATTGATCCAACCAACTTACCTGGTTTTGAAAACGGTATCGTAAATAACTTGAACTTTAGAATTTCCTTACAGCGTTCTTCGATTGACCAGCCTATGTTCCCGAAAACGGGTTCAAATTTCATGGCCAGCTTACAAATTACTCCACCATATTCATTAATTAACAGTAGCATTAATCCTGCTGGTAATCCATACAAATGGATTGAATACCACAAATGGCGTTTTAATGGAGAGTGGTTTGTGCCGTTGGGTAAGCCACATGGCGAAGACCGCAACAAGCAGTTTGTAATGCGCTTTGCTGCTAAGTTTGGATTTGTAGGCAGATTCAATGAGAATTTACAGGTATCTCCTTTTGAACGTTTCCAAGTGGGAGATGCGGGTTTAACCAACCAGTTTGCCTTATTAGGGTTTGATATTGTGGCCCATAGAGGTTACCCCGTTTACGACAACTCTAATCCCCGAGTAAACCCAGATCAGCAAAGAGCAAGTCAATACTTTACCATCTTTAATAAATATACCATGGAAATGAGGTATCCGCTGAGTTTAAACCCCAGCAGTACCATTTTTGGATTGGCCTTCTTTGAAGCGGCCAACGGTTGGTATTCTTTTAAAGACTACAATCCATTTCAGCTAAGACGCTCTGTGGGTGTGGGTATGCGCTTCTTCTTACCAATGTTTGGCTTACTTGGATTCGATTATGGCATAGGATTGGATAGGTTTAATGGAACCAATCAGTTAAGGGATGCAGCACGCTTTACCTTTATGCTTGGATTTGAACCTGAATAACCATAAAAAATTAGGTATGAAAAAAATTCTATTCGTATTCAGCACTGTATTATTGCTTTCAACCGTTGTTGTAGCACAACAGCGTTATGCCATTATTGATACCAAGTATATCCTGAGCAAAATTCCGGAATACAGAGATGCCGATAAAAAGCTTCAATTGGTAGGAGAGCAGTGGCAAAAAGAGATTGATGATAAGCAGGCCGTTTTAGATAAAATGTACAAGAATTATGAAGCTGAGCAAATCATGCTTACAGACGACTTGAAGAAAAAACGTGAAGACGAGCTATTTGTAAAAGAAAAAGAAATTCGCGATTTGCAAAAAAAGCGCTTCGGCTATGAGGGAGATTTGTTTAAAGAGCGCCAAAAATTAGTTAAACCTATTCAAGATAAAGTGTACAATGCTATTCAAAAAATAGCAGTAGCAAGGGTTTATGATTTTATCTTAGATAAAAGTGAAGGAATTACCGTTATATTTGCCGACCCAAAACTGGATAAATCCGATGAGGTTTTAAGAGAATTGGGAATTAAAAATTAGTCAATCAAAAACAAACAATAAATTTCATTACAATGAAAAAATTTCTTTTAGTGTGTGTGGCTTTTGCAGCGGTTACACTTTTTTCTAACAGCGCAAGTGCACAGGTTAAGATAGGATACTTTGATGAGCAAGCGGCTCTTTCATTATTTCCTGGTATTGCTAAAATTGATACCTTATTGAATAGCTACAGAATCGATTCTTTACAAGAAGAATACAAATACAATGTGGCTGATTTTCAGCGTAGAGACAGCATCTTCAAAAAAGATTCTGCAACTATGCCTGCTAAAGCAAGAGAAATTGCAACTAGAGAGTTATTACAATTGCGTTATAAATTGGTAAACTGGCAAGAGTATTCTCAACAAATGGAGCAAGCTAAATATGAAGAATTAGTGAATCCATACAGAATGCAACTTCTTAAAGCAATTCAAGAGATTGTAGCTGAGCAGAAATATACCATCGTTTTAAAATCTGATGTAATTTCTCCTTATGTAACGCCGAATTTATTAGACAACTTAACCATTAGAGTTGCTCAAAAATTAAAGTTGACTTTACCTAAAGAAATTGAAGATGCTTGGAAAGCTGCATCTGGAAGCAGTTCTGCTCCAGCTAAGCCAGCTGCTAAGCCTGCAGGAAAAGGATAATTTTCTTTAAACCTATTATACAGCCTCTCTGATTTGTTTCAGAGAGGCTTTTGTTTTTATCTTTAGCGTATGCATCAACCATCACCAATTGGCGTATTTGATAGTGGATATGGCGGGTTAACCATTTTAAAAGAATTGGTAAAAGAATTGCCTCAATACGATTACTTGTATTTGGGAGATAATGCCCGTACACCTTATGGAACCCGTTCATTTGAAACGGTGTACCAATACACACTTGAAGCTATAGAATGGTTTTTTAATCAAGGATGTGAGTTGGTAGTATTGGCATGTAATACCGCGTCTGCAAAGGCTTTACGAACCATACAACAAAAAGATTTAGCCCAATTTGGAAAAAGTAAAAGGGTATTAGGGGTGATTAGACCCACCGCGGAAGTAATCGGTCGTTTTTCTGAATCAGGACAGTTAGGTGTTCTAGCCACCAAGGGCACAGTGATCAGTGAGAGTTATGTATTAGAGATTGCCCATTTTTTTCCAACGATGTCTGTGTTTCAACAAGCATGCCCCATGTGGGTTCCCTTAATTGAAAATGGGGAGCATGAAGGTGCTGGTGCAGACTATTTTGTAAAAGATAGTTTGGATCAATTAATGAGTCAGTCACCTGCTATAGACACGATTTTATTAGCCTGCACCCATTATCCTTTGTTGATTCCCAAAATTGAAGCCAATATTCCTCAACATATTCAAGTGGTTTCTCAAGGTGAAATTGTTGCTAAAAGTTTGGCGAATTATCTAGAGCGACACCCTGCTATGGCCGATTCTTGCTCTAAAAATGGGCAGATCAGGTTCTGCACTACCGATTCAAATGTTGATTTTGATGAAAAAGGGGCTATTTTCTTCGGAAAATCGTTGAAATCGGAGCATATACTGTTGGGTCATTAACCTTTTTTACTTAATTTTGCCGTCCTTTCACAAGCGGCGGTATGGTGACTGCAGCAATGAAATGAAACCATATTTTAGGGTTAGTAAAAAAAGACATCAATGAAACGTACATTCCAACCACACAAGCGTCGTCGTAAAACCGTACACGGTTTCCGTAAACGTATGGAGTCTGCTAATGGCCGTAAAGTACTGGCAAGCCGCAGAGCGAAAGGCCGCAAGAAACTAACTGTTTCTAGCGAAAAAGGATTAAAGTAATCCCCCACACCCCAACGGGTACAGGATTCAGTTGAATACTGTAGGGCATGATCATATTAAGCTCCGTCTTTGTGACGGAGCTTTTTTAGTTTTGTAATCAAATGACAGCAAACAATACTTATTCAAAGCAAGAAAAACTCAAGAGCAGAAAAGCCTTGGAGGAATTATTTGCCAAGGGTAAGTCGTTCAGTGTGTTTCCAATTAAAGTATTTTTTACAATAGCGGATCAAGATATAGCGAATGGTTCGGCAAGTATTGCCATAGCCAATTCGGAAATTAAACCGAGCGAAGCTGAATTAGTTCATGCAGGCGTAGGTGTTAGTTCACGAATTTTTAAAAAAGCCCATGATCGAAATAAAGTAAAAAGATTATTGCGGGAAGTGTACCGAACACAGAAGCAACCACTTTATGCAACTGTTAAAGTAAAGCAAGCTCCTCTTAATGTGTTCTTTTTATACATCGGAAAAGAGCTTCCTGTATTTGCCGATTTACAAGTTGCAATGGAAAAGACCTTGGAAAAATTGATTCGAAAAATAAGTGAGCCCAAACCAAATGTGTAGTAGCTGTAATCATACAACCATGCAAGCACAACAAAAGGGGGATATGTTATCCATTACTCGCTTTCTTGGTTACCTGCTCATTCCTTTTATTAAAATTTATCAATACATCATCTCTCCGGTCATGGGACCCAAGTGCAGATTTGTTCCTACTTGCTCTCAATACGGAGAACAAGCTTTGAAAAAATACGGCTTGTTTAAAGGAGGTTGGTTGTTGATTAAAAGACTCAGCAAATGCAGACCTGGCGGGGGATCTGGCTGGGATCCAGTACCTTGAAGCGGCTTCACGCAGTCAATTTAAAGAATTGAAATAATTATTAATCTTATTCAGATGCAACAGTTAATGCTTGCAGTTTTGCAATCATTTCCCTGATTTCTTTGATGCTGTAAAAGCGGTAGATCTCCGGATCTTTTCCGTCTACTTTTTCTGCAGAACGCATTTGATGGTAAGGTCCTACTACTTGTGCTTGTGGGTTGCTGGTAATAAATGTTGCCTGGTTAGGAAGGATGAAAAAATTTCTATTTGCTGCAGAAACATTTTTTCCCTGACTCAACTGCTGCAAAGAATCAATCTTTTGCGCAAGGCTTTCTTGAGTGATTACTTTTTGTGGTTGACTTGCACTAGTGTATTGCTGGTAGCTTCCAATAATGGTATCATTTTTTACATTGATGATGTATAAGCCGTTCTCTTTTAATTGAACAGTGGCTTCACCAGCAGGGGTATTTAATTTGAAACTGATATCGGCTTTGTTTACTGCGACTAGCTTCTCTTCATGACCTGCCCCGTCTTTTGCTTGAATAGTACCCGCGTTTAAGTCAACGGTTGCTTCTCCTTTGCTCATGATGATAATCGTTTTATCATTTCCAGCACAGGCGATTAATACACTGCTAACGAAAAAAAAGGCAAGTAAGTTTTTCATAAAAGCTTCTTTAAAAAAAATCACGCTGCAGTTATCTACAGCGTGATGTGAAAATACCATTTTTTATTTACTTAGCTGCAGCAAAACGCTCAGCAACTTTGTTCCAATTCACTACATTCCAGAAAGCAGCTAAATAATCAGCTCTGCGATTCTGGTATTTCAAGTAGTATGCATGTTCCCATACATCGGCGCCTAAAATAGGGGTGCCTTTTACTTCTGCAACATCCATCAATGGATTGTCTTGATTAGGGGTAGAGCTTACTTCTAATTTACCCTCTTTCACAATCAACCAAGCCCAACCACTTCCAAAACGAGTCATACCAGCTGCTGCAAATTTTTCTTTGAATGCATCGAAAGATCCAAATGCTGCATCAATGGCTTCTGCTAACGCGCCAGTTGGTGTTCCACCTGCATTAGGCGCTAAGCTTTCCCAGAAAAAAGTATGGTTCCAGTGACCACCGCCATTGTTACGCACTGCAGGGCTGATGCTACCAGCTGCTTTCACCAATTCTTCAATAGACTTGCCTTCGTTGGGAGTACCAGCAATGGCTTTGTTTAAATTGTCTACATAGGCTTGGTGATGCTTTCCATGGTGAATTTGCATGGTAGTTGTATCAATATGCGGTTCAAGCGCATCGTGCGCATAAGGTAAAGGTGCTAGTGTAAATGACATGATTTATCTGTTTTAAAGTGTAATATGTTATTACAAATTTAAGCAGCATTGGTTTAACTAGGTGTTAAAGCGGGGATTTGTTTCCGAATTCGACAGAAATCGGATGCGCATGCTAGTAATTGTTTGGGCCATTGCATTACATTACTGAAATGCGATTGATGAATAAATTAAAATCTTCTTCTTGTTTATTGGAAATTAGAAAACTAATTTGTTCAATATTTTTATAATTGAAGTTTGGTCTATTTAATTTTTGACCAAAAAACTGGGGGTAAAAATCGTTAATGGCCAATTGTATATTTTGCCATTCACCAGTTGTTTTGAATGGGTGTACATAAGAGAAAGACTGGTAGATATTGCTTTTTATACGGAACTCGTATGACTTTCCATCGCCTTTAACTTTCAAGACAATATATTTCATGTCTTCAGTCAACTTGAAAGATTTGTTTAATTGGATAGAAGCAAAGCCGCCATTATTAGCCAATGATACGTGACCGGAAAATAGGCCGTGTCCTTCATTTGTAAGTAATAGTATGCTATTGGATATGCCTCCCATTACGCCATCATTCACAATTCTCCACTCTTTTACGTTGGTTTGATTTGAAAATGTGTACAGCTCAGTCATACCTAAATTGGGTGTAAAAAAAAGTGTGAGCAGTAGAAAAAAATGATTCATTGATACAATTTTCTACTTGTATAATTACGATTTTTTCTAGTGACTCACACAACAATGTCTTTTTTGAAACAAATAGCTAGTTTAAGACTGATACACTTTTGCTAAATATTGTTTTGCAGTGATTGGTTTTCTGCCTAACAATGTTTCTAAATCACTCTTGCTAGTTTCAAATTCACCTTGTTTGATTGCTTCTGAAAAACCTGCAAACATGCCTATAAATTCATTCGGCACATTGGCTTTGGTGAGTGTCTCCACATAAACCTGGGTTGACGGATTCGTATAGGGAATGGTTTTTCCTACAATGTCACTTAAGCTTTTTGCAAGATCAGCCATCGATACATTTTCAAGATTACTCAAAGCATAGGTTTGATTC
>JACCDH011227679.1_pt1 | contig 10472 bp, 10 predicted proteins | sample 7442481 | NCBI WGS metagenome assembly JACCDH01 (sample SAMN15323433, study PRJNA562643) | freshwater metagenome | isolation source: river surface water | place: USA:Blue River Watershed | collected 2017-08-15
AACTTCGTGATGAATTTCGCCAAGGACAATGGCCTGCAGGTCGCCGAGGCCTGCCTGCTGCCCGACCCGCCCAAGTCCAAGTGAGCTGGACTCAAGCGGCCTGCACCGAAGGCACCCATGAAAAAACCGCCCGAAGGCGGTTTTTGTTTCGCTGACAGCGCACCCGTTTCAAACGGCGGCAGGGCGGGGGCCCTGCCGGGCTGTTGATCTTGTGTGCCGGATCAGGCGGCGACGGCCAGGGCCTTGACCTTGGCGCTCAGGCGGCTCTTGTCACGAGCGGCCTTGTTCTTGTGGAAGATGCCTTTGTCGGCGATGGTGTCCACCACGGCCTGCATCTTGCCAAACAGTTCGGCAGCCTTGGTCTTGTCGCCGGCGGCCACGGCCTTCTCGACGTTCTTGACCGCGGTGCGGTATTTGGAACGCAGCGAGGAGTTCGCGGCGTTGAGTTTCACGTCCTGGCGTGCGCGTTTGCGGCCCGAGGCCAGGCGGGGGTTCTTTTTCTTCGGCTTTCCAGATGCCATTTTGAATATCCTTTGGTGTCTGAGGATGATGTCAGCGAACCTGGCATTCTAGCAGAAGCCGCTGGAGCCGACCTGCCGGGGGCCGGCGCCGCTACACTGCGGGGTGTGAGCCTGCTTCGATCCGCCTCCGTTGTCTCCCTCTTCACCCTGGCCTCGCGCGTCACCGGGCTGGCGCGGGAACTGCTGATCGCGGCCATGTTCGGCGCCAGCGCGCTCACCGACGCCTTCAACGTCGCCTTCCGCATCCCCAACCTGTTCCGCCGCCTCTTCGCGGAGGGGGCCTTCAGCCAGGCCTTTGTGCCGGTGCTGGCGGCCACGCGGGCCGAACATGGGGATGCGGTCACCAAAACCGCCATCGACAGCGTGGCCACGGTGCTGGCCTGGGTGCTGCTGGCGTTTTCCATGCTCGGGGTGCTGCTGGCGCCGGCGCTGGTCTGGGTGCTGGCCAGCGGCCTGAGCCAGGGCCCCGGCTTGGATGTGGCCGTCACCATGACCCGCTGGATGTTCCCTTATGTCGGCTTCATGTCCCTGGTGGCCCTGTCGGCGGGCATCCTCAACACCTGGAAACGCTTTGCCGTGCCGGCGGCCACGCCCGTGCTGCTCAATGTCTCGGTGATCCTGGCCGCATGGTTGGGGTCCCCCTGGCTGGCGGGTCGGGGCATCGAGCCCATTTTTGCCTTGCCTGCGGGGGTGATGCTCGGCGGCCTGTTGCAGCTAGGTGTGCAGATACCGGCCCTGCGGAGCCTGGGGCTGCTGCCTCGCCTGGGCCTGTCGGCGCGGGCCCTGCGCGAGGCCTGGGCCAATGAGGCCACCCGCCGCATCCTCACGCTCATGGGGCCGGCCCTGCTGGGGGTGGGGGTGGCGCAGATTTCCTTGCTGATCAACACGCAAATCGCCTCGCATCTGGCGACGGGCAGCGTGAGCTGGCTCAGCTATGCCGATCGCCTGATGGAGTTTCCGACCGCCATGCTCGGCGTGGCGCTGGGGGTGGTGCTGATGCCGCAGCTGGCGGCCGCCCGCGCCTCGGGAGACCACGAGCGCTATGCCGAGATGCTCGACTGGGGGCTGCGGCTGGTGCTGCTGCTGGCCCTGCCTTGTGCGGCGGCATTGCTCCTGTTTGCCGAGCCGCTGGTCGCGGTGCTCTACCACTATGGGGCCTTCACCGACCGCGATGTGCAGCAGACCACCTTGTCGCTGACGGGCTACGGTGTGGGGCTGATGGGGCTGGTCGCCATCAAGGTGCTGGCGCCCGGCTATTACGCCAGCCAGGACATCCGCACGCCGGTGAAAATCGCAGTGGTGGTGCTGGTGATCACCCAGTTGCTCAATCTGGTTTTTGTGCCCTGGCTGCAGCATGCCGGCCTGGCCCTGTCCATCGGTCTGGGGGCCATGGTCAATGCGCTGTGGCTGCTGCTGGGCCTGCTGCGGCGCGGCAGCTACCGCCCACAGCCGGGCTGGTGGCTGTTTGGCCTGCGGGTGGCCTTGGCCACCGCGCTGCTGGCGGCGCTGCTGTGGTGGGCGGCCGGGCATGTGGACTGGACCGGCCTGCGCGCCCAGCCCTGGTCGCGCGTGGGGCACATGCTGGCCGTGCTGAGCGCGGCGGCAATCTTGTATTTCGCTTGTCTATGGGCCACGGGTTTGCGGCTGCGGACCTTTCTGAAGCGCTGAGCATGGCCCTGTCCTTTCACGCCCCCACGCCGCTGGAGTACTTTGCCAGCCTGGTCCAAAGCGACGAGCACTTGCCGCTGCTGGAGGCCGCGGCCAGCCTGGCGCAGGACGAGGAGCCGACGCTGGATGTGGCGCAGGTGCTGGGCGATGTGGACCGGCTGCTCAAGCGGGTGCAGTCGCGGCTGGCGTCCGAGGCCGATGACCTGACCCGGCTGGCGGTGCTGACCCAGGTCTTCTACAAGGAACTCGGTTTTGGCCTGAACGCCAACGATTACTACGCGCCCGAGAACAGCCACTTGCAAGAGGTGCTGCGCACGCGCCGCGGCATCCCGATTTCTTTGGCTGTGATCTGGCTGGAGCTGGCGCAAGGCCTGGGTCTGGATGCGCAGGGGATTTCTTTCCCCGGCCATTTTTTGGTCAAGGTCGCGCTGGAGGCGGGCTTGGTGGTGATCGATCCGGTCAATGGGCAGTCGCTGGGGCTGGACACGCTGGCCGAGCGCCTGGCGCCTTACCGTGAGGCCTCCGATCGCCTGGCCGGGGCGGACCTCGACGAGGGCGAAACGCCGCTGGGGCTGTACCTGCAAGCCTGTCCGCCGCGCGATCTGCTGGCGCGCATGCTGCGCAACCTCAAGGAAATCTTCCGCAGCCAGGAAGACTGGCCGCGCATGCTGGCCGTGATGGAACGCCTGGTGGTCTTGCTGCCCGAAGACATGCGCGAGCGGCGCGACCGGGGCCTGGTGCATGCCGAACTGGGGCATGCGGGGCCGGCCCTGTCGGATCTGCAGGCCTATCTGGAGGCCGAGCCCCTGGCGGCCGACCACGGGGCCTTGTCGGCCCGCATGAAAGAAATCGCGGCCGGTCTCTGATCAGCCCACCACCACTTGGGCGCCGCTGCCTTGCGGGGCGATCTGGCCAATCGCATAGACCGACTCCCCCAAAGACCGCAGCGTGGCGGCGCAGGCTGGGGCGTGGTCGGCCGAGATCACCACCACCATGCCGATGCCGTTGTTGAAGGTGCGGTTCATCTCGGTGTCGTCGATCCCGGCGGTCTTTTGCAACCAGGCAAAGAGTTCGGTCTGCGGCCAGCTGCCTTTTTGCAGATGGGCCGCCAGGCCCTGGGGCAGCACGCGCGGGATGTTCTCGAGCAGGCCGCCGCCGGTGATGTGGGCCAGCGCCTTGATCGGGTGCTGGGCGAGGGCCGCCAGCACGTTTTTCACATACAGCCGGGTGGGCGCCATGATGGCTTGCCTGAAGGGTTGGCCATCGAGCATGGCGGGTGCATCGGTGCCCGCCCGCTCGATGCACTTGCGCACCAGGCTGAACCCATTGGAGTGCACGCCGCTGGAGGCCAGGCCCAGCACCACATCGCCGACTTGCACGTTCTGGCCGGTCAGGATCTTGCTTTTTTCGACGGCGCCAACCGCAAAGCCGGCCAGGTCGTATTCGCCCGCGGGGTACATGCCGGGCATCTCGGCGGTCTCCCCCCCAATCAGGGCGCAGCCCGAGAGTTCGCAGCCCTTGGCGATGCCGCCCACCACCGCCGCGGCGGTGTCCACATCGAGCTTGCCGCAGGCGAAGTAGTCGAGGAAAAACAGGGGTTCGGCGCCTTGCACCAGCACGTCGTTCACACTCATGGCCACCAGGTCGATGCCCACGGTGTCGTGCATATTCCATTCAAAGGCGAGCTTGAGCTTGGTGCCCACGCCATCGGTGCCGCTGACGAGCACGGGTTCCTGGTAGCGCTTGGGCACTTCAAACAGCGCGCCAAAGCCGCCGATGCCGGCCAGCACGCCTTCGCGCAGGGTCTTCTTGGCCAGGGGTTTGATGCGTTCGACCAGTTCGTCGCCAGCGACGATGTCGACGCCGGCGTCTTTGTAGGAAAGAGGGGTTTGGCTCATGTGGGGGCCCGCCGATGGGACGGGAAATCGAAGGTCAATCGGGCCTTTTAAACGGTAGGCAGACTAAAATCAGTGGCGATTTTAAGGGTTCACCCTGAATCCTTCGCTTCCACCTCACGGGCTCCGTCGTGCACACACCGGTCACCTTCTCCCTCAACCGTCTGCTGTCCTGGCTGGGTCCGGTGCTGTTGGCGGCATGGCTGATCTGGTTGCTCTCACCGGTGTTGGCCCCTTTTGTGGTCGCTGCCGTGCTGGCCTATGTGCTGCACCCCCTGGTCTTGCGGCTCGACCGTGCCGGCCTGCCGCACAGCCTGGCGGTGCTGCTGGTCGAACTGCTGGCCCTGCTTGCATTGCTGGGTCTTTTCCTGTTGCTGGTCCCGGTGCTGGTCAAGGAGTGGCCTTTGCTGCGCCAGCAGCTGCCTTTGCTGCTCGATCGCCTGGGGGCTGTGCTGCAGCCCGGGCTGGCCTCACTGGGCATCGAGTTCTCGCTGGACCTGTCTGTCCTCCAGGCCCAGCTGGCCGCCTGGCTCAGCGACAACCGCCAGGACCTGCTCGAGCCCGTGCTGGCCTCACTCAAAGTGGGCGGCAGTGCGGCACTCGCGGTGGCCGGTTATGCCGTGCTGGTGCCCGTGGCCCTGTTTTTCATGCTGCACGACTGGACCCGGCTGGTGGGTCAACTGCGGGTGCTGGTGCCGCCGCGCTGGCGCAGCGAGGTCGATGGTTTCTTTGCCGAATGCGACAGCGTGCTGGGCGAATACCTGCGTGGGCAGCTGCTGGTCATGCTCGCGCTGGCGGTGTTTTACGCCGCGGGCCTGGCGCTGTTTGGCCTGGATCTGGCGCTGCCGATCGGCGTCTTCACCGGGCTGGCCGTGTTTGTGCCCTACCTGGGCTTTGGCCTTGGGCTGTTGCTGGCCCTGCTGGCCGGCTTGCTGCAGTTTGCGCAGCCCGGTCAGGCGCTGCTCATGGTGGCCGTTGTCTATGGCCTGGGCCAGCTGGTCGAGAGTTTTGTGCTCACCCCGCGCCTGGTGGGCGAACGCATCGGCCTGCACCCGCTCGCGGTGATCCTGGCCCTGATGGCCTTTGGCCAGTTGCTGGGCTTCGTGGGGGTGCTGATCGCCTTGCCCGCCAGCGCGGTGCTGCTGGTCGGGCTGCGCCGCCTGCGCCAGACCTATCTGGACAGCCCCATGTACCGTGAGGGGCCCGCCGAACCGGGCCAGGACCGCAGGCCATGAAGCAGCTGGCGCTGGACATCGGCCTGGCGACACGACCGACGCTCGATTCCTTTTTCAGCGGCCCCAACGCCGATGCCCTCAACCACCTTCGCCTGTGGACGGCCGGTGGCACGCGCGCGCCGGTGCCCACTTACCTGTGGGGCGAGACCGGTTCCGGCAAGACCCACCTCTTGCAGGCCGTTCACCAGGCCCTGGCCGAACAGGGGCTGAGTGCGGGCTGGCTCGACAGCCACAGCTGGCGCCCGCCCGAATTCAGCGAGGACTGGGCGGCAGTCCTGATGGACGATGTGCATCTCTACAGTGCCGAGCAGCAGCACACCGCCTTCAATTGGTTTGTCAATGCCCTCAGCCCGGGCAGCGGCGGCCCGCGCTGGGTGTTGGCCGCTGGCCAGTTGCCGCCGGCCGACCTCCAGCTGCGCGATGACTTGCGCACCCGGCTCGGCTGGGGACACGTCTATGGCCTGAAGGTGCTGGACGAGCCCGAACGCCGCGCCGTGCTGCGCCAGGAGGCCGATGCCCGTGGCCTGTTTCTGAGCGACGAGGTGATGGGCTACATGCTCAGCCGTTTCTCGCGTGACCTTGGCAGCCTCATGCAGCTGCTTGATCACCTGGACCACTATGCCTTGCAGACGCAGCGCGCCCTGACGATTCCTCTGGTGCGCGCCATGCTGGAAAACGAATGAAACTGGCGCTTTTTGACCTCGACCACACCCTGCTGCCCATCGATTCCGACTACAGCTGGGGCGAATTCACCATCGAGCTGGGCTGGACCGATGCCCTGAGCTTCCGGCAGCGCAACGACGCGTTTTACGCCCACTACCAGGCCGGCACCCTGGACATCCACGACTATGTGCGTTTTGCCACCGAGGCCGCCTGCATCCGCGGACCGCAGGAGGCGGGCAGGGCGCACCAGCGCTACATGGACGAAGTCATCCGTCCGCGCATCCTGCCGCCTGCGCTGGACCTGGTGCGAAGCCACCAGCGCGAGGGCGACCGGGTGATGATCGTCACCGCCACCAACGAGTTCGTCACCCGCCCGATCGCCCAGGCCTTTGGCGTGGATGAGCTGATCGCGGTCGAGCTTGAACGCAATGCCCAGGGCTGGATCACCGGCGAGATCAAGGGCACGCCCTCGTTTCGGGAAGGCAAGGTCATCCGCGTCGAGCAGTGGCTGGCGGTCCAGGGGCTGTCCTGGGGCGATGTGGACATGACCTTTTACTCCGACTCGATGAATGACCTGCCCTTGCTGGAAAAGGCCCAGCACCCGGTGGCGACCAACCCGGATGCGCGCCTGCGACAATGGGCGACCCAAAGAGGATGGCGCATCCTCGATTTATTTCAAGAATGATCAAGAAACTCATCACCAAGCTGCTGGGCAGGCCCGCCAGCGGAAAAACCGATTTCGGCAAGCGCATCGAGGTGCCAGCCAGTGTGCATGGCATCGATCCCCGGCTGGTGGACGAACGTGCGGTCCATGTGGTGCGCACCCTGCAGAAGGCGGGCCACGAGGCCTACATCGTCGGCGGCGCCGTGCGCGATCTGCTGCTGGGCCTGCGGCCCAAGGACTTCGATGTGGCCACCAATGCCACGCCAGAGCAGGTCAAGGGCCTGTTCCGCAGGGCCTTCATCATCGGGCGGCGTTTTCGCATCGTCCATGTGGTGCATGGCCGCGGACGCGACCATGAGGTCATCGAGGTGTCCACTTTCCGCGCTTACCTGGACAATGCCGCGGCCGAACAGGTCAAGGGCAACGAACGCACCAGCAAGCGCGAACTCGAAGGCGTCCAGCATGCGGTCGATTCGAGTGGCCGGGTGCTGCGCGACAACGTCTGGGGTCCGCAGGACGAAGACGCCACCCGCCGCGACTTCACCGTCAACGCCATGTACTACGACCCCGAGACGCAGACGGTGGTCGACTACCACGGCGGCATCCAGGATGCCAAAAAGCGCACCCTGCGCATGATCGGTGACCCGGCCACACGCTACCGCGAAGACCCGGTGCGGATCATCCGGGCGGTGCGTTTTGCCGCCAAGCTCAGCGCTTTAGGCTTCAAGCTCGAGGCCAAGACCGCCAAACCCCTGGGCGAGGCCAAGGCCCTGCTGGCCGATGTGCCGCAAAGCCGCCTGTTCGACGAAATGCTCAAGTTGTTGCAGACCGGGCATGCGCTCGCCTCCATTGCACAGCTCAAGGCGCTGGGTCTGGCCAAAGGCATTTACCCGCTGTTGGACATCGTGGTCGAGCGTGCGGACACGGCTTTTGTGAAGGCCGCGCTGGCCGACACCGACCGCCGGGTGGGCGAGGGCAAGCCGGTCGCCCCCAGCTTCCTGCTGGCCTGTGTGCTGTGGTCCGATGTGCGCGAGGGCTGGGCTCAGCGCCTGGCCAGGCGCGAGCACCCGTTTCCGGCACTGCAATCGGCCATCGACGAGGTTTTTGACAGCCGCATCGGCGATGTTTCGGGCCGCGGCAAACTCGGCGCCGACATGCGCGAGATCTGGATGATGCAGCCGCGCTTTGAAAAACGCGTGGGCAGCACCCCGTTCAGCCTGGCCGAACAGCCGCGTTTCCGTGCCGGCTTCGATTTCTTGCGCCTGCGTGCCGATGTGCAAGAGGTCGACGAGACCCTGGCCGATTGGTGGCAGGAATTCAGCCTGGCCGACGACGCCACCCGGGAAGACCTGGTGCAGCAGGCCAAGGCCGAGCAGCAGGCCAAGCCGCGCGCACCGCGCGTGCGTCGCGTGCCCAAGGCCGGTGTGGAGGCCGAGGCCGGCGCCGAGCGCCCATCGTCCAGCGAGGACGATGGCGATGGGTCCGAAACCTCCTTTGACGCTGAAGCCGCCCCCAGGAAACGCCGACGCCGCCGCCGCAAGCCTGCGGGGGGCGGTGCAGCGCCCGCTGCGGAGTGAGCCTTGCGCCGTGATCCGGTCACGGCCTGGGTGGCGCTGGGGGCCAATCTGGGTGATGCGCGGGCCACGGTGCTGCAAGCCTTCGAGGACCTGGCGCAGCTGCCGCAAACCCGGCTGATCGCCCGCTCCCGGCTGTACCGCACGGCACCGCATGAGGCCAGCGGACCGGATTTCATCAATGCGGTGGCTGGCCTGGAGACCGGCTTGAGCGCCCCTGCGCTGCTGCAGGCCCTGCAGTCCCTCGAAAACGCGGCGGGCCGGCTGCGCCCTTACCCCAATGCGCCGCGCACCCTCGATCTGGACCTGCTGCTCTATGGCGAAGCCCGCATCGACAGCCCGCAGCTGACTGTCCCCCATCCGCGCATGCGGGAGCGGGCCTTCGTGCTGCAGCCCCTGGCCGAGCTGGCCCCCGGTCGCGTCTCGAGCGCCGAGCTTCTGGCTGTGCAGGGTCAGCCCATCGAAGCCCTGCACGAGCGCGCCTGAGCACTGCATTCGGGCGGTTAAACTTTCTGCGCTCACCCTTTCTTACCCACCCAGACCGTCCAGGAGTCCCCATGCTGTTTGGCAAACTGTTGCCCAAGGAAGGCAATTTCTTTGAACTGTTCAACCAGCATGCCGAGCGCATCGTGGACGCGGCACGCGCCTTCGCCAATCTGGTGGCCAATTACAACGATGCCCACCTGCGTGAGAAATACAATCGCGATGTGGACAATGCCGAACACGCGGCGGACCGGGTGACCCAGGAAGTCAACCGACTCATCCACACCACCTTCATCACCCCGATCGACCGCGAACAAATCCATGCGCTGATCAACCTGATGGACGACGTGGCCGACCTGATCCAGGACTCCGCCGAAACCATGGCGCTGTACGACGTGCGCCACATGACCGAGGAAATCAGCCGCCTGACCGATTTGTCGGTGCGCTGCTGCGAGCGGGTTCAGGACGCGGTCAAGCTGCTGGCCCGCATCGGTGACCCGGCGGTGGCCGAATCGGCGCTCAAGACCTGCGAAGAGATCGACCGTCTGGAATCGGATGCCGACCGCGTCATGCGCAGCGCCATGAGCAAGCTCTTTCGCGACGAGCCCGATGTCCGTGAAATCATCAAGCTCAAGGCCATCTACGAGCTGCTGGAGACCATCACCGACAAGTGCGAGGACGTGGCCAACCAGATCGAGGGCATCGTCCTCGAAAACTCCTGATCTGCAGCGGAGCCCTGATCCATGGAAACCGTACAGACCGCCCTGTGGGTGGTGATGCTGCTGGTGGTGCTGGCGCTGGCTTTCGACTTCATGAACGGCTTCCACGATGCCGCCAATTCCATTGCCACCGTCGTCTCCACCGGGGTGCTCAAGCCCACCCAGGCGGTTTTGTTTGCCGCCTTTTTCAACTTCATTGCGATCTTTGTCTTCCATCTGAGCGTGGCCGCCACCGTGGGCAAAGGCATCGTCCAGCCGGGGGTGGTGGACACCCACGTTGTGTTCGGTGCGCTGGTGGGCGCCATCACCTGGAACATCATCACCTGGTACTACGGCATCCCCAGCAGTTCCTCGCACGCCTTGATCGGCGGCATCGTGGGTGCCGTCATCGCCAAGGCAGGCACCGGGGCCCTGTTGTCCTCAGGCATCCTCAAGACGGTGGCCTTCATTTTTGTGTCCCCCTTGCTGGGCTTTTTGCTGGGCTCGCTGATGATGGTCCTGGTGGCCCATCTCTTTCGCCGCGCCCGACCCTCGCGGGTGGACAAATGGTTTCGCCGCCTGCAGCTGGTGTCGGCGGGCGCCTACAGCCTGGGCCATGGCGGCAACGATGCCCAGAAGACCATTGGCATCATCTGGTTGCTGCTGATGGCCACCGGCTATGCCTCGGCCGCGGACAAAACCCCGCCTGGCTGGGTCATCGTCAGTTGCTACTTGGCCATTGGCCTGGGCACCCTGTTCGGGGGCTGGCGCATCGTCAAGACCATGGGGCAGAAGATCACGAAACTCAAGCCGGTGGGCGGTTTTTGCGCCGAAACCGGCGGCGCCATGACCTTGTTCATCGCCACGGGCCTGGGCATCCCGGTGTCCACCACCCACACCATCACGGGGGCGATCGTGGGCGTCGGTTCCACCCAGCGGGCCAGCGCCGTGCGCTGGGGCGTGGCCGGCAACATCGTTTGGGCCTGGGTGTTCACCATCCCGGCCAGCGCCTTGGTGGCCGCGCTGGCTTACGGGGTCAGCATGCAGCTGTTCTGATTGAGCCCCGGCTGG